>Ga0222716_10000870_pt1 | contig 25593 bp, 37 predicted proteins | sample C33_13DmetaG_FD_165044 | JGI IMG/M metagenome (GOLD analysis project Ga0222716, IMG submission 165044) | Estuarine water microbial communities from San Francisco Bay, California, United States - C33_13D | ecosystem: Environmental > Aquatic > Marine > Unclassified | place: USA: California... | reverse complement strand
AAAAAGAAACATCGTTTCTTAGAAAAGACCGGAATGTATTTTGTAAATGAAAAACTCTGAACCATTAATTGTTGCAATCAAACCAGCATACAGAAATCATCCTATTATAGGTGGAGACAATGTTGTAGTAGCCGAATGGGAAGATAAAGACCTTATAAACAAAGCAGATATATTTTTACAAAGTAATATACTAGAACAAAAACGTCAAAGAAAACTTGGACACATTTATAAATTTATACGTTACAGTGGTAAACCTTATATTTGTGCAGAGTCTGCTGTATTTAGAAAAAACTGTGCTGAGTATCCTAGTCCTAGTGCATATTATAGGTTTAGTTGGTGGAGTTATTTTCAAGACGAGGGTGATTATAATATAAGCAACTGTCCATCAGATAGATGGGAACATATTCAAAAAGAACAAAACATAGAAATAAAAGATTGGCGAAGCCCCGGAGATGCAATACTTGTATTATTACAACGTCCCGGAGATAGTAGTTTAAAAAATCTAATGGCTAAGTATGGTAACTATGAAAAATTCCTAGTAGCTACTATAAAAGAGATAAGAAAGTATACAGATAGGAAAATAATTTTAAGACCGCATCCTAACAAAATACATTCCCAATTAAAGATTATTAAAGATAGCGGTATTACAAATTATGAAATAAGTGGAAATCATCAAGATTCGGGAGTATTACACGGCGGCCCAGGACTGTATGAAGACTTAAATAGGGCTTGGGCAGTAGTAGGATTTAATTCAAATGCGTTGACAGAAAGTGTGTGCGAAGGAATCCCAACATTTAGTATATGTCCAAGCTCAATGGCCTGGCCTGTTAGTAATACAAGTTTAAGTAGGTTAGAACAACCACAGATGTATGATCGTACTCAATGGTTAAATAATCTTGCTTATTGTCAATGGAATACAAAAGAGATAGCACAAGGCTTGCCCTGGCAACATCTAAAATCCTTATATCCTTACAATTTAGTTAATCCTTATTGTTAGAATAATCTACGTATATAAATGGAGAAAAAAGATCACGAGTTGACTTTATTTTTCTTGATCTTAAAGAAAATACATGTTATTGTATAAGTACAACATCACACAAAGGAAGGACTACATTTGAAGATGAAAATCATTACAGGAAATGCTAATCCTAAATTAGCACAAGAGATCGCTGAACATTGTTTTAGTGATCTTGTTCCGGCTAACGTTTCCACATTTGCAGATGGAGAATCTAGCGTAGAGTTTTTAGAAAACGTTAGAGGCGAAGATGTTTTTATTATCCAAAGCACAAGTCAACCAGTTAATGACAGTCTTATGGAACTAATGGTAATGATTGATGCGGCACGTAGATCAAGTGCTAGTCGTATTACAGCAGTTATTCCTTATTATGGGTATGCAAGACAAGATCGTAAGAGTGCAAGTCGTACACCTATCACAGCAAAACTAGTTGCTAACTTATTAACAACATCTGGTGCAGATAGAATCTTAACTATGGATCTACATGCAGGACAGATACAAGGCTTCTTTGATATTCCTGTTGATGACTTAACAAGTAGAATTGCATTTGCTAAAGACATTAAACGTACAATAGGTATTATTGATGATCCTGAAGTTAATCAACAAGGTACAGTGTTTGTATCTCCAGATGCAGGTGGAGCAGTAAGAGCTCGTAAGTTTGCTGACATGTTTACAGGTGACATTGCTATTGTAGATAAAATGCGTCCTGAAGCAGGCAAGTCAGAAGTAATGAACTTGATTGGTGATGTTAAAGGACGACATGCTATCCTAGTAGATGATATTATTGATAGTGGCGGAACACTTTGTAATGCAGCCAAAGCAATTATGGATGCCGGTGCATTGTCAGTTCGTGCTTATATTACACATGGAGTATTGTCAGGTGATGCTTGTTTAAAGATTGAAAAAAGTGTGCTTGATGAATTAGTTGTTACAGATACTATTGCTAATCGTTGTCCTAAGAACTGTAAGAAAACACGTCAAGTAAGTGTAGCACCTTTGTTCGGTGAAGCAATGCGTAGAATAACTAACGAAGAATCAGTTAGCAGCCTGTTTATATAATTCCCTAGCACCGTAAGTAATCATAAAGTCAGCACCAGCACGTTTAAAAACATCATGCGTTTCTTTTAACATCTGTGGAACTAGCCAACTGTTTCTTTGTAAGCCAATGTATTCGCCGCTTGTTTGATATACACCGACAGGTGCTTGATACTTGGTTGCTTCTTTAATAGGCATAATAAGATCAATGCTGGTCATGCCAGGCTTAACCATTAAACTAGTAGCACCGTCATTAAAATACTTTACACTTCTAGCAATAGCAAGTTCTCTATCATTTACATCTAATTGATAACTTCTATGTATACCTTTTTCAACTCCAATAGTTTGTCTAAAGCCATCATAGAATTGTGATCTAAACTTAGTTGAATAGCTCATTACATCTACTTTATTAATATGTTCTTTAATATTTTTTACAGTATTATCTTGACAATCACTAGGTGCAAGTACATCTGCTCCGGCTTCATATACAACACTTGCTTGTTCGAATAGTTGTTCGTCTGTCTTTGCGGCATCAGTAGGATAACAACAGTGTCCATCTAGTGTAGTAGAACACAAACATATATCAACATGCAGGTTTACTTTATCTCCGTATGCTGCTTTAATTTCGCTAACAACACGTTTATTCAAATCCCAATCTGGCATTTCAGATCTTTCAGGCATAACAAATACTAAAATATCTTTAACCCCAAGAGCAATATCTCTACCGATAGTATCTATTGCGCCCTTAACTGACCACGGGTGATTGTCGTTACCAAGGACAGACTGTTTAGATGCAAGTACCCAATCATCTCCGTTACCTTGATTACTAATAAAGTATGGTTGTATTAGTTTCATGAATATCTTTCCCTAACCATATCCACAAACAATTTTACATTTTCTTCTGGAGTTTCTTTATGTATGCCATGTCCTAGTCCACATACCCAACCAGTTCTATCAACATGCTCCATACCATCAAGCCATTCGTTAATTTCTGTTTTTAAATACTGTCTAGGCAACATCATAAGTTTCTCATCAAAGTTACCTTGGATAAATCCGTCTTTATATTTTTTAAATGTTCTATGTATATCAACAGTACTATCAATACCTATTCCTGCCCATCCCATTCTATACAAAGAAGGTAAGCATCTTGAATTTAAATGCTGTGTGTAATATCCTGTATCAGTTTGTATTAGTGGCTGTAATATATTAACGTAATGTGTTTTAAAGAATGATTCGCTCATATCACCTACACCACTGTCAAGTATCATAACTTTCTCTGCACCTGCTTCTAGTTGTAGATGTATGTTGCGTGTTAACACAGGAACAATAACTTCTTCCATATACGCTGCCTTCCATTTTAAATCCATGTTAGGCTTCTTACCTGTAGCGTAGTTTAATAATGTCCACGGTCCACCAACAAAGCCTATTAGACTTTTTGATTTATGCAGTTTCTCTCTAGTTGCAGCAACCGCAACCTTTTGAAACTCCATGTGTTCTACTGCACGTGAAATATCTTTATGTTCTCTATAGTTTTCCTCATTGATATAATAATCAAACTGTGGACCTGGTGCAAATTTTAAAGGCACACCTAATCCTTCAATAGGAAATAGTATGTCGCTAAACAGTATTGCAATATCAAAGTCAAATTGATCAATTGGAAGCATTGCTACATCAGCTGCTACCCTTGGAAGTTTACACATCTGCTCAAATGTGAAACGCTCTTTCATCTCCATATAAGGTTGCTGATATCTTCCTGCCTGTCTCATCATCCATATTGGAGGACAAGACTGTTCTACCCTATTGCAGGCATTCTTAAATTTTTCATTCATATAAGTTTTATTCCTAGTTGCTCACCTAGTTCTAGGTATTTTTCTTTTTTACCTATTACTTCACTATACTTATCAGTTTCAAAGTTGTGAGCTTCCATCATTAAGTAATCTCCAACGATACTAGATATGCAACCAACAGCAGTATGGCAGTCACCGTTTATGACTTCTAGCATCTTGCGTTCGGCCATTGCACACTTGTATGTATCTGGGTCTGAAGATGTTGATAATAAATTACTTGCAGAACTTTTCTTTCTTGTTTGTAATGCAATAACTCCTTGTCCAACAGCTGGAAACATTTCTTTAATTGAAAATGTTTTTGTTATCTTGTCTTGTAAATTTAATGCTTCAAGACCTGCAACAGCAAGTACAATAGCATCATACTGTCCGCTTTCTACTTTAGCAATGCGAGTATCAATATTTCCTCTAATAGGAATAATTTCTGCTTGTGGATATAATTTTTTTAGTTGTGCAATTCTACGAGGACTACCTGTTCCTATCTTTGCTCCTGGCTTATCAGGATTACCAATTACACAATCTCTAGGATCGTTACGTTTTAACACTGCTGATATTTCTAGTATATCGTCCGAGTCTCTTGGCAAGTCTTTTAAACTGTGAACAGCAATATCAATTTCTTTGTCTATTAACTTTTGTTCGATGGCTTTACAGAATACTCCCTTACCACCCATTTCTAATATAGGAGTGTCTGGATTAATTTCTGCTTCAGTTGTTACTGTAACTATCTCAGCATTGTTAATTAGAGCTGCTGCTCTACTTGCGTACTCCAATGCTAGTTTACTTCCCCTGACACCTATCTTCATTTTCTAACCTTCCTTATGACCCAAGCAATGAATGCTAAGATAGCAGCAGTTAAAGCGCCTATCCCAGTGTTCATGGCCACCTCACATCTGGCGGTAAACTCATTAATATTGCTTCCATGTTGCCGCCTGTTTTAAAACCAAACTTAGTTCCACGGTCATATAATAAGTTGAACTCTACATATCGTCCACGTTTGATCTTTTGTATATCTTTATGTTCATCTGTGTAGTTGTTGTTCATATAATTGATTGCAGTTGTTCTCATTACATCTGCAAATTTTATACCCAGGCATTCTACAAATTTAAAGTCCATGTCTTTAGGATCGTAATACTCAAAGAACAATCCTCCTATGCCTCTTGTTTCTTTTCTATGAGGCAAATAAAAATATTCATCACAGGCTTTACTAAACTTGTCGTACCAAGTTGCATCATACAAATCACAGACCTTTTTAAGCTCTCTATGATATCCAATCTTGAATGTTTCATTATCCAAGCAAGGTGTTAAATCCATACCACCGCCGAACCATTCTTTCTCATGTGTTTTAAGATATCGTGTGTTAAAATGCATTGCAGGCACCCAAGGATTAGTAGGGTGTAATACTACACTTATACCTGTGGCATAATACTGTCTATTGTTATCAGTTGTACCTGGAATCTCTTTTGCAAATCTAGGATCAAACTCTCCTGTTACACAAGAGTAATTTACTGTACCTTTTTCGAATACATTTCCACGTATAACTTTGTGTGTTTGTATCCAGCCTTCTCTGCTAGAATGTCCACCTTCATCCATTTTAATAGGATCCTTAGGTGCGAATCTTGCTTCTACTTCATTTATGTTATCTTCTATGATCTGTGCTAGTTGTGCAAACCATTCAGTATACATTGTGTTCATGGAAGTATTTAAGTTGTACTCAAAAGAAAAGGTAGCAACCTGGCTACCCTTTCTCCACTTCAAATGTAATGTTCCTATTATCTGAGGCTATGCCGTTCTCTATATAATCTTCATCCCGTAATTAGGAAATTATTCTGTTGTGTGTATTAATTTTCTATTTTGAAGTCCCTGTTACGAACTTGTAGAACTCTTCGGCTGTGTCTAAGACTTCTTTAGCACCTGGGATTTCTGGCATATCAACTTTGGTAACAACTTGGCCAGTTTCCTTGTCTCGCTTTGCGCTGATTTCCCAACCAACAAACTTCTGTGAGTATTCAAACTCTGTAAATTGTTTGGCCATATCTAACACTTCTGTGCGAATTTCGTAACCGTTTTTATTGAATTGCACTTTAGGTAGTGCATCTTTGATTTTGTCTAATGACATTTGTCTTTCTCCTTGTGTGTTTGTGTGTTATGCTACATTAGTAATGTAACACTATTATTTATCTCTGTCAACGCATTTAATAATTTTTCTTTGCCAAAGATCAGCGTTACAGGCGCCGCAAACCATTTATGGTGTTTTTACTCTTATCTCCATGCACCTAAATATTACACTGACTTCAACGCTTGAGTGGAGTGAGTAAACAAAAGGAGATAACCAACATGGAAATCTTAAATAAAGTAAAAGGCTGGGCCGCTGCAATTACTGAAGTGGGTGTATCATTCATCGCTTTAGGTATCGTGCTTGAAGTCTTATTCAATGGACAGAACATTCCGTTCTGGCCAAACATCAGCGTAGTAGACAACATCACTGGAATGATAACAGCGTTATCTGCACAGGGCTTAGTTGGTCTAGTTGCTGTTTGGGTGTTATATCATATCTATAATCGCAAGTAAAATATTATAACACATTAAGTTATGGCAGAGCCGTCTTGGCGGACAGCTCTGTCATTTTCAATTTACTTTCCTGAAACCCAATCTTGTTCGTCTTCGGTGTAAGGCCACATATCAGTAACTCGGATACATGTTGTTCTTGAACTCAGTAATCTCTGCGGCTTTTTTATAATAGCCATGAGCTCTTAGTTCGCGAATTGCCATACAGTAACTTCTGTATTCCATTGCTTTAATAAATCTTTTAAGCATGTGCCTTGCCCTTCCATGTAGCATGAGACTTACCTCTAAGGTAATGATCGCCTGCTTCATAGTTTTCTCTTTTAACAAGTTCACGAACAGGTTCACTTGCAATCCAATAGATTTCTCCACGGCTTACGCCAATGTCATTTAGTTCGTAATCTGATAACGCACTAAGTTCTTTCATAGTACGTTTAGCAAGTTTTTGTTCTGGAGTCATTCCAAATAATCTTTTAAAACTGATCATTTTTCGTCCCTCCATGGATGGTCTAACATTAATGCTTTCGCTTCTTTGTAGTATCCTTGACGTGCAAGTTCGTTTGCGGCTCTTGCTCTTCCTGCACTCTCGCCGAATGCAATTAATCCTACGAATGCTAGGTAGAATGCTTTTCTTAATATACTACAAATTTTACATGTGTAGTTCCATGTTGTGTGTGATAATGTTGCTACAGTCATTAGGCATTCACTCCCATGCGTGGTCCTCGACCGTTGTGGGTGATCATGTAGTGATAGGCATATTGCCAATCGTTTCCGTACTCTGTTTTGGCGTAAGTGAGCATCTCTTTTTCGAAAGCCCTAGTTGGGCTTGGGTGTCCAAGTAAACTCACAAGGCCGTTGAATAGCATAGTTGCCATTTTACTTCTCCTTGGTTAAGTTTTCAATGATGCTTGAGGAAAGCAATACCCCGGAACTTCCCCGGCGGTGCGTGAACCTTTGGTCCCCGTCAATCACTTTTAAGGCATGGACAATGCCCCAGTCTTTCCTGGTGTCTGTATGTATATTTTGACAACTTTGAGGGTTTCGATCGCCACCCTGCGCTTTTGTCACCTGTATTTATATAATAGTACAGCATTACTGCCCTAAATAGAGCGGTTTTTTGCGCAAGGCTGTCATGCTATTTTTGCAACAGTCCGCCGCAAATAAATTGACGGATTAAAGTTCTTGACAGTCGTAAATCATTGTTGTATAATTTGTTACATAAAAGGGTAAATACAGTTAGTAATTTTAGGAAAACACGATGAAAATTAAAACAAGGTCGATTTTACAAGAGCTAAACGAAATTGCAGATCGCAGAGACACAGAATCTCTGATCCAAAGCCGTGCAACTAATATTATTAACTCAGCAATTCATTTGATTGAATCTATGCATAAACATTATGATCAAACAACAGCCATTGAGCTGGAGCGTAGATTTATCAATTCTATAAAAGGCGCGGATTCTTCTAAATTCGATAGAGGAATCAAACGGGTCGTTGAATCAAAGAAACGAGAACGCTAACATGACACTACTTTTAGAAGGTGGCAACATATTTAAAGATGCAGAAGGTAAGCCAGTAACCGTAAGGGTTGCAAAGAGCGATGTACTACCTACTGTACAATGGTTAGAAGGAATAACAAACTTAGAACTCACAGACAATATGTTAGGTACAACTGGTAAGAAAGATACCAGTGGCGATTTAGATCTTGCAGTAGATGTTTCAAGTACAACAAAAGCAGACTTAGAGGCTACGCTTCTTGCTTGGGTACAAGATAACATCGGCGGCGAGGTAAACGCTAAAGAGTGGATACGTAAGTCAGGCATTAACGTACACTTTAAAACTCCAATCAAAGGGGATGATTCAAACGGCTTTGTGCAAACAGACTTTATGTTTGGTGATCCAGATTGGATGAAGTTCAGCCTGCAGGGAAGTGGACCAAACTCACCTTATAAAGGTATGCATCGACACATCCTCCTTTCCAGCATAGCAAAAACCAAGGGTATGAAATGGTCAGCAAATGAAGGGCTAAAAGATAGAGAAACTAACGAATTGGTATCACAAGACCCCAACCAAATCGCTAAAGTCCTATTAGGTCAAACGGCAACACCATCAACACTTGAATCAGTAGAGTCAATTGTTAACTTTATTAAAAAGTTACCAAACTACGATGAACTTGTTGCTGACGCTGTTGAAGCCTTTGCAAGAGACGGTTTAGAACTACCGGACAACAAGCAAGTCGAAACTTACCAAGCAGATCACAATGCTTGGATGCGTAAAATGATAGACATCGTAAAATGAAAATAAGCGAGGTTGTAGACATACGCTATTCGATAGCTGACAAACTTTCTAAGATGCATAAAGTAGGTCCTGTGTATGGCAAAAAGAACTTGAATGTGCCACACGCAACATACGTAGATAAAACTAAGAAGAAAAAAGCATGAGAGCATTTGAATTTTTAACAGAAGCTGTATTAGTAGAAGCCGTAGGTAGAGAGTTTAATCACTTAGAAGACCTAGTGTTTACTAATCCATCTGATGGTGCTAAACGTGCAGTTGATATCTTAAAGAGCATGGAGCAAGATGCTAGTGATGTTGCAGTTAAATGGGACGGTAATCCAACAGTGTATTGGGGACGTGAAGATGACGGCCAGTTTAGATTAGTTGGAAAAAATAATTGGGGTAAGGAAGAAGGTAAGTCTAACTCAGCTGATGACTTAGAAAAGTTTATCAATAGTAGAGGTAAGGGCGAAGAATGGAGACCTAAGTTTGCAAAAGATATGGCAAGCCTATGGCCAATATTTGAAGCAGCGACTCCACCGGACTTCAGAGGTTACATGTATGGCGACTTGCTATACCATCCAGGTAAACCATATCAAGGCAGTGACGGAGCAATAAGTTTTACTCCTAATCAAACTACATACAATGTTAAAGCACAAAGTGACATTGGACGCAAAGTGGGCAAAAGTAAAGTTGGTGTTGCAGCCCATTCAGCATATGAATATTTTGGCGATAAGTCAGGCACACCTATCGAAGATGTAAAACAATTTAATGGCACAGCAGATCTTTTAGTATTAGGACAACAGTATGTAAGCAAAGCGCCGCCAGTAAATGCAGACAACTTAGGTAACATAGAAAAGGTAGCAAATAAAGAACAAGCAAACATTGCTAAGTTTTTTGAGAAGCGTCCTGGGCTAGGTGATATCAGTGACATCATGTACACATTTGTAAATCAAATGAGCAGAGCTAAAAAGCTAGACGACCTAAGAGTAGACAGTTTCCTCAATTGGCTTCAAAATTCAAAGGTTTCCGCCAATAAACAGGCAAAGATTATAAGTATTATAGACAGTAGTAAGCAAACTGCAACAAACATATTTTTCCTTGTTACAGAGCTTATGAAAGCCAAGAATGAAGTAATTGCAGAGCTTGATAAAGCAGAAGGTGATGTAGTTGCTACAACAGGTGGCAAGCCAGGAGGCGAAGGCTTTGTTAAGACTAGAGACAAAGTTAAGTTAGTTCCACGTGATAGATGGACGCCTTTTAGAGCAGATTAAGCGTTTTTAGTCAAAAATCCCCCCAAAACCCATAAGTTTTTACCCAAAAGATAAATAAGAGTGTAAGAAAAAAGCCGGTCCCTGAGCGGGATCATTTAATAATCGAGGAGATAATATTATGGCAGATCTATCAAACGGAAGCGGAGTCTTCCAAACTTATAACAACGCCGGAACAGGTGTTGCAGAACTAGGTGATAACAAATTACCAGCAAACGGTGATACTAACGGTATTGCAGGTTTAACTAGAGTTATCAAATTAGCTAAAACATCTATTTCAGATGCAGAAATCCAAACAGCTTTAGACTACATCCAAGCTGGTGATGTTAAAGGAACTAACGACGCAAACACAGTTGTTGGTCTTGACAAAAACACTAACGATGCATTCGTAGTTGTACAAGGTACAGGCGTAATGACAGCAGGTGCTGACTACGGTATTGGTTCAACTGGTGTTACTATGTCAATTGAAGCTACAATCCCAGGCATTTCTGGCTAATAGTTTTTAAACTATTTAAAAGGGTGTCAGTTCGCTGGCACCCTTTTTTTATGGCTACTAAATATGAGTAATGATCAGATATAAAGTAGAAACAACTGTAGACATTACTCGGTCAAATCCAGATAGAGATGACATGAGCTCTCTGCGACACGCCCAGCAATCAAACTTCAACGCACTGGTGCAAGGAATAGAACTAAGAGCTTTATGTACTTGGGAAGAAGATCCTATTATGATAGAGTACAAAGATGTTGATACTAAATGGTACTGGTCATTTTATGTAGAAAGGCAAGACGTATTTTTAAAAGGTGATGATCAAGTTGGATTGCTTAAAGATGATTTGCAAAGCATTCCAATTATCGGTAACCTAAATAATAATGTTAAATTTAGACAAAACTGCTTTGTAACAAGTGGAACTGATTGTAACATTTGGCTTAACACAGCCGATTAAGTGTAGACTGAATTCTCAGCAGAACAGCGAGTAAATAGTAGTATGAGAGATAACCATTGGAATATAATAATGTTTGGTACGAGCTTCTTCATGTTCGTAGGCTTCTTATTGGCACTCCTTGGAGTTTATTTAGACAAAGACCATTTTGCTTACATAGGGTTAGTTATAATGTCCTCAGTGTGCTTTACTTGGTGGTTTTGGGTTATGTTAGTAATAAAAAATATGCTAGTACAAAATCTTAAAGCACAAGACAGTTTATACGAGGTAAAAGACGAATTAGGGCTTATAAAAAAGATGATTAGAGCCCTAACTTCTAGAGGAAAATGATAAATACTTTTGTTGAAAGTAAAAGGCAAACACTAAAAGCATAGGACAGATAACAGCTAATACAAGGCACATTCAAAAGGCAATACCCAGAGAGTTATTAAATTAACGGTATTCGGAGAGAATGTAAAATGGCAACTAGCCTAGAAAAGAAAAATTTAGAAGCCCACGTTGACTTGTGCCAAGAAAGGTATGAGCAATTAGAAAGTCGCCTCGACAATCTAGAAAAGAAAGTAGAGCATATTCATAGAGACATCACAGACGGTCAAAAGAGCTTAACCAAAGTTATAGTTGGCACAGCTGGTACAATTATTGCAGCAGTTCTTTCCATAGTAGTTACTATACTAATCAAGATGTAGCCCACCAAATTAATTAAGTTGTAAATACACAGGACGAAAGGTCCTTTTTTTTATGACGAATATTTCTAAACGTTTTGAACAGTTAGTAACTAAGACTTACAGGAAGTTTCTTGACCAAGGAACCATACTTCCAACCAAGTCAGATAAAGGCATACATGTTGGTGATGTTTTGATACAATCAGATGGTCCTTTCAAAAATATCATAAAAAAGGATAAATTAATATATGAGAACATAAGTTTGAATGCTGTAGCAATACGCATAGCAAACCTGTTAGCATGGAACGAAAATAAAGCACTACAAGATAAGTTATTTGCAGCAGACGTATATTATAGCCGTTTTTATACAGATAGTAATATATTTTTAGATAGATATCATAGAGCTTGTAATGCGAAAGATGAGCTAAAAGCTGAAATTATGTGGACTAGGTATGAAGATGCTAAATTTAGAGCAATAAATGCTAAGTCGGAAGCAGAGCATTTGGCCGCCTTTTGAATAAATACATATAACAACTTTTGGGGATTGTATAAAATGAAACATAACGAATTATTTAGAACAAAGGCTGCGAAGCTGAACGAATCTATGCACAAGATGTTTGGTAAAAAACTAAACCTTGAAGCATTTGATGTAGCTAAACTAGAAGATGCACGTAATAAGTTACGTACACAAATCCATGATGCAAAATCAAATTCAAAATTTAATGAAGATTTGAATGATGACACATTGCAAACAGCACAAGCTATGCTTGATGTTATTAACACAGAGATTCTAGAACGTGAAGAAGCAGCAATTGATTCGTTAGAAGTTGCAACAGAGGCTCCCCAAGCTGAAGCAACAGAAGCAGGAGATGAGATGAAAGTAAACGAAGGTGAGATCCAACAAGCAAGTGCAATTGTAACTGCTAAAACTATGGTAGACAGAGTTGGACGTTGGATTGAAGAACTTTCCGGAATGGAAAACGAAACACTTCTTCAACTTGGCGATTCAATTAGAGATGAGATGGGCCAAGAGCAATCAAAAGCATTTATTGAAGCATCGGCTCCAGCAATTCAACAAGCATTAGAAAATCTTAAAACAACACGTGAAACACTAGCAAGTTCTATTAGACAACTTACTGGCGAAGAAGCACAAACAGGTATGTTAGGTGCAGAACCAGAAGAAGGTGGAATGGACGACATGGCAGCACCAGCAGACGCTGAGGCACCAGCTGAAGAACCAGCAGATGATTTTGCAACAGCAGAACCAGCAGCAGGTGGAATGGAAACAGCAGGCCGTGAAAAGCGTGAATCAATTAACTTTGAATCAAGACTACTTAAAACACTAGCAGGATAATACATGAAACTGCATGAGTTCATTAAAGATGCAGACGATAAAGAAGTTACTGAACTTATAGGTGCAGTAGCCAGAGGTATCGGCGGTGCTGCAAAACTTGGAGCAAGAGCTGTATCAGGTGCAACTAGTGCAATAGGTTCAATGGCAGGTGCAATGGGTGAACCAGGAGTTGCAGCAGCTATGAAGACCCCAGCGGACAAAGGCACAGGTGCAGTACAAAAGGCTCTGGCAAACACAGAAAAAGATCCTGCACAACAAGCAGCCGAAAGAAAAGAACTTGCAGACAAAATACAAGAACTCGAAGCACAGGTTAGAGAACTTAGAAAAGCACAGTCAGAGGTTTAACCATGAGGTTCTTTGAATTCACAGGCACTGATGAAACTATTGACAAGTATGTAATCTTGTTAAAAAATATTATCGGTCGTGCAGAAATGAAAAAGTCTCCTGCTAAATTGAATTGGGCAGGACTTTCAAACTTAGCATTAAAAAATAAAATCCAACTAGCAGCAGACTACGAAACGTTTAAAGCAATTTACGATAGCAGTCCTGCAATCCAAAGTCTTGTAAAAAACTTTAATGCCGATGGCGTTGAATTGGAAGTTCCAGGAGCACCTGATGCAGATCCCCAATCTCCACAGAGTGATCAAAGCAGCCAAGATGCTGTAGATCAAACAGCAGCAAGTGCAGCACCTCAACAATTATCCCAAGAAACATAATTCACTCTTGACAAACTACTAGAAAGGTAGTACTATATACAGTATGACTGATCAAATCTTAGAGATAACACCGCCGCCATTTGTTGAACGTTTTGAGTATAAATCATTAAAACAGATCAATGACCCTGTAACACGTAAACGTGTTTACCTAACACCAGATGATGAGAAGTTACCAAGTGTAACAACTATCCTTAGTTCAACTAAAGATATGACTCACCTTATTGAATGGCGTAAACGAGTTGGCGAAGAAAATGCTAAACGTATTACAACTGAAGCAGCAGGTGTTGGTACAGCAATGCACAACAACTTAGAAAGATTTGTTGTAGGCGAAAAAAGACAGCCGGGTAACAATCCTGTGCATGTACAAGCAAACAAGATGGCAGATGTTATTATCGAAAACGGTTTGAAACATGTAGATGAAATATGGTCAATAGAACAAGCATTGTATTTTCCAGGTTTGTATTCAGGTACAACTGACTTGTGTGGTGTGTACAAAGGACAACCTGCGATTATGGACCATAAGCAAACCAATAAACCTAAGAAAGCAGAGTGGGTTGAAGATTATTATCTACAATTAGTGGCCTATGCTATGGCACACAATGAAGTATATGGTACTGACATTAAGGAAGGTCATATCTTTATGTGTAGCAGAGACCTACAATATCAACAGTTTAGTGTTACGCCAGATACTTGGAACGAATATCAAGATAAATGGCTTTCTAAAGTAGAAGAATACTACGCACTAAAGAGTTAGGCAATGGAACAGTTGTCTATTGGTGAGAAGTCATTATTCTTTGATCCAACAACTCATAATCTAAATGAATTAACAAGCTATCTTCCTAAGGATCAAAACACAACAGATCCTTATTTAGATGCACGATTACAGCTTTCTAAGTGTCCATACTTTGTTTTTATAAATCTAGCAACAGCTTCGGATTTGACCTATCTAGATAAAATACGAAAGGTTATTAAATTTAGACGGCGCGAATCAAATAAAACTTATGTTGTATTCAACTTTACATATGAAGACGGCATTAGCCAAACTGATTTTGATAGGTTGCTTAAAATAACTAGACTTGTCCCTCAAGAACGAAAACTTGTATTACTAAACTCTTCAGCACAGAATCAGGACAAAGGCTCAACTAAGTTCCGTCACAAAACGCAGTATATAGATTTATTTGCAATATCAGCAGTACAACGAGAACTAAATGGTATGCCTGTGTGTACTATGCCTGTTGTTGAACGAGAGCCTAATATTAATTTACTGCTAGGTAGAGTAGGAAAGAACAAAAGAACAGAAGTTCTTTATGAATTTTGGAAGCAACAGCTTCTAGACAATTCGGTTATGGGGTTATTAGGCTCTTCCAGCGATCTAGCTTTTAACAAATCTTTGCCTGAAACTATAGAAAAACTATTCTTAGAAGCAATTGAACCGCATTGGGGTCCTGCTGATAGCGTAAGTGTTCCTGATTACGATCCTAGTACATCTCAAGGGTATTCTAATGACACTTATAAAATCTATAACAACTCTTGTGTAAGTTACATATGCGAAACATGGGAGTATACACAGCCTATGCAGCATACATTTATTACAGAAAAGACTTATAGAGCAATACTTAATAGAAGTCCGTTTGTTATACAAGGTACTAATGGTATATTGCATGACCTTAAAACTAAAGGATTTCATACATTTGAAAAGTTTATTAAAGAAAACTATCAAGGTAACGTTAGAGCAACAGTAGAAGCTGCTAATAAACTCCGTGAAATGGTTAAATTGTACCCAGAAGAGATACAAGAGATAGTAGATCACAACTACAGAGTACTACATAAAATAAACCGCAAACAAATCCAACAAATGAACCGAGCGTTCGCTGAGTTGAAAGACAATTGATATAAATACTAATAACAATTTCAGGAGCAAATAAGTGGCTGTAGTTCAAATATCAAAGATTCAAATCCGTAGAGGTAAAAAGAACTCTTCTAGTGGTGTACCTCAATTAAGTTCAGCAGAATTAGCATGGGCAGTAGACACACAAGAACTGTATATTGGTAATGGTTCAACTACAGAAGGTGCTCCCTACGTAGGTAATACAAAAGTATTAACCGAACATGATAATATTTTAGAACTAGCATCTAGTTACAAATTTGCATCTGATAATCCATCTATTACACAAAGTCAATCACGCACACTATTAGGTAAGATTGATGAAATGGCAGTCAGTGTTGCAGACTTTGGAGCAATAGGTGACGGTTCAACAGACAACGTTGCAGCATTTGAAAATGCTTTTACGCAACTGTTTAGAAACGCAGACCCTGACTTTAAAAAAGTACTAACTGTACCTAATGGTGAATATTTGTTTACAGGAGAACTTGAGATTCCTAGCAATGCAATCATTAGAGGTGAAACAGCAGAAGGCGCAATACTAAACTTAGATACGAGAAACATACAGCTCATTAGTTCACAAGGAACTACACTTGCATCATTTACAAGTAGCGACAGACCAACGAACATACATATTAGTAACCTTACTATTAAACGTTCTTCGGGCTCACTTGTTCTTACGGGTGCTAAAGATGTAGAGCTAGAAAGAATTATATTCGATGGAGAATATAGCTTAGGTGCACCAGTTACAAACTATGCTACAGAGAGTGCATCTGTATTATGGAACAACGAGTTGGCAGGTCTTAAAGTAGACGACATCAAAATTAGACATTGTAAGTTCAAAAACAACTCCATCAGTATAAAGTGCAACCAAACAGTAAACACAGCAACTAAAGTTGAAATCATTCACAGTGACTTTAATGTTAATGATACATCAATTTACATTGCAGGAGTAACAGGGCAAGGTAACAATTGGATTATCAATGACTGTAACTTTACTGAGATTGCCAAACAAGCATTTAATGCAAACTATGGATACGGTACAAAAATTAGTAGATGTGATTTTGTAAGTTGTGGTAACAATACAGGATCATCTGCAAACCCAACTTCAACGATTGTTGAGTTTGGAGAAAGTAGAAACAATGTAGTTCGTGAGTGTACGAGTGATAGACAACAAGACGCAGGAGTCGTAAACACAGAGACTGTAGCAGCCATTGCAGAAGTGCAAGGTAGTGACTTTGCTAGTTTTACAGACAAAAACTATTCAGAAATTTATACAACTGACAGTTTTAGACCTGTTGCAGTGTTTTCAGCACTTAACGCATTTATGAAAGTTAATTACACACTAAGACTTGCAAACCATATTCGTAGAGGTTCAGTTAATATCACAATCGGTGATGACGTCTCGAAATTATCTTTATCAGATAATTACGAATACTCCGACACAACTACAACATCTCCGGGTGGTGTAATTATGACAGGGTTTGAATTTTCCGCTGCTCTGCGTGATAACGACACAGACAGTGGTACCGATACCGTGGTGTTGTCTTACAAGAATCCTATTGCTACAGGTGCTACAGGATCTCTGTCGTTCGACATACAGTACGGAGTTTAGTTAGAAATGGCAAAGAAAAAGTTATTTTCTTCTTGCTCAACACACGTTCTGACTGTACAATTAAACAAATACTATAAAACGTTCACCGGTATAAATTTTAGCCACTAAGATCCTGCATTCGCAGGAACTAAAACTAAATACCTCTGTACACAAAATTAAAATGAGAGAGACATGAGCAAAGATATACACATCACAAAAAGAAACGGTAGCAGAGAGCTTTTAGATTTAGATAAAATGCACTTTGTTGTTGAAGAAGCTTGTGCTGGTCTTGCTGGAGTGAGTAGTTCACAGATCGAGATGAACGCTGATTTACAGTTTTATGACGGCATGACATCAGACGAAATTCAAGAGATTCTAATTAAGAGCGCAAACGATCTTATATCGTTAGAAAATCCTAATTATCAATATGCAGCAGCAAGATTGTTGTTGTACGGATTACACAAAAAAGTTTATACAAAATACGAACATGATTCTCTCATTACTATAATTGATCGTAACATTGAACGAGGTGTGTATGATTCTGCAATCAAAGAAAAATATTCAGATGTAGAATTAAAGAAAATGAATACTTGGTTAAAGCATGATCGTAACGAAGAATTTACTTATGCAGGGTTACGTCAAGTTGTAGATAAGTATTTGTGTCAGGATAGAAGCAACGGCGACATCTACGAAACTCCTCAGTTTATGTATATGATGATTGCGGCAACGTTGTTTGCAGACTATCCTAAAGAAACCAGATTAAGTTATGTAAAGAAATATTATGACGCGACCTCGCTTTTTAAAATCAACATACCAACCCCGGTCATGGCTGGAGTTCGTACTCCAATCCGTCAGTTTGCTAGTTGTGTATTGGTTGATGTTGACGATACTTTGCCTAGTATTTTTAGTAGCAATTCCGCTATTGGTTATTATATCGCTCAGCGAGCAGGTATCGGAATCAATTCGGGTCGTACAAGAGCGATTAACTCGAAGATCAGAGGCGGGGAAGTAGCACACACTGGTGTTATCCCATTTCTAAAAGTTTATGAATCTACAGTAAGAAGCTGTACACAGAACGGTGTACGTGGCGGGTCAGCAACAACTCATTTTCCTATTTGGCATTATGAAATTGATGACATCCTTGTACTAAAAAATAATAAAGGTACTGAAGATAATCGTGTACGTAGATTAGATTATTCTATTCAAATTAACAAATTGTTTTACGAAAGATTATTATCTAATCAAGACATTACTCTTTTCTCGCCACATGAAGTCCCAGAAGTTTATGACGCTTTCTACTCAGGCGATAACGAATTGTTCAAAGATGTGTATGAGAAAGCAGAGCGTAAAACATCTATTAGAAAGAAAACAATAAGTGCAAAAGAACTGTTTGGTAACATGTTAAAAGAACGTGCTGAAACAGGACGTATCTACATTATGAATGTTGATCACTGTAACACACACAGTTCATTCAAAGACCCTGTATACATGAGTAACTTGTGTCAAGAAATTACATTGCCAACTAAACCAATTCAACACATTGATGATGAAGAAGGCGAAATTGCATTATGTATTCTTAGTGCTATTAACGTAGGCTTAATTAACAAACTAGAAGAACTTGAGCCGCTATGTGAACTAGCAGTAAGAGCATTAGAAGAAATTATTGACTATCAAGGTTATCCTGTTAAAGCAGCAGAGGTTAGCACTAAAGCAAGACGTTCACTGGGCATTGGTTATATTGGACTTGCACACTATCTTGCAAAGAATAAAGTTAAGTATGATGATCCTAAAGCATGGCAACTTGTGCATGAACTTACAGAAGCATTTCAATACTATCTGTTAGTCGCAAGTAACGAACTTGCTGAAGAACGTGGTGCATGTAAATACTTTGATCGTACTAAATATGCGGACGGTATATTACCAATTGACACATACAAAAAAGATATTGATGGAGTTGTAAAAACAAAACTACAATATGACTGGGCTTCTCTACGCAAAGATATACAAAGGCACGGCTTACGGCACTCAACATTGTCCGCACAGATGCCATCAGAGAGCAGTTCCGTTGTGTCAAATGCCACAAACGGTATTGAACCACCTAGAGGATACTTGTCCGTTAAGAAGTCCAAGAAGGGGCCTCTTAAACAGGTTGTTCCGCAGTATAGTCAGTTAAAGAATTTCTATACTTTACTTTGGGATATGCCAAACAACGATGGCTATATCAACATTGTAGCAGTAATGCAAAAATTCTTTGATCAATCCATTAGTGGTAATTGGTCATATAACCCTACGCAGTTTGAGAACAATGAAGTTCCATTAAGCGTAATGATGAAAGACATGTTAACAACTTACAAGTTAGGTTGGAAAACAAGCTATTATCAAAATACATATGACTTCAAAGGTGACGATGAAGTTAAAGAACCAGAAGTAGAAATGAATGGTCATTCACACATGAACGGTGATCTACAACCAGTAGAAGAACTTGAAGGTGAAGAATGCGAAGCGTGTAACATATAGAGGAAACACACACAGTGGCAAAGACAGTTTTTAATAGAAATAAAGTAGACTTCACAAAGCAGTACATGTTCTTTGGTGAAGATCAAAACACACAACGTTATGACGTATTCCGTTACCCGGAATATGACAAACTCAATCAAACCATGCTTGGCTATTTTTGGAGACCAGAAGAAGTATCACTACAAAAAGATCGAGGAGACTATGCAGAATTTACAGAAGCACAAAAGCATATCTTCACTTCAAACTTAAAGTATCAGACACTGCTTGACAGTGTGCAAGGACGTGGACCTTGTTTAAACTTTTTGCCTTACTGTTCTAATCCAGAATTAGAAAGTTGTATTGTAGCATGGGACTTCCAAGAAACTATTCACAGTCGTTCATATACACACATTGTAAAAAATGTTTATTCTGATCCAGCAGAAGTATTTGATACTATCTTAGACGACGAAGAAATTATTGCAAGAGCAGAAAGTGTTTCACGTGAGTACGACAAGTTTCACGAAATGGCAACAAACTTTTTCTATAAAGGTAAAGGTACCGAATACGAAGTTAAGAAGCAATTGTACAAAGCGATGATGACTGTAAACATTTTAGAAGGTTTACGTTTTTATGTTTCATTTGCATGTACGTTTGCATTTGGCGAGTTAAAGAAGATGGAAGGATCAGCAAAGATTATTTCACTTATTGCTCGTGACGAAGCAACTCACTTAAACTTATCAACACACATTTTAAAGCATTGGGCTAAAGGTGACGATGACCCAGACTTTATTAAGATTGCAAAAGAGTGTGAACAAGATACATATGAGATGTGGCGCACTTGTGTTGAAGAAGAGAAGCGTTGGGCAGACTACTTGTTTGAAAAAGGTTCTATTGTAGGACTTAATGCAAACTTGTTACATGCATACGTAGAGTTTATTGCTAACAAGAGACTTAAAGCATTAGGGCTTGAAACAATCTATGATCGTCCTATTACACAAAATCCTCTACCATGGACACAACATTGGTTAAGTAGCTCAGGGCTACAAGTTGCTCCACAAGAGACTGAAATCGAGAGTTATATTATTGGCGGAGTTAAGCAAGATGTTGATGATAAGACATTCGAAGGTTTCCAACTTTAGATAAGTAATAGTATGTTCAGAGTTCAATTTAGAAGACATTCCCCTTTCGAAGTGTGGACAACTTACGGTACTTACGGTACTGAAGCCACAGCTATCAATGCGGCAATATCCAAGAAGAACGCTGGTGCTATCATGGTTAAGGTAATTAATAAAAAGAAAGAAACTATTTACGTAGGATAAAACATGATAGAAATATACGGAAAACCAGCATGTCCGTACTGTGATAGGGCTAAGAAGTTTTGTGAATCGAACCAGTTTGAATTTGTCTACAAACAATTAGACGAAGACTTTACTCGTGAGCAACTCTTTGAAAAGTTCCCAACAGCACGAACATTCCCTCAAATCACAGTACGCGGAGAAAAGATCGGTGGTTACAACGAATTAATCAAATACGTTGAAGACACAGGTTATAACGGTACTGGACACTCACTAGGATAATAATATGTTAATTGAAACACCATACAAAGTAGGCGATAATGTCTCCTTTAAACTTGCGTCAGGCGAAGAAATTGTAGGACGTCTAGAAGAAGAAACTGATACACATTATACATTGCACAAGCCAATGGTACTTATTGCACAACAAAAAGGATTAGGTCTTGCACCATTTATGTTTAGTGTATCACCAGATGGCAAATTTATGCTTAAAGCAAACGCAGTAAGTTGTGTTGCTAAAACAGAAGATAACATTAGTAAACAATATACACAGACTACAACAGGTATAGCACTATCAAATTAGATAAGTACTAGCATGCCAGAAGTAGTAAGAACAAATGTAGACAAGCACAAAGGACATGCAAGTCCTACGCCCAATCCATTTCATCAAGAACCATACGCAGTTGGTTCTCCAGATGTGTTTACTAATAACGAACAAACTGTACGTATAGGCGATACCACCAAATGTGGTGACCCTGCTACAGGCGGCTCATTAAGTGTTTGGATTAATAATATTCCTGTTCATCGTAAGAACGATGCAACTGGCGGACACGGAAGTTGGGTCGCTAATGCAGCAGAAACAGGATCACCCAATGTTTGGGCCAACGAAGGATATGTACCACCTATTATACTTTCGCCGGCACAGGCAGCAGCAATCAATGCAGTTATACAAGAAGCAATTGAAAACCCACCGGATGTAGGTGCAACAGGTGGTGGACAAGCCAACGGAACTATTGCAGAGAATCAGGTACCAGTAAGGTATGAAGGTGCTCCAGCAGCAGGTGTTGATGATTTAGGAACAAACGAACAAGCCTTGGTTGATGCAAGTGCAGCAAATTCAACAGCGGCAGCAGATGGTATTCCAGGATTCTTAAGTCAAGTACTAGCAGAAGCTAATAATAATCAATGGGATGAATTAGGATTTACTCCTCCTAGAGGAGATCCAAGGCCAGCAGTTGTAGGGAAAAATCCTAATATTCTTAATTTATGGTCAGAGTTAGGCTTTCCGGCTACGGCATATTGGCAAGACGATCAAACACCTTGGTGTGCAGGATTTTGTAATTGGGTACTAAAACGTACAGGTTACAAATATATGCAAAGTGCTAGAGCATATGACTTTAGAGATAAAACAAGTTTATATGGTGGTGTTCCTATACCACTATCAGATGGTCAACCGGGTGACATTGTAGTCTGGGACTACAGTCACGTTAACTTTATATACACTGTTCCGTCGCCAGGAGTTTATTCTTTTGTTGGCGGTAACCAAAGTGATAAAGCGAGTGCCACTAATAACAATCCATCGGGTGGAACGATTACTAATAGCTGGAAAGGCGGATGGACACAGTCTCGAGGACGTGTGACAGGTATATTCCGTCCAGTCAGATCCTAGTTGACAAAAAGCATTGCACACTATATAATATAACAAGGTGGTATATTAATGAATCAAATAAAAAGATATATGTACATGGGTATTGGTTTCCTTTGTGTAGGTTTAGCCTACATTGGAATCGTTACTCCAGGTATTCCATTCAGCATATTTTTAGTAATTGCTGCATGGGCCTTTGCTAAGAGTTCACCTAAAATGGAGGCATGGTTATATAATCATCCTTGGTTTGGTAAGTTCTTAACAAATTGGAATAAAAAACGTGTTTTCCCTACAAAGGGGAAGTACTTAATGATATTGGTAATGGCATCAACTATTATCTTTACATGGTTTGCTACAGAGAATCTGAAAGCAGTTATGTGGAGTGGTGGTGCAATGGTGCTAGTAGCAATCTGGGCTTGGCGATATCCTGGCTCAGAAAAGGAACACGCTCGACGTGTTAAAGAAGGAAAGCGAGTAGCTTGGTTAAAGTAATATGAAGTGTGATCAAGGTGATTTAGCAAAAGTAATACACTCAGTTAGACCTGAGAATATTGGCAAGATCGTCCTTGTGAAAGAATACATTGGAAAGTACAAGCAGAATGATACTTTTGATTTCAGAGGTGTCTCATGCATGTGTCCTGTGACAGATCATTACTGGTGGATTGAAGCAACTGGATTAAAAAATCAGTTTGGAGATTCACCTAAAGCATACATAGCGGACTCATGGTTGGAGCCTATCCGACCAGAAACAGGCAAGAAGTCAGCTACCCATGTCGTGAAAGACAAAGAAGTAGAAAGACAGGCGGCATAATTAATAACTAAGGAAATAAAATGGCAACAGGAAAAGTAAAATGGTTTAATGCAGACAAAGGTTTTGGCTTCATTACTCCAGACGACGGCGGAAAAGATGTATTCGCTCATTTCTCAGCTATTTCAGGCGACGGATATAAATCTCTACAAGAGAATCAAGCCGTTACTTACGAAATGGCAGAGGGACCTAAAGGTCCTCAAGCATCAGATATTCGACCTTCATAAGTAGAATATTTTTAGAAAATAGGTCCTTCGGGGCCTATTTTTTTGGTTGACAAACCAATAATATGATAGTATAAATATAACTGTAACGTTGAAGCCAATCAACGACAGACAGGACCGGGGGGCGGTACCCCGCGCCTCCACCATAAGCACATTGGACGATGTTTGTATCAAGACCGTCCGTGGAACAATACAATCCCAATGTGTTTATGATGGGGGCGAACTAGGATCGACTGATGTATGAGAGAACGTGGAGTTACCGGTAGGCGATGACCGTAAATCAAGCAACTTTATAGACGCAAACAATAATTTTGCTCTTGCTGCCTAGTCTAACTAGGTAACGGGGTTGGCAACTTACCTGGCAACAGAAAAGTTGCACTTTATTGACAAAGGGTGAATGGTGTAGTGGTAACACGACAGTCTCCAAAACTGTAAACTGAGGTTCGATTCCTTGTTTGCCTGCCAATAAATTTTTCCATATTATTAAAAATGCACTCAGATCTAGCAGACAGGGTATTGAAATAAATTAAATACTATCTGTAATACAATTTATATTATTAAAGGAACTAACACACTATGAGAGAAGGTGTACAAATACCTAACGTGGTTTTTAAAACCAGAGTTCGAGATGAATCCATCGAAGGACCAAACCCTTATCGTTGGCAAGATGTCGACGGCAGCGAATACTTTGCTGGAAAAAGAGTAGTATTATTCAGCTTACCAGGAGCGTTTACACCAACATGTAGTACATATCAGCTACCAGGATTTGAAGAGAATTACAACAAGATTAAAGAAATGGGAGTAGATGAAATTTACTGCATTTCTGTTAATGACGCATTTGTTATGAACAAATGGGCCAAAGACCAATGTGTAGAAAGGGTAAAGGTCATTCCAGATGGCAATGCACTGTTTACACAAATGATGGGAATGCTAGTTGACAAACGGCATTTAGGTTTTGGGCAACGTTCATGGCGATATGCGGCTGTCATTAATGACGGTGTAGTCGAAGCATGGTTTGAAGAGCCAGGCAAAAACTGCGATGGCGCCGATAGCGACCCTTATGGTGAAACAGCACCTGAGAAAGTTATTGAATATCTAAGCAGTCAGACTGAAAAGTTCACCTTTATTAAAGACATTAAAGGCACTGAAGTTTAAATAGCATATAAGTTTATCTATGTATTCTTTAAATAAAATCAGTGTTGGACAAGGGGGCGCATTTTGCGTTCTTTAAAATTATAGGAAATAATAAAAATGAAAAAACTAATACTATCACTTGCTTTCGCTTTGGCGATTGCACCAATTGCTTATGCTGACAATTTCGATGATGCCAGTATGAACATTAACATAACATCAGATAAAACTACTTTATCTGCAGGCACTGGTGCTAGTTATGACTTTGCTGATACAGCAAATGTATATGGCATCAAACACGACTTTGGCACTGTTTATGGCCAAGTTCAGTTTATTGACGACGATGCAACTGATGACTATCGTTTCACTATCGGTAAACTTTTTACAACTGCTGTAGCAGATTCAGTAACAGGTGAAGCACCACGTGTAACCTTTTATGCTGCTCCAGAAGTACATTATACTGTAGGCGATTCTTTTACTAAAGACGAGTTAAGAATTAGTCCATACGTTGGTGCTGCATTTGATGCAGGATTAGTAGTTCCTTATGCAGAACTAGGATATGACATTTCATCATTAGAAGGTGACTTGTTTGATTTTTCTAGAAAAGACGCATATGCAGAACTAGGCGTTGCAGTTCCAGTAAGCGATAAAGCATCTGTACAAGTTGCTTTAATGCAAGATTTAGATTCAGACTTGAATTCAGTTGATAGAGAATTTGCGTTAACATTTAACGTAAACTTCTAATAAAACTACCCAAAAGGTGCCAATTCCAACATTTTGGCACCTTTTTTCTTGACCTTTGCTTCTAAAGGTGCTATAGTATTACTATAATTAATAAAGCAAAGG
>Ga0222716_10000869_pt1 | contig 25594 bp, 14 predicted proteins | sample C33_13DmetaG_FD_165044 | JGI IMG/M metagenome (GOLD analysis project Ga0222716, IMG submission 165044) | Estuarine water microbial communities from San Francisco Bay, California, United States - C33_13D | ecosystem: Environmental > Aquatic > Marine > Unclassified | place: USA: California... | reverse complement strand
AGCAGGTTTTTGAGATTATTAACGAAGAAGAACGAGATCTGATTGAGAATCAGCGTCGAAACACTCATCAAGATATTTGCGATGGTGGCAAGGATCCAGACAAGTATGACGAATCACCTCTTATTCCTGGGTTTGCAGATACAACACCTGCAGAAAGTTGGGTGATGGATCTTATGGTGAGACAGAGTGAGACTGCTATTGATATCAAAAACAAGCGAGACGGACATCAGCAACGCCTAAACAACACTGGGCTTACCTATACCAATCGTTTCTTTGTAACTGATCACGAATATGATGTTTGTTGTAAGTCTGATGGTGCCCAAGTGACTAGTACAGGATTACATCTAAATTTTGACTACACTTTCAAGCCTGAGTTCAGCACAAGACTGGATGCCGACGAGATGGGTAATCCTCTTACTATCGTCTATGTCATGTGTGGCAACAAGATTGTAGGCGACTTTACATATAAGAATGATAAGATGAAGGTCAAGGTTGATGAGCATACTATTACAGACAGTCTAAACTACAACAGTTTAGGTATGCGTATCACTATGCCAATAGAGATGGCAGACGGTGAGCCTCTAGATTATCGTCTAGACGTTGATGAAAACTGGATGGATTGGGAGGATGACAAAGCTGACGTCTTGGCACGTGAGGAGACTGTCCCAATGGAAGATTCTATGGATCATCTAGATGACGAGGACGAGGACAAAGACGAGGACAAAGACGAGGACGATCCTAACATGGAGACAATGGATGTCGAGCGTGATGAGGACGGCAACATTACTGGAATGGGCTCCTCTGATCCGCAGAACTTGGCTACACTCTTGAATGTGTTCAAGAACGGCGGTAGCTTTGCTCCAATCGACGAAATCATGGAGAAGGCTAAGAAATAATACTTGACTTTTTGTTGTCCTGACTGTATAATTTATTTTATACAGTTAGGGCAATCCTACCTTACCCAAATAAAAAAGAGAACTAATATGAAATATTTTATTGTAGCACTAGGTATGCTTGGACTATCTAATTGCGGGTTGTTTCAAGAAGAAGTATATCATGCGGATGGAGAATGTATCCGCGATAATTGTACTTCAGCATCACAAGTCTATACTGCTCATTCCCCCAACGCTCTTCCATGGGAGTAAAAAACCACAATTAAAGGTTGACTTTTGTCTTTCTTGACTATATAATAATAAAATAGTCAGGGCAACCACAAATAATACAGGAGATAACATGCCAAAAGTCGCTAAGAGAAAAACAGTCCGCACACAAGTTGCAAAATCCGTTATTAATAGAGCTAGAAAAAGTATGGGAGCCCCAAGTTGGACAGGAGCTGAGAGCTGGGACGGTGAGAAGTATCACAAATTTCAGCGTGAAGCTCGTAGGTTCTATTATACAGGGTTGAAGGGCGCTGACTTGTTCTCTGCTGTATTTCAATGGATGAAGCTGAATGATTATAACCGTGATGAAGTAAAAGCAGCCAAAGCAGCATCGCCATACCTAATTGGTGTTAATACTGCTATCACTGCTAAATTGTTGTTAGACGGTATGCCAGACTTCCATCAAGAGCAGGCAAACTATTTAGATGACATGCCTGGCGTTGGAGGCACACTTGAGCCAGCAACAAATGAGCTCAAATCACGCATTAAAACCGCCATAGCAGCAGGAAAAGTTGAGCTGGCTAATGCTGCTCCAGTTGAGCCTGTTGAAGTTGATAACAAGTGTGTAGTAGCTCCGCCAACTATCCAAGAGCGTATTATGGAGCAGGCTTGTGATGCTGCTGAAGCTATTGATGAGTGGCTAGAAGCTGGAGCAAAAGAAAAGTTCAACTTCAAATCTCACTTTGTTGCTAATGGCGTCACACAAGCCCACGCTCGCAAGATTATTGCCCAGTACCAAGCACAACTGGATGAGTATAAAACCGTGCTACAGATGCCTACACCGGCTAAATTGAGCAAGATGTCTGAGGAGGTAGCAGACGAGTGGGAGCAGATCAAAGAAGGCTACGCTCATATGACTAAGAAGCAGATTAATGATGCGATTGCCGCACTAGAATCTGTCATTGGTGCTTGTAATGTAGTAATTGACACATCTAAAGCTAATCGCAAGCCTCGCAAAGCAAAAGCAAAGCCAGCAGCAAAGCTCGTTGAGAAATTCAAGTATGCTGTGAGCAATGATGACTTGGCTATTACGTCAATTAATCCTGAGCAAATCGTAGGAGCGCAGGAGCTTTGGGTATACAACACTAAAACACGCAAGATTGGCAAATATGTAGCACAAGATAGTGACGGGCTGACTGTAAAATCACATTCTATTCTAAACTATGACGAAGCTAAATCAATATCTAAAACGTTACGCAAGCCAGCTGAGCAGTTGAAAGAATTTAAAGCAGCAGGCAAAGTAGCTCTACGCAAATTTATGGACGATATCAAAACTACAGATATCAAGCTAAATGGGCGTGACAATGAGCACACAATCCTTCTAAAGGTTCAATGACAGTATACATATCAGCACCGTTTGGTAACTACATTCGCACAAAAAATACACGCTCTGTAGTGGGCACGTTTACACTAGAGCGTAGACCAGGGCTTGTATCGCAGCTAATCAAAACGCTACGCTACCGCGATGGTGCTTGGTATAATGCACTAGGGCTTCGTAACCCGGGTATTGCAAACGGGTTTAAGTACTACCTGCCCTCGCGAAATGAAGTTATTAGCCTAGCTGCTATTAACCCTAGAGACTGGGAAAAACTAGCAGAGATTGTGCCTGAGCATATTGACGTAGAACTTAATCTGAGCTGTCCAAACATCGAGCATTTTCAGAACTACTCTGAAGGTGCTGAAGTTTTTCTAAATAGTAAGAGGAAAGTAATAGCAAAGCTATCTCCTCTAGTCAGATATACAGATATTGAAGATTTATATAATCGCGGATTCAGATCATTTCATGCTTGTAATACTCTGCCAACTGAGAACGGTGGTATGAGCGGCAAAGGCCTGCGTATTTACGTTGAGCAGACACTTGACTTCATAACTCGCGTCGGTGATGATTGTGAGATTATTGCAGGCGGAGGAATAGAAACACCAGAGGACATGGATAATTACTATGCCAATGGTGCTACTTCAGTTTCGCTTGGAACTGTATGTTTCAATCCACTGAAGTTATATAAATTATTAAAGGAAATTGATGGGTAAATTTTATTCAACGAAAACATACGGAACAGATAGAGGGTTATCATGTTGTTTTAGGCAATGGAGGGCTACACACTCTCATTGTCAACTACTACACGGATACTCTATTGGCGTAAAGCTAATATTTGAATGTGATAAGCTAGACGCACGGAACTGGTGCTATGATTTTGGTGGGCTAAAGGAATTCAAAGGCTGGCTGGAGTATATGTTCGATCATACAACACTAATCGCAAAAGATGATCCGCATTTAGAAAACTTTAGACAGTTGTCTCGTATGGGCAGAAATGGAATGGGCGCAGCACAAGGACACGGAATACTAGAGCTACGAGAAGTAGAAGGAGTAGGATGTGAAAAATTTGCTGAAATGATATACAATAAAATAGATTCTATTATAAAGAAATCAATATATGATTGTGTTGCGCTTAACCCAACAGTACGTATAAAATCTGTTGAAGTCTTTGAGCACGGTGCTAATTCAGCAATTTATGAAGCCTAATATAATATGTTTAAAACATGGCACTCTTTATGGACCTGAATATGTAAATCGTTTATACTCAATGGTTAGTCGTTATTGTACACTGCCATTTACATTTATATGCCTCACTGAGGATCCTACCGGATTACATGAGAACATTGTACATAAAGAGCTGCCTACTTTACCAGTTGAAGGATGGTGGTTCAAGCCTTATATTTTTTCAAAAGATTTAAAATTAAAAGGCACAACATTGTACCTTGATCTTGATCTTATTATTGTAAGCAATATTGACAAATTGTTTACATACCTGCCTGGAGAATTTTGCATTGCACAAGATTTTACACGACAGCAAGTGCCTTCTATTCGTAGGTTCAATTCGTCTATTATGAAATATGAACCTTTCAAGCACTCATTCATATGGGCAGCATTTGAACGTGATATGAATTTTTATTGTCGTTCATATAGAGGAGATCAAGATTACATATATAAAGTGGCAAGACATAGTGCTAACTTGTTTCCTTATGAATGGCTATTAAGTTACAAGTGGGAAATCCGCAAACAGAAGAGAATTGATTTGACTATGCCACAAGGCACACGAAAGCTACTACAAGTAGAAGACCCTGACATCCCTGAGGAATGCTGTATAGCAGTATTCCACGGCGATCCAAAACCTGATAATTGTGACGATCCAATCGTTGACAAATACTGGAAATGATGCTACAATATAATTTTATAGAAAGGACAAAATGCCTATGAATCGTATCGGTTTTGCATGTAAATACATGAGTCCAGACCAGACGCTTAAAAAACCATTGTTGGAGAAACTAGAGCGTCCTCTGAACACTAAAACAACAACTAGGGCGTGGTTACAACGCCAGACGACAGAAGATGCATATGAAAGGCTTTGGCTAATTGTCAAGCACAACATTGAAAGTATCAAGAAACTCATAGAGTATGTAGGATCGCTTCCAGAGCCACTTAGAATGGTTCGGCTTGGTAGTGACATCTTGCCAGCGTACACATTGCCCGTCTACAAGCGATTTTATACAGACGAGGTACTTGACTACTGTGACAAACATCTGCTAGCAGCAGGTGATGTAGCACGGAAATACGGCGTCAGACTTTCTATGCATCCAGGACAGTTTACTGTCCTTGCTTCCGACAATCCAGACATTGTCACTAACAGTATTGAGGAGTTTGAATATCATGTGGATATCGCACGTTGGATGGGCTACGGCAAATCATTCCAAGATTTCAAGATCAACGTCCACATCTCGGGTAGAAAAGGTCCAGAAGGCATCAAAGCAGTATTGCCAAGACTATCCGACGAAGCACGAAACACACTCACAATCGAGAACGACGAGAACAGTTGGGGACTCGACGCCTCGCTTGAACTTGAAAAAGATGTCGCACTCGTACTTGACATACACCACCACTGGATTCGTACAGGAGAATACATACAACCCCTCGACTCTAGATATCAGCGTGTAATTGATTCGTGGCGTGGCGTTCGTCCTGTTATACATTATTCGTATTCTCGCAATGAGCATCTGCCTGAAGGCTACGAACACAATAGTCTGCCTGACATGGCACAGCTACTTGAACAAGGCTGTAAGAAGCAGAAGCTACGAGCACATTCTGAATACTATCCAAACCCTGTAGCCAATGCGTGGGCTTTGTCTTTCTCTGAGTCAGCTGACATTATGTGCGAGTCTAAATGTAAGAATCTAGCTAGTATAACACTATTCAAACAGAGCCCATATTATGTTCCAAGTTTTCACACAAATATCTGATTTCTTTAAAACAAGTTATCGTAACAATCCTAGAGCGTTTGCAGCAGAAATAGTAGAAGGCATTGCTACAATGTCTGCATCGCTTATTATGAGTATAACGGTATTAAACCCTGCTACAGAATGGTTTATTCCGCTGTTTTTAATAGGCGGTATATTAGGGACTATATCATGTTATCTTAGAAAATCAACTGCTATCGTATTAACAATATGGTTTACAGGCGTAAATAGTTGGGCGTTCGTCCAACTGTTTTTACTATAAATATTAATATGCGATATTATCAATTATTAGAAAAAACGAATACTTCAGATTTAACTATTGGCTTCGAGGTTGAGTGTATAGTTCCTCAGGCATCTATGTCTAGTGTGGAAAAACTTGCCAAGTCTATTAATGCAGATATAGTAGATGATTCGTCTATTGAACCTGAGAATAGAGGAAACGAAGTAGGTAAAGAATTACTTATTGGTACTGATGGCGAAGGAGCACAAATGAAAGCTACACCTCAGAGTATTATGAAGGTAGCTGACTTTGTATTTGAGCTTACTAAGCTAGGAGTATATACAAATAAATCCTGTGGACTACACGCTCACTTTGGTATAGGCGAGCTGACTAGGATGAGTAATATACACAATGTATGGTTTACTATATGGGCTGTTCAAAACAAAATGCTAGACAAGTATAGAACCTATAACGGCACGACACTATACGATAAAGAATACGCCCCTCCCCAAAAAACTGCTATCGCTGTAAATGATTTAATAGATGACTTAGATAGATATAGCTCAGATGGTAAACTACAAAAAGAACGACTATTTGAAATATTAAGAGAGCGCAGATTCTTTCAAAAATACTCTACACTGTTTCCACATCAGCAAGGTACAATTGAGTGGCGAGGATTTAGAGGAGCATTAGATGAAGGAATGTTATCCAATGCTAAAACTATTCTCGGATACTTCAAACTAGCATACAAGTTCGCACAGGATATGGCTCGTGGTGTAACAGAGTCACGCAATATGAAAGTAGGTGGATATACACTACGGGATATGGAAGAGATGGGCGGCGATAGAGAACGCAATCCTACAAATCCTTTCAACAAAGAGTGGGGACTATTCCTAAAAGATTCTAGTTTAAACAAAGGAGCGAGAACATCTATTAACAATTTTGCTAATCAAGTCTTTGGTGATAAAAAGACAGACGAAAGACAAAAACAAGGCTTCTTAGAAAGAATGATGGATTCGATTGTAGATGGTGAAGCAGTAATGAATTGGTTGGCTGATAACACAGAACAACCTTACACTTTCAAACTTGATCAGAATCTTATACTACAAGGGTTTGCTATAGATAATAAGCCTGTTATACTAAATAAAGAATGGTTAAAGGTAGGACAGTCAAGAGATTTAAGACTAAGTGGAATATTTAATAATTGTACCTTTACTATACCTGACACTTCCAAATTCATAACCCTCAAAAAATCAATCGACGCTTGCCACTTTATGGGTAAGGCAGTATTCAAACTTCCTAAAGCAGATGCGCCAGACGCTGACAAAATTCCGTGGTTCCAGCAACTGCGAGCAAGTGGCGCAGATGTAGAAATTCAATCACTACGATTCTAACAATAAACATTATATGATAGAAGGTAAAACAAAGACTCTTACAGAATATAATGGTAATCTAAAGATTACTACTAAAAATGTCTTGACTGCAAATGACGCTGCGAAACAAGAACAGTTAGATTTAGCAGAATACAAGACCTCCCAAACTTGTGCAGTATTTGAACTACTTAAAAAACACAAAATTGCCACGCATTATATAGATAGATTAGATAGCACATCTTTCCTTGTTGAAAAATGTGAAATGATACCATTAGAATGTGTAGTTAGAGGTAAAGCTACAGGTAGTTTTTTAAAACGCTATCCACACCATACAGATGGCGATATTTTAAAACCACTGCGATACGAAACATTTCATAAACTAGCATATAATGTAGAAGAAGACAAGCTAATGAATGAATCAGAAGCTAGAGAGCAGTTTATGGTAAATGGTAAATGGCATAGACCTATAATTACAGATCCGTATTGTGTTTTTAATTGGGGAGATTGGAGGCACAGAAAGCTGACTCCTAATGCTAATCAAGGATTCAATATTCAACTGTATGATCCAAAAAAACCATTAAATATACATGATATACTTTATAAAAAAGAAGCAGATATTTCAGTGAGAGAATATGAGCTTATACGAGACACCTGCATTAACGTATATATACTATTACAAAAAGCATGGTTGCAATTCAACATTGATTTAGTTGATTTTAAACTAGAGTTTGGACGACATAATAAAACTAAAGAACTATTATTAGCCGATGTTATTGATAATGACAGTTGGCGATTATGGCCTGCTGGTAATAGAAAAGAACAATTAGATAAACAAAGTTTTCGTGACGGTAGTAGAAATGACTTAGTGACAGAAAACTATAAAAAAGTTACAGAATATACAGATAAATTTCCATATTTAGAGATAGAACAATGAACTATAAAGAAGCAGGAGTTAACATTACGCTCGCCGAAGAGCTTATTGATGACATCAAAGGATTCTCAGACGAGATTGGAAAATATGCTGCTACATTTCCTCTAGCACCATGGGAAAGAAATGATATTGTAGCAGCCGCTGACGGTGTAGGTACAAAAGTCATACTTGCTAAGTATGCCAAGGAACTGTTTGGACGTCCGCTTAACTCTATTGGACAGGATTGTGTGGCAATGGTGTTTAACGATATGCTCTGCGAACACGCCAAACCGTTATTTTTCTTAGATTACTACGCTACAAACAAGCTGAATCATTCTGACTACAGAGAAGTTCTCAATGGAATGAATGATGCCTGCGCTACAATGGGTGTAAAACTTATTGGCGGAGAAACTGCTGAAATGCCAGGTATGTTTGTTGAGGGAATGTTTGATGTATGTGGTTTTGGTATAGGAGTAAAATACCGTCGCCATGTAGATCATAAAATTAGGTCAGGAGACAAAATTATTGGATTAAAGAGTGCTGGAGTACACTCAAATGGATTTTCGGTTATACGGAAAATTTTAGAGGATGTAAACGTTGATGAAGAGTTTATGAATATGTTATTGACGCCAACTCCTCTTTATTATAATGACATTAAAATACTTAGAGAGAGTTTTTATGATGTTAAAGCTCTCTCCCACATTACAGGAGGCGGATTAAGAAACTTATTTAGAGTATTACCTAAAGATCTTTGTATTCAATGGGAAGAATTTGATTCACCATTTTATAGTCAATATGATACGTTTGAATGGATTCAATCATTCTCGCAAATGACAGATGAAGAAATGCGTGACACATTCAACTGTGGGTTAGGAATGATTTTGGTAGTTTCTGAAAATTATCGTATTCCGTTTCCTATCAACGACCATGTTGTCTTAGGAACAATCGCATGACAAAACAAATAACAGTATTAGCAAGTGGTGACGGATCAAACTTTCAGGCTCTAATCGATGCTAGTCTGCCAGTCACTCATGTAGTATGTGACAAAACAGATGCCCATATAATTGAAAGAGCAGATCAGAGCGGAATATTCTGGTCTCTTATTCAAAAAGGATCTGAACAAACACTAGAAGAGTGGGGCGATGATATTATAGATATTGTTGGATCTCCTGACCTACTTGTTTGTGCTGGTTTTATGCGTAAACTACCAAAAAATGTATGCGATGTATATCATAATAAAATTATTAATATTCACCCAAGTCTTTTACCTGCCTATAAGGGCTCTACTACAGCCCTCCACGATGCCTACCTACACGGCGATTTAACTTACGGAGTTACTATACATCATGTAACCGAAGAAGTTGACGCTGGTCCTATTATAGCACAAGAATCTTTTACAGTAGAATACGGTACACTGTTTAATCAGGTACAAAAACAAGCTAAAGAATTAGAACATAAGTTAATCGTGGAGGCTGTCAAAGACTTAATAAAATAAATGCCATAAATACTAGAAAGGGAACTTATGTCTTTTGTTGTAATCACAGAGAATGCTAAAAAAAGAATTAGTAATTTGTGTAAAGAAAATAAAGTATTCGCAATCACACTAGCATTAAAAGGCGGTGGTTGTTCAGGATACAAATATGACTGGGGAGTAACAGATAATCCACCTGCACGAAGTGAGATTATAGAAGCAGGAGAAGGACATTTAGTTATAGATAAAAAATCACTATTGTTTCTAATGGGCACAGAAATAGATTATGAAGAAACAATAGTTGGATCGCAATTTGTTCTAAACAATCCGAAAGTAAAATCTTCTTGTGGATGTGGAGTAAGCGTAAACTTTGAAGTAAGCACAACACCACAAGAGGAGTCCGTATTTAAGCCAACTTGGTAAGGAGTTCAGTTAATGGCAAGGAAAGATATTAATATCGGTGTTGAAGGAAATGACGGCACTGGTGATAGTATTAGAGCATCGTTCAAAAAGGTTAATGAAAACTTTGTAGAACTGTATGCTGTATTTGGTTTAGGTGGTAGAATATCATTTACTACACTAAGCGACACACCAGACAGTTTAACACCGCAAACTATTCCAATCGTTAACAATGCCGGCACAGAAATAATGCTGGCTGAGATTGCCTCAGACGCTGATAATTCTATCATAATTGAAGTAATTGACGGTGTAGGAGGAACACCAGGCAAAATTAAATTTGTTTCTACATTTGGTGCTGTAGTCGACGATGTAATACCACGACTAGGTGGTCCACTATATGCTGCTAATAATGTTATAGCCGGTGTAAACACATCACAAGAAGCACTAGATTTATTTAATACCCTACACGAAACAAACTTAACATTAGATTCAGTAGTACTAACCATTGGTGCCGCTGATCAACGCTATCTTACCACAGAAGTTCCTGTCACAGTTGAGCAAGAACCTACAGGCACTAATCATTACACTTGGAAAGTATTTGACTATATCTCAACTACTGGCGAGTTTGAAGGTTCTCTACGGATTATATCTCACCTTAATGAAGACCAAGAAGAAATTGTAACAGGACACGGCTTAACATCTGCATGGAATGGTACTGCTGTCAGAATGCAGTTTTTGAATGACATTCCTACTCAATTCTCAGATTACTTAACAGCAAACTATTATATAAGAATTCTTGACGCTGAACATATTTGGTTATTTGACGAAGATAATAGAGAATACTCATATACTACCGTTCCTGAAGATGCTATAGCATACCATATGAATCTCACTGGCATTATATTGTCTTCAGAAGATGTTCATCAAATGGTACTTGCATCGTATGATACTAGTTTAAGTGGTAACTATCTTGCTAACCAAATGGTGCCTAGAAAAGACTTAGTATTTAGGCACGGTGATACAATGACTGGCGCACTTTATATGCCAGATCATCCAGGTGACCTAGCAGGTGTTGGATCGCCTAATGGGCCATCTGATTTACAAGTAGCTACAAAGTTATACGTTGACCGTGGTTCAGCTTGGACATCACCAGATTCATTATATGTAAGTACCTCGGGCGACGACACAATGTCTGGTGTGCCTGTTGGTAAAGAAGGTTCATCACAATCATTTGCGTTTAGAACGATTAATGCTGCTGCCAAACATGCAGAAACACTAATTAAAAACTCTACTTTAGTCCCAGGTCCTAATAGACAGAAACTTACCTATACTTCTGCTGGAGAAACATTAGATACATATATTCTTGATTACAATGTTTTAGGTGGTACTGAAAATGCTCAATATAATTATAACATTTATCAATATCTGTCTACAAACAGGGAATTTATATTAGCCGAGACAATCGCATATATTAAAGTACAATTTCCAAATTTTGAAATGTATGAGGTTGAATATAAAGACGATTTGCAGGAGATTTTAGATTCTGTTATAATGGATATGTCTTTGGGCTCAACAGCTAACTTCCTTGTCACACAAGCAGCAAAATCATATTACTCAGAGCTTCGTAAAAGACGTATTGTATACTTTAATACAGCAGAGCTAACAGCTTCAGTTGAATTTATGCGAGATTTAGCGTCTCAATGTATATTACAGGATTTGTTACATCAAGGTAGGATTGAGTCTATCACTAGAGGCGATTCAACATTATTAACATTAGAACTAACTAATACAAACTACGTCGAAGGTACTAGAATTAGAATTACAGGTATTCCTGACGGAAGTGAATGGCACTTTTTAACAGATAATACATATTTTATAAAACCAACAGATAATACATTACGGTCTTTTGAATTATACTTAGATGCTGCATTAGCACAACCTGTTAATACTAATTCGCTAAGTGCTAATTTCTCTAATCCAACTTCCTTAGATTATCATACAGGTATTATCTTTCAGGCGGAAGAACCACAATCATTTAATTCTTCTATTCCTACAACAGATTTAGCAAGTAGACGCAATGATGTAAACCTAAAGTTTGAAATTATCTTAGACATTCTTACAAATGGGTTGACGTCTGAACCTGAAAGAATATCATATGGTCAGCCATATCAAATATATGTTAAAAACGCAGGCGCAGGATTTATTGATCAAACTAACCTAGCAGCAATTGAGGCACAAGCAGGTAAACTGATCGTTGGAAAGTACTCAGGATCTATTGCACGAATTATTCGCTTTCAAAATAATGTAGTAAGTGTACCTAAAAGTGATCCATTAGATCCGTCCTACACAGAATTGAATCCTACTGTATTTGACTTACAGATGTTGTCTGATACTCATTTTGAAGTAGGAGAGCCGTTAGATTTTGCTCACGGTGTTTATGAAAAGAATATTAACATTAACGTAGAGTCAGGAATTTATGAAGAAGACTTTCCTATTCGATTAACGGATAATGTTTCGCTTACTGGGGAAGATAAACGAAAAGTACTTGTAAAGCCACGTCCTGAGACAAAGAGTAATATTGCTAGAATTTCTCAAAGTTCCTATGCCAATCTTTACATGTATAGAGATACTAACTTTGATGGCATAGCAGTCACTAAACCAGGTGTTGAAGATTTTGAAAATCAAATTGGCGACCCAATTGGCACATATGGTTATCATTATATTACAGATCCTTCTAAAGAAATTAACGTAGGAACTCTTGTTAATATTGATCAAAATAATTCAACTGCTGTAAATATTCTAGAAAATAATTTAACTTATATCGCTACCGAGACAGTATCACAGTTTAAAAATTTATATCCTTTTATTACAAATTTTGTTGACACAGATATGTCAACGGATGTAGAATTTTATGTATCAGCATTAATTAAAGATTTAACTAATCGCACTAATGAATATATTTTAGAATTCCAAGGCTATTTGTATGAAAATGAAACACGGGCTTTTCCTAATTCAGATTCAGACACAATAAATTATATCAACATAGCAAGAGATTTATGTATAACTTTAGTACAAGGTAACACACCAACTACAATAAATTCTAGTAGACTTCCGCTTATACAATATGACAATAATAATATAGCGATTGCAGGAGAGGATGGTGTTCCTACATTAATCGCTGATCTAACAACACTGTCGCAGTATCTCTTTAGTCCAAATTATAATCCTCCTTTACGCAACGACAAAATTGATATGTTCATGTTGAACGATGGTACCATTGTTCAAAATATAACTTGTATTGATTATGAAGGATTTGCATTTGTATTTGATCCAAACGGACAAGTATTGACACGCTCGCCTGAAGTTAAAAATTGTATTACATATTCAAGATCAAAAAATGGGAAAACATACTCAGGTGGAATGTATTTGGATGCGTATGTAGCGAACAAACCATATATCATTACAGCCGCACTTACAGAAGCAGAAGACCTAGCACCTAACCAATATGATCCAGCAGACCATTTAGCTGGCTCACTTACACTAGAAATTACAAGTCCAGCTGGACAAGGCTTGTTTATATCACCTCCAGTATTACCAGCACCATTCTTTATTGAAGGACGACATTATCAGGTTAATGCTTATTCTAACTATGATAGATTACTTGGTGCAGCGACTATATATTTAGATGATTCTTCTAATGCAGGATATGGATATGTAGCCACCCAATTTGCTGATTATACACCAGGCGAACAACGTCAAATCGCCATACAGACAGCAGGAAACCGTGCTGTAAAAGCTGAATCAGTTGATTACTATAATGACATGGGCTATGGAGTAGTAGCTACTAACGGCGCTTATACAGAGCAAAAATTAGTCAATACCTATTATTGCTACGCAGGCTTCTTTACCAACCACGGTGCTGAGATTAGAAGCATATCTTCATCTAACACATATGGATCGTTTGGTATTGTTGCCGAAGGTGCTGATCAGAATGAAATTCCGGATCAAGTAGAATCTAAGTATACAATGGTGATGCCAGCTATTATTGATGGATCAAATGCTGCATGGAACTTAGCCGGCGATAGTGTATTATATGCTAAAGGATTTACTAGATCTCCATTCCCAAAAAGTATTGTTTCTATAAACCATAATGGTGCTACAAACAGTGAAGGTGTCCAAGTTTATACACTTAATTATTTTATTAATGCTGTATTAATAGAAACATCCTCTGCTACACAAAGCGACATTGTTTATAGATTATCGATTACCCCTCTTGATATATCTGATGAAGATTATTTTGGATTAATACAAGCTACAATACCTGCAGGAACATTATTTGAATACAGAGATTCTGAGCAACATCAATTCACAGGAATACGCTCGCAAGAAAAATTGAATCCACGCCCGGCTACTTCTATAAACTTTGACGAAAGCGATTCAACATCATATAGAACTATGGCATTTGCTACTACTGATGTAGAAGGTAATAATTTGCCAGCAGACGAAACCCGTGTAACTTTTGAGCGTGGGTTTGATTATGTCAAATTAGAAATAGCGCATTCAGAAACAGATTCAGGTTATGGAGATACATTATCTGATTCTAAAACTATCATTAATAAATTATTAGATAATACTACCTTTGCCGATGCAAATAGAGTAGTAGGAAAAGTATTTGCTTGGGCAGGTAGATTACATCGTATCACAAGTTACTATCCAATCTACACGTTCTCTACAAATAACGGGACTGGGTTTGCTACTGGAACTGCACTTACCTCTTCGTCAGGTGGAACAGCATTTAGTTTAAAAGGAACCGCTTCGTTTAATAAAGAAGTATACAACGTAACTGGCACATGGAATAATAACGACACTGTAAGTGGACAGACATTAACGTCTGATATAGCTGAAACAGACTATGCTATAGTCGAGTTTGAATATGTAACAGGTTCAGATATTGCCGGTGACAATAATGCAGGTTTACGTTTACCAATTTCAACTAATACAAGACATCTGTTTGCAGGTAACGAGCCAACTACAGCAGAAATAACAATAAACATTTCTATTACACGAGCAACAGGACACGATTTTAAAGAAATTGGTACTGGATCTTATAACGATTCAAACTATCCTAATATCCTGTATGGAGATCCTGTAAATCCTACTGCTGTATATTATACAAATGCAGAGGCTACAGATTCAGCTGAAGTTTGGGAAAAAGGCAAAGGTAAATGTTTTTGGGTGTCTACAGATCAGTTTGGTTTCTTTAGAGTTGGACAATACTTTAATGTCGACCAAGGCACAGGAGCTATTTCATTCTCAGGTAATGTTGGTATTTCTAATGCTTCTTCATTAGGATTTGTACAAGGTGTTACAATTAACGAATTTTCAGTTGATGATTCGTTTACAGATTTATCGTCTACCGCAGTACCAACAGAAAAAGCAGTTGCTTCGTATATTAATAAAGTTTTAGGATATAACTTTTCAACTGACACTGTCTTTGCAGTAGCAGATGGAAGGATTGGTCCAGGATTCCTGCCATTAAATGGGCATTTATCTAATGCTTCTATGACAGGTAATTTGATGATGGGCGGGAATAAGATATCTGACTTAGATAATCCGCAAAACGGTGATGATGCTGCTACAAAAGCATATGTTGATGATAATTCTACGCTACACAATGAAATATTGAAGATGCGAGATTTTGCTACTGCCAATCAAGATGGCTCAATGGGTGCAAATGAGTTACTATTTTCGTCAGGTAATAGAATTATATATGTAAACATACCATCCACTGGTTCATTCTCAAACGGAATGAATATTCGAAACACTGCTGACCCTGCTGTAGCAACAATTGACGGCACTGTTATCCAATCTATTCCTTATACAGATGAAATATTTGGAGATATTATTAAGGTAATTTATGCTCCAGATAAATTAGTCGGCGGTAGATCATTTAATTCAAACATAGATGCTCAAGTATTTGGCGGAACATATACAAGTGGATCAGCACAATTACAAGCTACATTTATATCTCCTATTGGTAGTAACTCACCAGTTGGTGGTTCATATCCAGAAATTACAAATGCTACAATGTCAGCATCGTCTGATCTGTCTGTAAATGTTACAAGATCTACAGACCTAGCAGAAATTAATTTCCAACTAAATTCAAGTATTATAGATAATGCTGATATTGCTGCAAATGCTGCTATTAGCCAATCTAAACTAAATTTGAATAGAGCAGGTACGTTACCTTCTACAACTACAAATCCTACTCAAGAACAATGCGGTGTTTCTGTATTCGATGAAGGACAATTTACATCAAACAATGGCTTTATTCAATTAAGATCTGCATCTAGTTCAGCTACTGGCATTCCACTAGAAAAACTTCAACATGTCACAGCTGGCCATTTATTAGGTAGAAGCGGAACCGATGGATCAGTATCATTAATACCATTTGCATCTGTATCATCAGCTACAGGTGGAATCATTAGAGAAGACTTTCCTACTAGATACTCTAGTGGCACAGACGTTCTAATACGAACAGGCGGTAGTCCATCAGATGCTTCAGTGGATACTTTTAATACACAACAAATAGCTATAGATGAATCAGGCAATACAATTGTCGCTAGAAATACAGACGGTGATATCACAGCTAGAAGATTTATATTAAAAGATTACTTACAATACAAAGATAGTGCTGGTATTATTCGAAATTTATTTTCAGCACAAGGCGAAGGCGAAGCTAACTTTGATGATGTAATAGGTTCTAATGGATCAACATTAGGAGCAGGTAGTAACACTCAAATTAATTCATCGTATACTACTGGATTTGTAGCATCAAAATGGAATTATACAAAGGGAATAGAGGCATTTGACAGAGGTGGTAACGGCGGCTCTGGTGTAGGTATGGTTTTTGGTGCAGGAACAGGTTTTTCTGAATCAACTAACACAAATATAGTATTGTTTAGTAATGGTGCTCCAACATTCAGCATTGATTCTGCAGGGCTATTTATAGCAGGTTCAGGCAGTAGAAACATTGGTACTTCATCTCGCAAGTTCGACACTGTATACGCTACAACGTTTGACGGTACTGCTACTAAAGCATATTATGCTGACTTAGCTGAAAACTATGTAGGTGATGCAGATTACGAACCAGGCACTGTAGTTGTATTTGGTGGTATGAAAGAGGTTACACATTCTTCAATGCCTAATGATAAAAGGGTAGCTGGTGTGGTATCTACTAACCCAGCACACTTGATGAATTCTGAGTTAGAAGCTGAACATGTTGTAGCCGTAGCACTACAAGGTAGAGTACCTTGTAAAGTTGTAGGACTAGTATCACCAGGTGATATGATTGTAGCAAGTGACACACCCGGACACGGTATCGCCAATCCAGATCCTAAGCTAGGAACCGTGATAGGTAAAGCAGTTAAAGGCAAAGCTACCGACGGAGAAGGAATAATTGAAATAGTAGTAGGAAGGCTATAATGGATATTCAATATATAAATGTTGGCACAGCAAACGATTCAGGCGATGGAGATCCAATCCGTGATGCCTTTATTAAATGTAATAATAACTTTGGATTAATAGTTGACGATCTTACAAGTAACACACAATTTTCAGGTAGTGTAAAATCTGTAGATGGCAAGCTATTGGTAGATGGTATAAATGGATGGATTCCTTACACTCCTAAAGAACCTTCAGAATGGCAAACAGTGCCTATTAACATGTCAGAAGCACTAGACCAAATTGCTTCTCTACTCTCAGGTAATGCTATTGATAAGCAAGAACAATTACAGGTATTTGATATTGAATATCATCAGCAGCGACTTATAGCATGGCCTAACAACTTTATAGGTCAGGTATATTCGCCACTTAACCTAACTATATACCACAACGGTACAAGATTAATACATGGTACTAATAGAGATTATACCCTTATGGGAAATAATGCTATTAAGTTAAATCAAAAAGTATATGAGACCGTTGATGTTGGTGACACAATAACTGCTCTAGCTAAGAATTTTCCTATTGCTCATCAATATAATTATTGATATAGTAGTATACATCATTCGCGATAAATACATTAAAATTAGGATTACATACTTATGAGCACATCACGATTTCCACTTGTCTTAGATAATACAGATGGTAGCCGTATCATCGAACTTCCCGCAGGGGATTCGCTTAACTTAGAAAATTCAGACTTAGTAGGTGTAAAAAATATTGCCGTGGAAGGTGGTTTAATTACCATTGACGGTGTACCACTAAGTACCTTTTCTGGATTCTATGCTGATCTTATTAACAAGCCATTTATACCAACTCGGTTAGTTGAGTTAGGAATTATAGACGGAGCTAATGGAGATGTATTATATGCTAATGGCAATGGTACATACGAATTCAAACCTGTTTCATTTGACTACAATACTCTAACAGGTATACCTAGTATTCCTGCTACATTAACAGACTTAGGAGTTGTCGACGGTACGGCCGGTAATGTATTGACTACAGATGGCGCAGGTAATTTTACCTTTATTGATCTTAATCAAGACTTGTTTGGCAACTTTGATTTTATAGATTCTACATTAACTACAGTAAATCCTGGCGTTCTAACAATAACTCCAAACTCAAATTATTTAAAGATAGATAATACGCAAGGGATGGTTCTACCAGTTGGTACTGATGCCCAAAGAGCACTCATTTCTGAAATAGGAGCAATCCGTTTTAATTCAGATCATAATGTGTTTGAAGGCATGTATCAAGGTTATCAGTGGAATACATTAGGAGATATAAGATCAGTAGATGGGCTTACATTTATTACACCAGAGGCTGCACCTGGAGTAGGTGATAATAATTTACAGTTTTTTACAAACGATGTAGAAAGACTCCATATCAATACTACCGAAGCAGTATTTGATTCATCTATTTCTGTAACAGTTGGTGACTTATATGTAGACAATATGTCATTAACAGGCGGCATTAGTCTTAATGGTGATGTTGTTATTGGCGACGATAAAGACGATACATTAACCATTAATGCAGAATTTACAAGTAGCATATATCCTAAGCATAATGATTCATTTGACATTGGCACAGTTGACAAACGCTGGCATGATTTTTATGTACAAGGGCAGGCTTATATAAACAACTACACACTACCTGTAGCTGATGGTAACGAATATCATATTGTAAAAACTAATGGCAAAGGTTTATTAGAATTTACATCTGCCGATACATATGGTGGTAATAGAGTATATGTATCTGAAATGTATGGTAGAGATAGTAATAATGGTATAGATGCTCCAGTTAGAACGATTAAAAGAGCAACAGAGATTGCATCTAATTTAACTAGTAAACCAGCCCAGATTAATACTGGCTTAGAGTTACAAATAGAAGCATGGACTAAGGATAGATTAGCTAATAGAGCTATTTCTGCTGTTTTAGCTTCAGCACCAACACATACAATTGACCCTGATGTATTAACTGAAGATATTAATTTAATTGTAGAAGCAATTTATACAAGTGAATTAGTAAATTCAGAATATCTTCCTATTTTAGTTGGCAAATATCTTTCTAACAGAAGTATTCCTTTTGTGTCAAGTTCAGCATCAGCAAAATCAGCAGCACTTGATAGTCTTGATACTGAAATTATTAACGATTATTTAAGTACGAACAAAGATGCTTACGGAGTGTCAATTGGCAAGATAAAAGATATCATTATAAATGGAGCATCTCTAGGTTATGCAATAAGTGGCAACAGCAGTATTTCACACTTCGACGATAATATTCCATTTTTAATTGGTGAGTTAGATGCCTACGTAACAATTAACAATATGTCTTTAGTCTATGACCGAACTGCATTTGTTAATATAATGACAGAGGCGTTTAAAGCTATTGTTTACGACCTAGCTTATGGTGGCACACAAGGCCAGCATACTGCATTAAAAATGGTTCATGAATCAGTAAATGCATCTGCACTTACGCCAGTGATTGTTACAGCCGGCTTAAACCATGTTTATAGAATATTAAAAAATGTATTAATTGACAACCTTCTTATTACACCTACTCCTAGTAATAGCGAGACACAGAGTGTAGTTAACACAGGAACCTTTGAAACCTACACTGAAGTCCAAGCAGGCCTAGGTAGATTAATACACTTACTTACAACAAATGACGTTAAAGAAATTGGTGTAAAAATTAGCACAGCAGTTAAGCCATCTAATGTTCAAAAAGACGATTGGAGAAAACTGCAAAATAAAATTGAGTTATACTGTAAAAAAGCTATAACTGACATAGCAACATCTGAAGCTAACGTCAATGGATTACACTTTAAGAAAGATGTAAATTATATTATAGATAGTGTAATTTATGATGCACGTCACGATGGTAATGAAAAAACTGTTAACGCCACTAACCATCTTGCTTACAGAAAAAGCAACGGAGAGAATGTAGCACAGTTAATAACAATGCTATCATATTTGCAAGGACAAGCATCTAACAATTTTACTGGCATACATCTTGGAAATGTTACAACATTACTTACAATCATTAATGATAACTTAGTTAATGACACAGCACCACCTGCTGTCACTGTAGGTAGCTCATTGTTTCAACGTGTTGGTATACTTGTAGCAACTGGAGATTACGTAGAAGATAACCCATTTATATTGCCTGAATATATTACAATCCTTGGAGAAAAAGGTGTTAATATAAGACCAGCTAATCCAGAATATGATATTATAAAGGCACGAGATAATTCAAATATTATTAATGTAACATTTAAAGATTTTATAGACGGCGCTCAACTTCCAGTCTCAAGCTGGAGATATGCAGTTGTATTAGACGACATTAATGATCCAGATGTAGACAGACGTGGATATGTTGGTATGCTTTCAGGTAAATCATCTGCTTACAACCCAATAACCATACAAAACTGTAATATTATTTCTGTTCTCGGCGGCAGTGGCGTTGAGATAAATGGATTACTAGTTGACACTGTAGCAACTCCACCATTAAGTTACACAGAAGAAGATCCTGAATCAGGTTATATTGCGCTCATAAATGGATTATATATTAAATCCTTTGGAGGTACTGGGGTTCGTTCTATTAACAATGCCCAAGTTAAATGTTTAAGCACAAATATTGAATTTGCAGAAACAGCATTTATATCACAATCAGGTGGATTATTAGAATTAAGCAATTGTTCTACTTCATATGGTTTCTTTAATTTACAAGCAACAGGGACAACGTCAGAAGCACTACTAACAGACATTGGTGTGTTTACTAACTATGGCGAAATTGAAGGTAAGCAATCTTTAAAAGTTACTAATTTGAATAGACCACTTAATCCACATTATGTAATTGAGGTACGTGACCAAGCAGACATTGATGTTACAAATGAATATGAAAATAATGATGTAATTGGTATTGAAAATACATTTACAGTGTCAAGTACATCTGTATCAAATAACACTATTACATTCCCAGTAGCTCATAATTTGAGTGCAGGGGACATGGTACAGTATGATGCACAAGGTCAAAAAGAAATTAATGGGTTAAAGAGCGAAGTAACTTATTATGCTAGCACTATTTCATCAACTGAAATAACATTATTCTACGATGCTGATTTAAATGATCCTGTCCTAAATATGGATTATACAAGAGCAAATGGTGCTACACAAAGATTTCTTACAAACTACGAAAAGATATTTGTATCAGAAATTATATACAACAATAACCAATTCCAGGAAGTATCATTAGATCCATCATTAAGTTATCCACTAATTATTGTAGGTAACACTATATATGGTAAGACAGCACCAGGTACCGGTGATCAAATTATTGGTGCTATTGCAGATTGGGATGCTGCTAATAAAAGATTATTAATTAGCTTAGAACCAGCATCTGACGGTGTTGTAAGAGAGTTTACAATAGGTTCAGTAATAGACGAAGGTGTTGTAGCTTCACCAACCACAGCACAAATACCAATTATTGATGTAGAAAATCGAGATGATAAATGGAGTTCACATTTTACAATTAATACATCTTTAGATAACCAAATACGAGCGATTGGAAATACTGTAGCAAAAACCGGTAGGTTCTACAGACCATCTATTATTAATGCTCAAAATCATAAATGGGAATTCCCAGGATCTGGAGTTGATTATACTGCATTGCCTGCACATGGCGGCAACTTAAATAGAGATGCTGAAGCAGTACAAACACTTCCAGGAAGAGTTTATGCACAAGGTTCAAATGAATCAGGTGACTTTAGAATTGGTAATCTAATCGAAGCTGTGAGTAAAGCTGAAACTATCTCTTTCAATTCTAAGCTAATAATACAAAACCTAGAGATTTTAGGGTTTGATAAATCTAACTCACAACCTGTCACATTTATTTCAACTGATAAAGGGTTAGGACATAACGAAGCTAACGGACCTTCAGATGAAAGATTAGTTACTCAGGCAGCAGTACATTCATATATTGACGATAACTTAGAAACTGTAATGAATCGTCAAGTATCTGATACACCACAAACACGAGCTATAGCACAACTTAATAACCGCGGTGAAATTGATTATCAATTACTACCTGAAAAAAGCACATATACCGTTCATTTATTAAACAACTATAGAGAACGATTTGAAATGCATTTAATAGGTTCTCCTATTAATTTACAAGCTGGTAATATTGTTGCAGAAGAATATAATCAAGTAATATTAACACTATCGGCTCCTGTATCATTAAGTAGAGGCGAGCAACTACAGCAAGCTAATACCAACGCTGTAGGTTATGTAAAAGATGATGTTGTAAATTCACCTACTGTTTTTGTAATACAGCCAATAACAGGAACATTTTCACAAGAGATAGCTGATGTTATTAGTACAAATTTACAGGGCGCACTAGTTGATCCAACTACTGTAGCAGGAATTTATGCTACTGAAGTTTATGGAGAATTTGTACAAAGAGATAACTACATTATCAATACAGCACTTGAATCACAATATCTAGTTATTGAAGGTTCAGATGTAAATGGTATAACATCTACTCCTTCGTTTACTGCTAAAATAGCTAATGGAGAAACTGTTACATCAGTTAACTCCCAAGCAACTGGCACACCTACATCGCATGTACAAGGATGTTTAGCTTTACTAGACGCAGATTCACTGCCATTGGCTGCTAACTATCAAGATGGTGAATATAGTAATGTTGAACTTGTAACTGCTACAGGATTAGGCTACGGCGCCTTAGCAGATGTTACGATATCAGCAGGAGCAATCACTACTTTATTAGTTAAGAGGTCAGGCGAAGGCTACAACTTAGCATCTGAATTAAGATTAGCAGACGATCCTAGCGATTTATCAATAGCAGGTGCTAACTATGTAACAAGATTTGGCGGAACACAGCCAACTCTAAGTCCATATAAAGTAGAAAATAGATTATATGTAGACATTGATGCTACTAAAGAACGCCATTTTGTAGCAACACCAGGCAATCCTGACTATATAGAAGACGATTCGTCCATAGAAATACAGTTAACAGATTTAGCAAATGTTGATACATATGATTTCTACGGATACCCAATAGATCCTACACTAGGCGGTGTAGATACAGTAAACTCATATATTACATTTGAAAATGATCACATTTTTGCTAACGGTGATTATGTCCAATACAGTAATAATGGATTTCCGTCAATTGGAGGTTTAACTCATAACCAAACTTATTATGTCAAAACAATTAATTCTAACACAATTGAGCTCTACTACACAAACGGTCTCCACAGTAATGAAAAAGTATATTTTACGGAGTCACAATATGGTAATCATAGACTTATTGTTAATGCTGCTCATGTGCGATCCAATCAGTTTTATCTTCCTAACCACAGGCTCGGAACTGGCGATGCTGTAAAATTTGTTGCTGCTAGCTCACCTGATACTATTAATTCAGAAGACTTCTTCTTTATTGGTAGTGTAACACAAAATACCTTTACCCTACATGAAGACTTTAATAACTCATTACAATCTATTAACGGTAATACTGTAAGACCTGTTAACTTTACAGATGCAGGAGCAGGCCTAGCATCGTTCTTTAGAATGCCTACTAGAATTGTAGAAGCAGTTAATACAAGCGGAAGAGTTGAATCTAGTTGGACAGAAATGTGGCGCACTGAGATCGACGGCACTGATGTAATAACAGGTATTGTACCAGCACAAAGATTAGGTAGATATACTGCTAACACTAATACATTCTTAAGAGGTGATAATACTTGGAGGAATGCTGTTGAGCGTGTATACACTAGTATGCCAAATGTCATAAAATTTGATTCAAATTCTGAAGTTTTAGGCAGCGATTCATATCATTTCTCAGATGTAAAAGTAGACATAGCATACGCATCATATGATAGCCCTGCAATGCCAGTTCTTGGAGAAGAAACAGCAGGTGTAGCTTCATTTGACTTTAATCACTTTAATATACAAAGTCCAGGACACATCACAACTAAACCATCTACCGAAGGCGGGCAGATTGATGCTATGTATTTAGATGGCGAAGATGGTGTATACTGGAGAGACCCAAGTAATCATAGCCGTACTGTACCAATAGAAAAAGGCGGGACCAACTTAGCTAGTTTAACAAGAGGAGACTTGTTATATGCTGGAGATGATTTAGGTGATGGAACCTTTACACAATCTCTAAGCACACTGTCAGTAGGTAACGATTATGACATTATGGTATCATTTAACGGATTACCACAATGGTCATCAAATCTTGTACTAAATGGATTAACTGTAAGAAACTTATTACTGGCTGTAACAGATGATAATACAATATCTACTACAACTGGCAATTTAATATTAGATTCATTTGCAGGCACTATTAATGTAAATGATAACATAGTCGTTGTAGGTACAGAACATTCAATTGACGGCAATATTACAATAGTTGGTAACACGACACAAACTGGAAATATTACTGCTACAGGTTATGTTGACTCGGGCGAGATTAGCATAGGGGTTACATTTGACAACTTAATTGAAAGCAAAACAAAAGACCTAAAGCTCGACTCTAGAACAGGCTTAACTATTATTGATGACAATGTCAACATTATTGGAAGCACAGATATCAGTGATAGTTTAACAGTAACTAACAATGCTACTGTTAATCAAGATGTTACTATTGGTTCAGACTTATCAGTAGGTGAGACACTTAGCGTAGGCAATAATGCTACTGTTAATGATATACAAATTGGTGTGTCACAAGCTAATGAAATTGATACAATAGTAGGTGACTTAGTATTAGACTCAAACACTGGTTTAACACTTATTAATGACGATGTTAGAATAACAGGTAATGTACAGTTAGATGGCACATTAACTTCGTTAGGTGATGGTATATTCAACGGTACGCAAACAATGAATGGTAACGTTGATATTAATGGTACAGCAACTGTAACAGGTGACTTAACTGTATCAGGCAACGCATCATTTGAAGCTATTAGAGCTGGCGTAGCAGGACCATCAGAAATAGATACTACATCAGGTAACTTAATATTAGATTCCTTTACAGGCACAGTAGAAGTTGACGATAACTTAGTTGTTAACGAAACTGTTACTGTAACGGGTACAACTGCTCTTAACGGCGACCTTACAATAATTGCTAATACAGCTATTACTGGCGACATTGTACAAACTGGTAATGTTGATATTACAGGTTCTACTGTAGTTAACGGTTCGTCAACTATTGATGAAATACAGATAGGCGTAAACGGTA
>Ga0222716_10000867_pt1 | contig 25603 bp, 30 predicted proteins | sample C33_13DmetaG_FD_165044 | JGI IMG/M metagenome (GOLD analysis project Ga0222716, IMG submission 165044) | Estuarine water microbial communities from San Francisco Bay, California, United States - C33_13D | ecosystem: Environmental > Aquatic > Marine > Unclassified | place: USA: California... | reverse complement strand
TGCTCACGGGTCTTGAGCCGTGCTTTCAGGCTTGGAATTGATAGGGCGAATTGCAGAAGGGATGCACTGCCACCTTTGGCGGCTTCAAGACTGGCGCGGATAGCCGCTTGCTCGTCATCGGTGACAACATCTGCTATGGCATCAGTCAAAGAATCGGTATCCGCATATTGATGTAGCGGCATGGTGTCAGAATAGCTCATCACAATCTCGCCTTCGACTGTGGTAGCGGTAGCCTCACCAAGCACCTGAAGGGCTACGCGCCCATCTGAGTGCTGCACACAGCCAGTGTATGCCTTGGTCACAGTTCCCGCTGGCGGGTTGGGTCGTTTGCATGACCAGATTTTAGCTGAGATATACTCGCCTTTACGCAGATTCAGCTCTGCCTGAGTCGGCGGGGTAGGTGCTTCTTCGCCATCCTCAAGGACAGGCGGCACATACGGGTCTGCTGCTGTGATGATTAGATACATGATTAGGCGAGGGTTATGCCGTATCTCGCGGCGATATTTGCTTCGATGGAGGCTCGATCACTGGACTTATCCGATGCGTAAAGCGCAAACTCGGACAGCGAGCCGTTCAACGGGTCGGCAGACCCATTGTTGGTTCCAAGGCGCAGACCCGCATTTATCCCTTGAGTGCCAGCGTTTCCTGAAACCTGTGATGAACCATTGATGTAAAGTGACGAACTGGTGCTGTTGTATAGGGCGGCACCCACATTTTCGTTGGTGTCTACCGCGCCCCCCACCAAACCAGCTCCCGCAAAAATCCTCCAGTTGCCGCCTGTCTCATCCAGCAGATGTCGGTTAGCTCCGGTTCCGTCAAAGACAGCGTTGCTTGCAACCGTATAGCTAAACTTAACAAAAGTTGTGATAGGCTGGGCGGCAGAGAATGACGCAGTGACAAGTGAGTCGTCTGTGCCATCAAAGAGCATCGCTGGATTCCCATTACTGTCAGTCACCACCACGCCGTCAGCCACGATCTGCGGCTGGCTTGCTGCCGTGGCCTGAGTCGCGTCTCGCCCGTTGCCCGACTGATCGTAAAGCGTGGTTACATAAGCATCGAAACCCTGACCGCTGAATAGCGCGGGGGAGCCAACAACTGTGCCGTCATTGCTGCCTACTTGGTCTGTCCAGTCTGCGTTCTCGTTGCCGTAGCCGTTCCACTCTGCAACCCACGTAGTGTTGTTGCCAGTATTGGATACCTTTACATCGTAAATAATGCCGTCCATCTCCCGCCCTGCCGCCACTCCGACCATATCAAACGTAATAGAAGTAACAGACCCCACTGAGTTTTGGCCAAGCAAGACATCAGAACCAGATGTAGTGTCGTAGATGTAAAAGTTCACGCCATCACACCGGAAGCTAAGACGATACAACTGAAATGGATTCAGGCTGGATGTGGTGACCCCTGTGCTTGCAACACCTGACTGGCTAAGTGTCCAGCTAGTCGCTGAATTTTGATATACTCCATCAAGTCCAAGTTGCCCAAAATATCCATTTGCGTAGGTGTCTTTGAACATGGCAGACATGTCCAATCTCCAACCTGTTGCGGTTGTTAGGACAACACTCGAATCCCACTGAGCCCTTTGAAATGAACCAGACGAGTCGCAATACATCCGCTTGTCAGACGCGCTCGCTTGGTCTGCAAAGCGAATCAGGTCGGCATCGTTCTGTAGGGCAAAATCACGCAACGCGCCACCCCTCACCTCCTCGGCGGTAAAGTCTGCTTCGGTGTCACCAACCCCCTCCCTTGAGCGAAGCACGTTCTCAGTTGACGTGTCCAACCGCTGCAACGAATACGCAGCAGCAGCACCACCATACTGCCTAAGCAAATAGCTAGAGGACGAAATACTACGGGGGGTAAGTGAATTAGATAACTGCATTACCAGCGGGGTTGCATATTAGCGTTAGTGTGCATCCGATTAGCCACAGTGTTAATCGTGTGCATATCGGAAATACGAAGAAGCTCATCGGTCAGCTTGTCCTGCGCCTCGGCATCAGCCAAGGCCGCCTTCTCCTGCTGCCCTTCAGCACGAAGGAAGTCAGCATACGTCCCGTGCGCCAGGTATGAAAACCACTCGTCAGGGACATTCACCACCGTGCCAGATGATCCGTCACCATACGTGTCAGTCAGTTGCTTCTTATACGTCACATACGCAGAGGACAAATCCAAGTTGCCGTCAATCAACGTAGCACCACCATTCTGCACGTAGAACTCAATCTGCTGCGCCGATGCTGTCTGATACGGCTGCGTCCTGTGAACCTGCAAGAACGTGTCAATGCTGTCCAAGCCAGCTTCAGTAAAGGGAACCACGCCACCAGTAACCGTGCGAGCCTCACCGACAACCAAGAACCTAGGCCAGTAGTCAGACGCACGATACGCACGCTTGGCCCGGCTGTTAATCATCGCCTTAATACGGGGAAGCTCAATAGAGGAAAACTCCACTCCGCACATGGCTTTGATGAGCGGCAGCAAGTCAGTGGTATAGTTCTTCGTCTGCACGGGTATAAAGTATGGTTAAACCCCCTTAAAGTCAATCAGACCAAGCACTAAGCCCTATGGGAAAATAAGTGTGGATGTGTTTTCTGTAAGTGTCGCAAGGTGTTGCGGTCATTCCACCAACCGTCACCAAGCCATTGAGTCAAACGAAAGAACTCACGCTGCGGAATCTCAGCCAAGTGCATAAGCCCACCTCTGGACTTAGTGCCCTTGTAGTCCTCAGCAATACGCGCAGAATTAACCTCGCGCTGATGCTCAAGCTGGTCTTTCAACTGCTCGCCCGTCATAATCTCGCGGATCACGGCGGCAGTCATCGCCTCTTGGGACTCAATTATCTTTGCCATTGTAGAAATAGGGTGAGGGCCATTGCTGACCCCCACCCCAATGTTCTAGCTCAATTAGGCGAACTTGCCAGGATTGACCACGGTAATGGCAACAACCACCTTACCAGCGGTAAGGGATGCAACCGTGCCGTTCCACTCAGCCACAATGTCAGTGGCGGTGTTGGTCAGACCAACAAGGTCAATACCACCTGCGTTAGCAGCCTCGAACAGATCACCAGTGTTATACACAGGTGCAGTCATGGCATCAACGTCAAGGGCATCAATCAGCTCGTCAGGATCACCAGTGGTAGTGCCAACGTCAAGGGTGATGTCAGAAGCACCGACAAGAGCAGTAGCTTCGTAAACAACAACCTGCTTGACACCACCGCCAGCCGGAATCTCACCGATGGTTACTTGATTTGAGGAAGTGGCATTGGCAGCAATGTGCTCAAAGTCAGCCACGTAAATGTAGGTTTCCTCAACGGACTCGTTATTAACAAGTTTGGATACACTCATGGTAGTAGGTCTTTCTAGTTAGGATTAGTATGCAACCTTACCGTGGGCGAGGGGCGATTTGCAAGCCAAGGTCAGCGAGCAATCAACGTAACCGCGCTCACCACCACCTTGGTTCTCAAGGTCGGTGCTGCCCATCGGGATCAGAGTGCCAATGCCAAGATACTTGGGATCAAGAACGTAACCTTCGTTGGTGGATGCACCGGGCATACAAACGGGGTTGGCGTTCACGATCTTAACCACACCAAAGTCGGAGTCGAAAAGCGACACGCTCAGGGTGATCTTCTTGGAACCAGCTTCCTCATTGATCTGATAAGGAGTGGCGGTGGTAGTTCCTTCGGAACGGGTGAAGTTGGCGATCACCTTGCGGAGAGCCACGTTAGCAACCAGAGTAAGGTTGCCCATTTCACCAGTCTCGGTGTAGATGCTACCAAGGATGTCGTTCAGGTCGGACTCACCAAGCGAGCTGGACTCAATAGAGGCAGCCGGGGTGCGGTAAGCGGCAGGAACGTCGCTGGGGCCAGCGGAGTCGATCCAGTCGCCAAGACCGCGCAACTTGTAAGGGTTCACACCATCTTCGGCCTGACGGTCGTTGTTGGAGCAAACTGCGAACTCAATGTCACGCTTGATCTCACGCATGGCTTTGGCCTTGGCTTGTGCAAGGTTAGCAGGGCCAACCGAGGAAACTGCTTCTTGCAGGTTACTCACAAGGTAATCACGGCGGAACGACTGAATGTAGTTGCCGAGACGTGCGCGGGATGCGAACTTGTCAGTGAAGGAGGTAACATCGCTACCTTCGTTGATGCCGTCAGCATTAGGCGAGGCAAGCTCGTCAACAGTCCACTCATGGAAGGTGGAAGTTGCAGAACCTTTGCCGCACAGAGAGGTGACGGGGGCTTCTTCGGGGGCAAGAATGGTAAGGACATCACTAAGATCCTCACGGTTGCCTACCGCCGAACCAGTAGAAGTAGTGCCGGTAGGGGCACTAGGGCTATATGTATTACTAAGGGCCATTGTATTTGTAGGTTAGGATTGTGTAGCTTTCGCTATTTGGTAAGCAACTAGATCGTCTGGGCTTCCAGTCTCCTGAAAGCGTGCGTAGGCAGCTTCTACTTTGGACTTGTCACTTTTGCCTTGCCTTGCCGCGCCAGCTCCAACAGGGGAAGCGGGTGGATTCACCTTCAACTTCTTCCCTGCGCCTTTGGGAACGCTAGGTTTTTGTTTGCCAAGTTTAGAATTAACCGCGTGGGCTAATATGTATTCGATGTCTACTCCCAACTCTGGAGCGTGCTTTGCAACTAGCTCGTTGAGCTTGCTGATATTAGGGCTGTCAACCAATGACTTGTAGGCTTTTCCAAGCTCGGATTCTTCGTCCTGAATCTCAGGAACTTCTTTCCTAGCTTGAGCTTGCCAGTATGTCTTGGCCTCAGTGACTTGCTCTTGCTTCTTTAGGTGCTGCGCCTGGGCGGGGAGAAATTCACTAATCCCTTTCCGTGCGTTTTTGTTTGCTAGTCGAAGCTGCTTCTTGGTGAACTCTTGATCTCCAACCTCGATGATGTCATCAGGGCCGTAGTCTGAATGTTCCTCAAGTAGATCGTCTGTCCACTCCAACGTCCGTTCCAATTCCTCATACTTGGTCTTGATGTCGTCAAACGACTCCAAATCCTTGAATGGGTTTTGATCTTGCGGAATCTCTTTTTGTGGTTTGCTGGCCTTGATATCCTCCAACGCTTCTTCAGCGGCTTTGGTTCTCGCGGTCAACTCACCGATTCGACTTAACAGGCGACTCTTGCCTTTCTTGGCAAGCTCCTGAATCTCCTCGGCAGACAAACTAAGCAGGTCTATTTCGGATTCTTCCTCGGCTTCTGTCTCCTCAGATGCTTCAACTTCGGTTTCCTCCTCGGCTTCGGTTTCCTCCAATTCACCTTCCGGCTCCTCGGCGGTTTCCTCTGCTTCGGGTTCTTCCTCAACTTCAGCCTCCTCTGTGGATGCTTCGGCTTGGGTTTCCTCCTGTTCGCCCCTCATCAGACGTTCCATAAGACCGTCTTGAGTCAGGTTTTCTGCGCTGTCTTTATCCCCTTCAGCGGTAGGGCTGTCTGTTGCTTGCATATCTTAGGACGCTCGTTTAACGCTCGGCGGTAGCGAATATGAGTAACCTAAGCAATTTAGTAATGATTTGTCAAGCGACCACAAAAAACCCCGTATAAGCGAAACACGAAAAACGCTTATACGGGGCTTGTTCGTTATGAACAACCAATGAACAGAACCACTGTCAGAGACAATCTATGCTTCAGGCGTTAGCAAGTCAAGCAGGTATTTTGCACAAGCAATGCGCCCAGAAATCTTCATTACCGTGTCAGGGTCTTTGGCTTGCTCCATAGCACCAATGTAGCTATCAAGCTCTTGGCCGATCAGCCAAAGGATATACTGGTATTCGTCTTTGTGCTTGAGCGACTCAACGGCACGCTCTAGGTTCATAGGCTCCTGCATGGCTCTACGCTACACGTTGCTCACACGCTGGCAAGCCTATTCTTGCATCGGTGCCGTAGGTGCGCCACCCATCTGCGCTAAAATGCCCTCGACCAGTCGGCTTCGCTCCATAATTTCATCTGGTTCTGGTGGTGTGCCCCCTTTAATTAGGTTCTCTTGGGCAGATATTGGGCGAAGATTGCTGAAATGGGAATAGATTAGCAGGTCTCTCTCATTGGTTGCCATGGATATAGGGAAGAAGTGATCTATGTGAACGCCCTCCATGTTGCGCCCCTTCGGAAGTTGGGCGGCTATAAACTTTCTCAGCAGGTCTGGGGAACAGCCACAATACTCTTGTATTGTCTTTGATTTTTTAAGGCCCAGGTTCCCTAGCGCCCTCCTAACACGGTTTGCTACCCTGTGTCTCAGCAGATATAGCGGGTCTTGCTTAATCCGCTCGCGCCGATTCTTCCTCACATACTCCTTTCTTTCCTCGGTGGACTGTCTGCGCCTATAGTATTTGGTTGCCGAACTCGTTTTGTTCCATTCCCGATTACGTAGTTTTATGCGCTCCCTTACCTCTGGATCATTTTGGTATCTGTGTCGGGACTGATCCGCCTTTATCTTGGTTCTTCCAGCCTCGTATGCTTCCTGCCACTCCCTTCCACTAAGGGACTCCCGCCATTTTCTGTTTTTGGCAAGCACTTCTTCTTTGTTCTCGGCGTAGTAACGGGCCGTTTGTTTGCGGCCAGCCAGCAAACGTTTTTGATACACCTCCTCGCTTGACCACCACTCCCCGTTCTTGTAGCTGGGCCCGTAACCCATAAACCTCTTGCCCGTTTTGGGGCATATGTCTCCCTTTTTATGTTTCACTCTTGCATGCTATTGGTTGACACGCCACCCATGGTTGCGGGGGTTGCACCCAGCCTACCCGTAACTGCGTTCTCAGCCTGCTGCATCTGGAATTGATACTGGCTCGCATACTTCTCAAGTCGGGCAGCAAACGACTCGTCATCCTGCAAACGCTGCATCACGTCAGGCTGCTGCGTATATTGCTGGATCATCTGCATAGCAAGCTGCGCCCCGTTAGGACGGGCGTTCATCTCAATACCAGAGTAGATGGATACAAGATCGTCCTTCACGTCCTTCATCATGCGCTCTTGCGCTTCCTGTGCCGGCTCAAGGATGTGGTCAGCTAGGAACGGATCAATGCCACCCAGCAGCACTTCCAGCAGCCTGTCGGTATTCATGCGACCATTACGGTCTAGCTGCAAGTAACTAGCTGCAAGCTCGGCCTTGGCCTTGACTGTCTCAGGGTCGTTCTCCCTAGTGTCAAAGGACACCATCAGGCTAAAGTTCTCCTCAGCATCGCCCTTGGTCATCACCTGCGGGTTGGGATTGCCAGTAACTTGGAAGAACACCTCGTCTGGCCCCATGCGCTGAAATAGCTTCCAAGCCAACTCAAGCACCTCCTTAACGTGGTCGAGATACTTGTTCACAATGAACTGCTGGCGCACACCAGATGCAGGGTCGTCCTTTGCCAGACCAACAGCGCGGTCTGCTTGCATATCCATCTGCGCTTCAATGCGCTCGGAGCCGGGATCATACGGCGGCACAGGCGCATACTCCAACTCACCAAGTCGGCGGTATGGAATCTTACGACCTGGCCCCCAATCACTTGGCGGTCGTCCTGCTGGGTGCATCATTGGCGGCAAGGTAGCCAGCGATGCGCGATCAATACGGCTGTCACGCTCAGTCTTGATCTGAAGCTGTGGCCCACGAAGGATGTCGCTAAATGTCTGCGTCTCGTAGATTCGCTTCTGGTTGTTGCTCAGGCGAGTTACCACAAACGGATAGCTGTCGTAACCATTAAGCAACTCACTCTTGGCGTAGCCCTCGGTATCAGGGTGGAAGGCGGTGCAGTAAATGCCCTCGCTGCCATCCTCGTCATCAATCAGACGCTGGTAGGCGTAGACAATCATCACCAAGTCGTTCTCGTCCTCCATGCCCGTGCGGTCGCTTCGGAATTGCTCTCCGTCACCGCCGTCATAGTAAATGGAATCCTGTCCTCTGAGCTTGGCAATAGCGTTGTCCACCCACTCCTTGTCCCAGCCCTCGTTGGCAACCTTCTTCTCAAGCTCTTGCGCTGTGTAGAACGTGCGCCAGAATATGTAAGGTGCGCGTTGCGGGTCATAGCAATATGACGGCATCACAACTTCTCCGTCAGGGGCGCAAGCATGGACAACCGGGCAGTCTACTGTCTCACGCGGGACACTAACCTCTGCCACGCCAGTCCGAGCCAAATCTTTAACGGCCTGCTTGATACGCTTTGGCATCATCTCTGGATAGGCCGATGCAATCATCTCCACGGCAGCATCTTCTTCACCGCCCACAATCGCATCTGCCAACTGCGGCATTGCCTCGCTGATCTGCTGCAACGTCACGGTCTGCTTGTATGTGCGGCGCTCTTTCTTCCAGCCGACATAGGAAATCATAATACCCTTCTCAAGCAGGTAGTTGGCACCCAATTCCATCTGTTTACGGAAGTCGGGAATGTAAGACTTTCGCATCCACTTGAGGAACGATGACACCACCGCGCTACGAGCAACACTAGCCTGACTCGTAGGAAACGCCTTGATGTGGCTTCGGTCTAGGGCTTGGTCAAGCAGGGACACAAACGTGTCAATACGCTCACCAATGACATTCACCTCCATATCGGAGGCACCCTCCCAAGGGAAGGCGTTGGCACCATGCTTGCGTAGATCCTCGCTTTTGCCAGGCCAACGATTGCGGCGTTCATTATACGAGCGCAGGCAATCCTGCATATACTCGTCCATGTCCAGCAAGGAATCCTCATAGGCATCCTTGAGTGCGCCCACGTTGGGTTCACGCTGGGCATAGATCATCGCCTCATCTTGGGCTTCTTCAGGTGTCATGGCTCCCATTTATAGTGTTCTTCGTTATTAACGTCAATCTGCGTAACCTTAATTTGCTTATTTAAGAGCTTATTACTAAACCTCTTAGGAACATTGATCTTAACTTGTTTACCATCTTTGTCCACCCCCTTGAGCCACATCGGGTTCTGGAAGCTGCCAGTCACTAGCACCTCCTTAGTTTGAGGCTTTTTCTTCTCTGCCTTCTTTTTCGGGGCTTTCTTGGCTTCTGCTGTTCTTTTGTGGTATCCCATAGTCTTAATATCCTCCGGCACCTTGGCGGGTTACGCCTAGCCTGTTGGTGTCTACGTGGTCAATGTCTGTTACGCAAGCATAGCGAAGCACGTCAATTCCGTCCTTCCACGCCTCCTTCAAGCCGCCTTCGCCAGTGTATTCTGACAACGCGGTAATGATGTTCTGGCACTCGTCTGTCACGTAGAATTTAGGTCGGTTCACGCTATCTAGCGGCTTGCTTGTATCATAACTCATCTTACTAATCAACGCCTGGATACCGTCCTCAATGTCGATTCCAGGCGCAGGGATGCAGACAATGTCTTTCTCCGCTAAGTCCTCGATGATGCTGCTGCTGCCGTCTTGCCCCTGATACTTGGCCGCACCAAGGCGGGGGTCAATGATACGCTCGTAGATTTCCTCGCCCTGCTCCAAGTCTAGGATCAAATCAACGTAGTCCTTGATGCCGTAGCCAAGACCCTTGGCACCTTCACCCGGCACCCACTTCCCGCTTTTCCACTCAGCCCAATCACCGATGGTGCTATCGGGCCATTCGCGGTAAACCCAATACGTCCCCGTCTTGTCCACCGCAATCCAGCACATGAACCAATTCTTGCTACCGGCAGGGTCGATAATGCAGTAGCGGGTAACATCTTCCTTGGGAACTTGGTTCTCCGCAATGACGTTCACCTCCTTGTTGAATTTAGGGAACTTGGTGGCCTGCGACTTTACTGGCACCCCGTAGGCACGAATCAGAATCTTCTCCCTCGGCTCGTTCTTCAGGTCGCTTGCCAGACGCTCGTAACCGCTCCACGGGTTATCCTTAGTGTGTAGGTAATGTATTGAGGCATTGCGCTTCTTGCTCTCTTGGACATACGGAACCAGTTCACCATTAAGCAGTTCTGCCTCCCGCGTTTCCAGCGTCTTAGCCTTGTCCAAGTAGTCCTTAATCACCTCAGTCCAGCCGTCAATCGGCGTAAACGTCACCAGCATCTTGGCATTGCGGGTAGCCAAGCGAAACCTTAGCGTGCCGATCAGCTCGTCACCAAGCAGGTATTCGTCAAGCCACACGCCTACGTTGTGCCATACGGGTTCCTTGCAGCCAAGCTCCGCGCCCTCCAGAATGGTCGGGTTGTTCTGATACTGCGAGTAGGTTTTGAAGATAACCTGGCTCCCATTGGGCAGGATGAAAGACGAATCAGTAAAGCCGTTCTTGCGGGTGAAGCTGATGTAGGTGTTGGTGCCGGTCTGCTTCTTGCGGTATTCTGGTGGTAGCCACTTGTAAACCTCGGACTGCTGTTGTCTGACGCTCACCTCGCTCGTCTGGGCAAAGCACATGATGGTTGAGTTTGGATTCTCAACCGCAGCCTTGACCACAAAGTATGCGCCAAGGTTGGTCTTGGATGCACGGTTCCCACCGAGACACAGAATCTCATCCTTGCCAGCGGTCATCTGCTCCTCGCATTTGCGCCACTGTTCCAGCTTGTAGCCGAAGCGATACGGGTCATCAATGGAGTCGCGGATAGCCTGCTCACGCGCCTCATGCAGGGCAAGCACCTCCTCTGGCGCCATCTCTGCAATCTCCTCGTCCGATGGGATGTCGAGGATGGGGTGCTTAGTCCACTCTAGCATACCGATTAAAGCACCCTAGGCTTGCAGAGGCTGGGTTCTGGGCTGTCTCTAGTAATCCTAAATTCACCTAGGCACTCTGGGCACCTAAGCGTAACAAACAGGCTGTCGTCAAGTGCTCCCTCGTCAATCGGGTCGACATCGTGATCCAACTTTGCCACTAGATCGCAACAGGGGCATTTGACAATCCTCCCCATAAACCACAATCGACCGCAGCCGTTTTTAATGATTTGCATACAACAATTCCAATCTAGTATTCCGTTGGGTTTCTCCAAGAGAAAAAAGTTTCTCCGCTTAGTGTGTCGCGATATTCAGGTATCACCATCAGGGCTTGGTGCATGGTCTTGGGGGAAATCCCATCTCGGCAGACCATGTGCCAAGCCTCAATATACAGTTTCATCAGTCTTTGCTTGGTATCCATTTCCCCCCATTCAGACCACACCGCGCCGGAGGAGTCTGTAACGCCTAGCCACTTAAAATAATCTTTGCGGTCATTATTTTGGGGAATAATTGCGACACGACCTGGGACACCTACTCTGGAGTGATGGGTCGGAGTCCAGCCAATCATGGCAATTTCAAGTGGAACATCCCCAAAAGCATGAGGCGCAAGGTCGGTCTGTGTTTGTGTTTCCATAGTTCACAACTTCTATTCCTCCACAACCTCTGCGTCAATAGCATTTTCTGCCTTTTTTGCCAGCACCCGCGCCTTAGCCTCACGAATCATCTCCGCCGCCTCCTCGATGCTCTTACCGCTTCGATGCTCAACCACGGTGTTTGCCTGCCCGTTCAGCGTCAACGCCTTGTCCTGTAAGATACCAGCCGTCATAGCCAGTTTGTCAGGACTTACACGCTTGAGCATATCTGGGTCTTGTGCCGCCATCTCTGACCACTCAATCACCCTGTCCATATACTCCTGTGCACCCATAGCGTAGCGCAGGCCGGCACGCTTTTGCTGGACTTCGTAAGTCTCCTTGTGGTCGGTCATCAGCCGCCTGCACGTTTCATGCCCCACTTGGGTCACTCGGTTCACCTCACGCAGAGAATTTCCCTCAGAGAGCATCCACAGAGCTTTCGCAGCTACGTGTGGCTTAGTGTTCTCCAAGCAGTTGGGCGGCAGGTCTTTGCCGCGCTCCTTGATGGCAGCAAGAAACTTAGCCATCTCCGCCCGGTTCTCTTGGGCGGCAAGCTCGTTCTTGGGTTCTTCCATGCTTTTATGCTACATATCCGAAGCAAGCTGGCAAGCCTATTCCTCGGTTTCCTGCCGGGCAATATCCGCAAACACTTCGTTCAGAGCAGCGGCGTAGTCAGGGTCGTTACTGGATTGTTTTGCCGCTGCCTGTATGCCGAGTCTGGTTCCAAGCACGCCCCGCACCATTCGCTCAAAGCTACGCTCAACGTCTGCCGACCTACGCAGTCTAGCACGAAGATACGGTTCCAACCTGTTGGAACCAAGCGCAGAGGCCAAGAACCTGTGACGGGCTGACTCGACCAATCCAGAACCGTAAACCTTAATGCCATCAAATGATGTGAGCCCGCGCAGCCTTAGTGCCTCCTCTTTGTTGATTGGTCTGGTGGCCGCACTCAGCCTTGAGTTCGCAATAACAAGGTCTGTCATGTCCTTGCCCATGACGGTATCCATGTTGGAAACCCACACTGGCTTGCCGCGCTTGCCTCGCTCCCAACCCTTTAGGCTATCCATAACGGACTCGCCATCCCATAGGTTATAGCCCGTCTTTGGTTGGAACGATGTTCCCGCCTTTGGCGTGTGTTCAGCAAAGAAGGATGCCATAATATCCTCCTTGACACCCTTGCGTGCCTTGAGGGGGATGTTCTTCCATGCGGTTTGCACATCAGACGGAGTGCCTGTTCTGAGTGCTACCGCTAGGCTGGTAGAATCCACTTCATCCCAACGCCCCTTCTTGATGAACTTATTGAAAATCTCGTTGTTTAGCCAAGCCTCTTGCTTGGCAAGCGATTTGTTGTATTTGACAAGCTCTTGGATAATCTGCCTCCTCTCGTTAATAGAGAGCGGCTTTAGCAGGTCGTCAGCCATTGATTCTGGAATCTCACGCAGGTTCACCTTGCTTGTCCGGAAAGCCTCATTTACCTCATCCAAGGAGCGCTTTATGGATGGCGCCGCACTACCAAACAGTTCGTCCACAACCTCTGGCTTATACTCGGCCAGCAACTTGGACGATTTGCCTTGTGTGGCGCGTAGACCAATCTTTTCAAGGTATGCCTCCTGTAGCTGCTTACGCATCAACGCCTCGCCCCGCTCATCGCCAGTGTTCTTTAGGACTTTCAAAATATCACGAACGTCCTTGGGGTCGTTGAGAATGGCGTTTATGGCCTTAGTTGGCTGCTTCTTGAAGTCTCCAAACTGCTCACCAATCATCATGCCAGGGGAACCCCTTCGGAACGCCTGATAATTGGTGTCATACACGTCAAGTGCTCGCTGCCAAGCATCGGATAGGTTGTTTTGGGCCACAATCTGATTGAATTTAGCGTTGAGCGCGTCTGATACGCCAACAGCAACCTGTTGCGCCGTCTTGGTGGCATTATCGGTCACGCTATCTCGCGCAACCTGCACACTGTTACGCAAGAACTCAAGGCTCACATCCTCATTAGGTAGGGCTTCAATGCGCTGAATCAAGGCATCAATAGATGCACTTTCCTTTAGTGCGTTGCGCTCTCCCTTGGTGGCCTTCTGGATAATGTTGATGATTTCAGATTTTTTAACCCTAACGTCCGATGCACGCTGCTTAAAGAAAACCGCGAAAGCATGATCCTTGATGTCTGCACCACGCGATTGGGCTTCTGCCACCAATTTCTGCAAATCCCCACCAATGGCTTCGATGTTCGGTGTTTTGCGCGGAAGCATGGCGTTTCTCCTTCGCTCAAATGCACCTTCCAACATATTCCTCATCTTGGTGTTACGTCCAGCGATGACTTCTGTCATTTTTTTCTGTTTTTGCAACACCCTGTCAAAAATCTGCTCCCGCAGCTCTTGAGGGGCGGTTGGGTTGCCTGTCAGAGCTTTCTGGAAGTTCTCAGCCTGCTCCAAGATTGGCTCTGTGACGTTGCGGTAATACCTGCTCTGTGGGTATGCCCCAGCAAGCTCTCGCGTGAACCTCAATCCAGCCTCGCCAGCGGCAGCACCGCTGGGAGGGATAATTTCTTGTGCCTTTTTGCCAATCACCTGCGGGTTTCCTTTGTTTGCAGTCTTAATTGCAGACTGCAAAGACCGATCAACCTCGTTTTTGATCGGTGTGGTTTTTATGGTTGAGAACAAACGCCCCAAACCCGCTGTGGGCACATCAACCATAAGGCCAAGTGCGGCCTCAGAAACCAAGTCCTTAGTGCGCTCCCACCAACCAGGCGTAGGAGCATCATATATCGCGCCCATAGCTTCTTCTTGTATGACGTTTGCAAGCGTAATTCCGCCGCTGCCTCCAACAGATTGAGAGATGAGCCCAGTTTTACCAGATTGGGCAATAAATTTGCCAGCACCGCCAGCACCAAGCATGGCAGACATCACGGGAAACGCTCCTGCCTGAATCTTAGCAAGCATTTGGCGGCCCTTGTTTTGGTCGGTGTATGCTAGGAAATAATTGTCATCGGGATTTTTGATGAGAAAGTTTTCGCGTCCCGCAATTTGCACAGGAATCACGTCTGAAACCCTCTCGTCACCAAACCTTGCTAGCACGCCCTCTTTCCCCTCTGGGGTGGTCATTACCTCTGCTGCTGCCATCTGGTCAAAACTCAAACCCTTGTCTATGTTAATTTTATTAGGGTCAACATCCAGTAGTTCTGCCAGCTTAGATTGTAGGGTTTTGCGGCCCTCCTTTCCAATGCGGTATTCGACCCGCTTGGTAGGCATAACAGACATACTACCAAGGCCAACGCCTGTTGCTGGTGTGCCAGCAAATTCGTATGCCTTGTATCCAGCACCCTCGTAGGATGCCAATTCATCCATCAACTCTTGCTTCCGCATGAGTCGCTGGTCATACTCACGCTTTTGAGATTGCGCCTGCTCTGACTGCAATAAGCGGATTTGCTTGCCAACATTCTTCATGCCGGCCTCGTCACCTTGGTCACGCAAATCAAGCAACTGGCTCTTGAGTTGGCCTAAACCACTCTCAACACGTTTGCGGTATTCGGAAAGCTGTTTTATTTCTGGTGATGGCATTACAAACCTAGTCCTTGTAGAATGGATTCGACTTCTTCATCGCCCACAGGCTCGTCTTTCTTGCCAGATTTGTAAACATACTTATCTGACATTGCACGCGCATATAGAGCTGGGTTCTTTTCTTTCACGATATTGGCAACATCGCTATTACCATACGCTTTATCAAGTTCAATCAAGGCGCGAATGTTGGCCTCAACAGGCAATGTCTGCGTTCCAAGTGCCGTGATATAGAATCTGCGCTCTGCATCGGAGTCCATTCCCTTGGCACCCATCTCAGAAGATTGGCGAATAACATTGATAATGCCGGGTGTCTGAGAATCAATAATAGCCCTAAAAGATGCTGCTTCCGACCCAACAGCAGCACCAACAGATTTGCCTAATTCCGTGCCAGCCGCAAACGATTGAATGTTTTCCATCGGCCCTTTGCGCGTTGAAATAGCTGCTCCAGCTTTGTCTAGCTCGGCGTAGGCATTGGCAATGCTTCCAACGTATGAAGAAAACGAATCGCGCCCCTTAACTTCTTTTTCCTTGGCCGCAGTCATTTCTGTCTCGGCCTTTGATGTTTCGGCCTTAGCCTTAGCAATCTGCTCCCTTTTCAGTTGAGCATCTAAGTAGCGCATACTATCGGGAACCTGCATAGCTTTGGTTCCGCCAGCAGCAAAGAAATCAGCGTTGGGCACCGCACCAGTTGCGGTGGTGGCTACTGGTGGTTCTACCCCTTCCACAACACGAGGTGGTAGCAAGGCATCAGAGGCTCCTCCGCCGCCAACTGGAAGCATTGGCTGTGTAAACCCTTGAGCGGCTTGCGGAATGATTGATGGGTCTGCGATAGCACCCGGGGTGGGCTGGAAAGACGGAGGTGGTGCTTGCCGCATTCCAAATGCTCCGGTTTGATCATTGTAAAACGGAACCAGACCGCCCGTTCCGCCAGCCGCCTTTCGGGTCATATCCTTGACGATTAGTGATCCGTCTGGGTTTCGGCCAACAATTTCCAAAGCGTATCCAGCTTGACTATATTGATCCGCCTCTTGTGGTGTAAGATTCATCAAGCTATCCCCTTCAGCAACACTTGCCATCCTCATCTTTTGAGCCTCCAGGCCCATTGGGATCAATGATCTAATCGAAGTCGCAATAGCGCGTTTCTCGCTTGGAGTAATGTCCTCGGAAGTATAGTTTTGGTAAGCGTCAGAGAAAGATTGTTCCAATGGGGTTCCCTGAAAAAACTCAGATCCTTGCTTTAAGAATTTTTCGTCTACCGCGTCCTGCTTCTTCTGCTCTCCGCGCTGCTTGATAATACCGCCAATCTGTGCGCCCATGTTGGCCAATGCCTGACCTTGCGCTCTGCCAACGTCAGCATAGCCGCTGTAATCCACTTGCATCAGGCGTGGGTCGATGCTTTCTCCAAGTCGTCCTCCTTTTCCGTATGGCATAGTCTTAAAGTTTTGAGTAATCAACGGCAAGGTAGCCGCTTTCGGTTTGCACCACGGCATCTGGTTGGATGCGCTGAACATCCTGCGCCATCACGCCGCGATAAGCTTGTTTGCCGCCGTGATAGCGGTATGTGTAAATCGGGATGCCAGTCTTGGTGGTTTCACCAGTTGGTGAAATTGAATCTTTTAGACCGATGTCTGAAAAGAATGCGGCCATGCCGCCAGCTGCACCAATCCCTTGAGCAAGACCTCCACCAAGACTTCCAAGTCCTCCCATAATACCAGATTGCCACTCGGCTTTCGCCTGCGCCCCAGCAATACCTGCTTGTGTCTGATTGGTGCGTTGAGCCATGCCCACGTTTACACCAACGTCAGGGTTAATCATCTGCGGTGTAGCCGAGCCAATAGCACCAAGGCCCATGCCCAACTGCTGCTGGCCTGCTTGATACGATAGCGGTGCGCTACCCAACGCCATCAAACCTGGCCGGGTGTAGAAATCCTGCGCCATTCCAAAGGCTCCCTGACGAGCTTGTGCGGCTTCTGCCCTGCGCTGCGCCATAGCACCCTCACGATTGAGTATCTCTGCCGCCACAGCTTCGTTGCCACTTAGTCTGCCACGAGAGGCGTAGGCTTCACGGGCTGCTTGCTCGGCACTACGCCTGTCTTGTGCGCTCAGTTGCGTTGCCGCTTGCGTTGCGCGTGCTGCCTCGGCTTGTGATGCCTCTACCTGAGCCTGCGCTTCTGGAGACAAAGCCTGTGCAAACCCACGGAACTGCGGGGCCATTCCCATCATGGATGCCAGATCAGCCTCGCGTGCGGCTGCAAGATTCTGTGCCGTCTCCTGTTGCGATAGTCGTCCCAAACCGAACAGACCCATCTGGTCATCTGTTCCTCGCAGGAATGAGCTTACGTCGCCAAGGTTGAGGCCCAAGAACTGTGGACGATACTCGCGCTCAGACGCAATGACATCAGGCAACGCCTTCTGGTAGCCGCTAACGTATTTACGGATGTCACCCTCGATGTCCATTTTGGGGACTTTGGGTGTTTTAGGTTTTGAGAATAAGCCGCCCATTACAGTTGATAGTATAGTTTTTCAATCGGAATCACGCGAACCTTGTCATCATCACGGAACTCCCGCGCATAGGCCACATTTTCTATAATTTCCACAAGTTGCTCCAACGCGGCAACCGGGTCGCCAACACAAAGAACCACGTAAACGCAATCAGCGTCCTCATACGCCACTGGCGTAGTAGGCTCTTGTGTATTGCTGAAGTATCCCATGAGGAAAGTGTTTGGTAGTGAAACAACAGCTCCGTTTTCCTGCATCCATGTTACGGCTGCATCGAAGTTGTCGCCTTGTTGCTTTTGTTTGTGAAGTGCTGTGTAAAGTCGTTTAGCCTCTAGGTATGGTTGATTCATTAGCTAAGAACTTGGATAGTAGTCACGCCTGTCACTCGGTAGTAAAGACCAGGAGGAACAATAAACGAGCATGGGCCTCGGTCGCCTGATGGCCCGTATAGGTTAATCCATGTGGCATTATCGTTGCTGACTTCAACCGTGTCATTATCCGTCATACTCACGCTTACGTATATCGGGTAGCTATTGGAGTTTTGCCTAGAAGCACCAGACGTAATGGACACATCGGCCCATGTTTCGCCGTTAATACCTAGTCCAGTTGTAGCTATTGTGGCTGCGATCTGAGCGTCAATATATGCCTTAATGCTTTGCTGTGTGGCAAGGCTTGTGTCGGAGTCTGACGCCATGTTATCTTCGTCTAAAATGGTTACTTCTGATGGGGTCGTCTCACCGCCACTGACGTTGCCAATGACTGTCATATCGCTTAGGTAGCGCATCTTGGGGAAAGTAACCCCGTCAGTAGTTGCCGTGGAATTTGCAATCTTAGCTGTGGTCACTGCACTTGCAGCAATCTTGCCGGTGGTCACGCCACTAGCTTTGACCTGCAAACGACCAGAACCGTTGACCTCTAGTGAGCTGTCGTCAGTGGTTCCAGACGAACCAGACACAAAAGTGGCCGCATCTACCAAATTGTTTAGCTTGGTATGCGTTACATCATCGCCGTCAGCGAATGTTTGTCCCTTAGAGAGAACTGCCATCTTAGTATTGAGTTAGCGTTTGCCTGTTGGTGGTATCGGCATCCATTTTAACAGACGTGATTTTGGGTCTGCCTAGTGAAACCAATCCTACTTGTTTGTTCTTGATTGTCAATGTGCCGTAGATTCCACGCGGGTTGCCGAGTCTGAATCTAAAGTTACCAGTCTCGTCAGCATTAAGCTGGCCGGGTAAACCGATGGATGTATCCAGCAATGATTCCACATCAGTCACCTTGTAGTCAGTGGTGTCTGGATCTTCTGAAGCAAAGCGGAAATCTACGTTGCTGGCATTGTCCCTAGACGAGCGCATCTGCACTTGACCAGTCTTGAACTTCTTGCGGTCTAGGTTATCAAAACCATATCCGCGAGTGGTGAGCTGGTAATCAATACCCGTCTGCGATGATTCGCCGGTCACACTCAAAGAATAGATGTCACGCGCCTCATCAGTGTCATCGCACAGATGCAAGCCACCTTCGGAGTTGATGATATACAGGTTGTTGCGCTCCTCGGCTTGGGCGATAGTAAAGTTGTCCACAAAGAAGTCACCAGAACCGTAGGAGTCAATGCTCTCCCATCCTTGGTTTAGCATATTGTAGATTAAAACCGTATTGTTTCCTTTGGCATCGTTAGCACCAACCTCGGAATCAAGCGGCACAGCCAAGTAGTAGCGGTTGTTGAAATATGTCGCCACTGAATCCTGCGCTCTCGTCTTGTTGATCCTGTCAATATACGGTTGAATCTTCTCGCTAAGTGGTCGCTCTACACCACGAAGGTTGTATTCATCAATAAAGCTCAGACCATACACCCCATTATCAGACAGGAAAAACACATTGTTGCCCTGTGAAACAATGCTTTTGCGTGCCAAGCACCCAACCTCACGGGTAAGTTCCCGCACGGTGGTATCGGCCAACGAACCCTGTGTTCCTTTAATCAAGTGCAAGCTGTTGCGGTTGAACACAACCATGTTGTCGTCATAGAACGGGTGCATCCCGACTAGGTAGTCAGCCGTGCCTGCCGTAATGCGAAACTGCGAGGAAATAGAATCAAATGTGTTTCCGTCCAGAATGTCGCTCGCACAAATCTCGTCACGAATTTCTTTGTCTGTGTAGGTCGGGCTGGTTCCCGTTCCGCCTGGAGTGTAGTAATACGGACACCACAACCTGCGCTGGAAGTAAACACCCCAAGGCGGGGCAGGCATATGGAGAAAGCCGCCATTTACGCTGACATTGCCGCTAAACTCAATATCCTCGCTGGCTGATCCAGTTCCGTAGGTAATGTTGGCGACAGGAGCATAGAAATAAATATCGGTGCTGGTGGCTTCGACTACCGCGTATCTGCCACCAACAAGGGGCTGTAATTCAGTGACGCTGGTATAATCAATCGTAATATAGCTGCCCTCTCTAATGGTGTTGTTGTTAGCTATGTTAAAGCGAACCAAGTTTTCGCTGACCCCGTAGTGCGCCCCAGTAAGGCGAAACGCCTGTGGTTGGGTGTATGCGCCAGCAGGAACCAACGAGAAGCCAGCAGATGTGGCCTTGCCAGTATAGGCTGTGTAGGTTTCATCCCCGCCACCAGTAGCAATTACATATTGAAAATTGTTCTCGTCTACAATCGTGGTAACTGTGTGCGTTCCATTTGGGTCTGTCGTGGCAAACGTAATATTTTCCGTGGTCACGGTGTCTCCAGCCGTAAATCCGTGATCCCTCAATGTCACCTGAACAATCCCACTAGCACTTGTGTAGGTTGCAGCTTGGATATTCCTTCCGTTGGGAATAAACTCCCATGCTCGGCTCCCATTTCTGAATAGGTAAATGCGGTCAAATGCCTGAATCAAATCAACGCTACCGATCAATGAGCCCGTAGTGGGATATGGAATGCTCGTAATTGAGTAATCCGAGAGAACAACCTTTTTACAGTCATTATTGGTCGCCAAGAATACGCTTTCCTCAGAGTCGTTGGCTGGGTCGCTGAACACACAGCTTCCGTTAATCTGGCTTACCGCCCCGCTATCAATGGTCGTTGCCACAAAGCCATACGTGCCGTCAGGCGTCAGAGTTTCGTCAACCCCAGTGTGTGCAAACGTCAGCGTATCCGCATCCACGTAGGTCATCTCGTAGGAGCCAGCCACCACATCGTCTGTCCCGGCAAGCGGAACCGTGGCGTTGTCTGGATCGCCAATCGTAATATGCCCGACAAAACCAGCATCAAGGTTATGTCCAGAGGCTAAGTTGATAGTCACCACATTGCTCGACCGACTGGCGGTGCTAATTGCAATAGGCGTAGAAATAATACCGAAGTTTACCTCAAGCGGCAGGTCACTTGTGGACAACGCACCGCTTTTTAAGGTAATACCCCTACGCGGTTGCCAATACCCGTCAATGCGCCCGTTTTTGCTCAGAACAACCTCGCCAGGTTTTAACTGGTTCGGTTGCTCTCGCTGGTTAATCCCGATGAAACCAGTGTCACCATCGACAAGCGGCCGGTCGTCAAGACTACCGTATGAACGGTATTTTGACATCTGGCTTATTTGTAGGCAATAACCACACCGCTCGCCACGTGAATCGTGGTAAACTCACCAAACAAGGTGGTTCCAGCAAGGTGGGTGATACCCTCTAGGTTGGCGATGGTGCTAATCGGGCCGTTGTTTCCGGTCACAAGGTCGGTAAAGACGGCATCGCTCACAATCTGGATGACGCGCCACTTACCAGTGGTCGAGCCTTCCGTTGATGTGAGTGCGTCCCCACCCGCTTGGCCTTGAAGGTTGTAACTTTCTCCTCTTGACATGGCAGACACTTACCACGTTTGACAGGCTAATGTCAACCCATCCACTAAGGATTAGAGGTTCCAACCTTCATACCATTGTCTGTCGGGCATCTCCATAATCTTCTTGCCAGCGCAACCATCGTAGCCGGCATCAAACAATGCCCAGCCGCCAGCATTCAAATCCAGCGCACAGTCACCGCAAACAAACTCTTGCAGCTCGCAGTCGTAAAGCGCCTCCCGAAAGACCACCTGCTCATGACAGCAATCGCAGCGAATAAGGTTGGGCTTGCCCTCAGGCACGTTCATTACTGGTTTTACTTTGAATCCAACACCGCGTCAATCTGCTCACGAAAAGACTTGTCGGTAAAGTAAAGTTCATGGGCCTGCTTCAACCCGTGCATCGCAGTCCCGTGACACGTGCGATTCACAGCCCTAGCCATCTCTTGATTGCTCATCCACGGGAACAAGCTCTCCAAGCAGTAAAGCATTACCCACCTCGCACGAACCACACTAGGCGTCCTCCTGTTCGTAGCCGCAATGTGCCACGGAATCCCAGTTACGCCCCCAACTCTGCTTTGTAGATCCTCAATCGTCATGTTGCTTGCTTTCTCTGCGCTCCCTACGACGTGCCCTCTGCTTGATCTTCTTGGCCACACCGGGTCGCTGCAAATACTTATGCTTGTCCCGGCTGTAAAAGCAATCCATTTCGTCAGCATTTTTTGCTGGCCGCTTCATCCAACAAATCTAAGGACGTTCCACATTCTCAGCCCGAACACGAATCTCATAAGCCGCACACAACGTCTTATACGCCTCACTCAACTCACGCGCCTTCTCCGGCATCGCCCTAGCACAAGCCTTGATCTCCTCCAACAACATGGACGCCAACGCATTCTCCTGGCTGTTCATAACTCGTCCTCCTCACTAGACCACGGCACAACCGCCAACTCAATCGAATCACTCACCTCCGCTACCTCCAAATCATCAACCAGCATCTCCCACGGCAACGGTGCCACATCCCTGCCACACTCGTAAGCATCACCACTCACACGCTCATTACGATTCATCACCGCAACCTCCCTAGCCTCTACCAACAGTATCTCCAAAGCCGAACGCCTAGCCTCAATCGACGCATACAACTCCTCAGCATCAGCAACACGACTCTCCAAACCCTCAATGTAAGAGCGAGAATACAGCAACTCATCGTCAGGATTCATACCACACTTCTATACCAATCACAGCAAGTGTCAATAACTATCTGGACCGCGGGGGAATCGAACCCCCATCCAAGTCAAACAACCTGTCGAAACCAAGAGCAGCCCTCACTTCAATATCCTAATACCCTCAACCAAACCTCGCGCTATCACCCACACCGTCTCGTCATCCACACACCCCATACCACTCCAACCACATACCAATATCCGGTCATCATAAAAACCACGACACTCACCATATACACAACACCTCAACAACGTGGAACCACCCTCACAGTGATCCCAAAACTCCACACGAACCAAATCACCAACTCGCGGCTTTCTCATGCAACACAGCATACCACACCTGTATACCCCCTACTTCCCAATCAGGGGCAGAAACTCCTCAACGCTAAGATCACGCTTCAGTGAGTTGCACGGGTGACACGCAAACACCACGTTGTCCTCGGTGTGCGCCCCGCCAGCAGCCAAGGGAACCACATGGTCTAGCGTCAGATAATCCGGCTCGCACCCGCAGTAGTGGCAAATACCGCCAGCCCGAGCTTCCAACTCACTGATCCTCCTTGCAGTAAGGGCAGCACCAACAGACCGGAGTCTAGCCCTCCTGCGCTGGCGGTAAGCACGCTTGTCCTGACGAACCCGCTCGCGCCTCTCATCCTCAGTCAAAACCTTCCTCAACGGCATCACGCGCTTCGCAGCAGCGGCCAGCAACCCACGCTGAACACGCTGCTCAACCAGCCGACTATTCAAAGCCTTAATCACCCCCACAAACTCGCGCTTGGCATCCCGCTGCTCCCGCCTCTTGACCACACCTGGATTACGGCTCTCGTAATGCTCGGCAGCAACACGCCTCCGCTTAGCAGCAAACGATGGGTCACGCCTAGCCCTCTCATACCATTCCTTAGCCTGAAGCTGCTTACGAGTCATGCACCAGTATCCTAAACCGTTCCAAATACTCAAGCACCATATTGGCCCAGTTGTGAATTTTCCGAAGGGCTACCTAATGGATTGTATTCACGGCTGGCCGGTGGTTCTGACCCCCTCCCCCCCTTTGCATGCACTATGTATTGCACTACTTGTTACAACGGCTCTAATGCGGAGTCGAGCAAGTCATAACTCGCTGAGTATCAATCGCCGGCTTTCCGGGTCGTGCTGGCCGTGCGAATCGCTGCTCGATGCACCATATCTAGCGTGTTCATCCGATCACCTGGCCGTCCAGAATCGCTCTCATGCGGTGAATGATTTTTTTCGCGGAATTAAACGGATTCCGTGATGGGTTTGCCATGGCTTGCTATGGCTTGCTTGCTTTGCTTGGCCCGGTTCCCTTTCCTACTTTATCAAATCACGCTCAAAAGAGTGGCTGTCCTAGCGTGTTGCGACTGCTTGCATGGTTTCTGGCGTTCCTTGTGGGTTCGCTTTCGACCTGCTTCGCTCTGCTTTGGTGCATTGTCAGTTGTTCTGAGGTTCTGCTGAAGGTGAGCGCTGTCGCGTAGGCATGCGCAGCTTTACTATAAAGCGAGATTTCGCGAATAGTTGAAACTGACTGACTGAAAGCTGCCGTGTTGTCTCAGACGGGGCTTGTCGCTTGTATGTGGGTTGTCAGCTGCCGACATGGCCCACAAGCTATTCAGACTGACCTTCAAGGCCTTTGCGTCCGTGGCTCGGTCATGCCGAGTGATACGCCTAGTAAACCAGACTTTGCTTGTATCGTCAACAGGTGATTTACCAGAAAAGTTGCATTTCTTGGCCCTTGGTTTTGAGTGAGTTACGGCTTAAATGCAAGAAACCTTAAAAAAGGGCTTGTGCATGGGTTGAGTGTTTGTATTGTGGGGTCGTTATGAGAAACACGACTTCAAAAGAATTAAACCAGCCCATCACGCAATGCCCGTATTGCGGCAAATCAACCGTTCTTTCTATTCTTACCACGTCAGACGGGAGAGATTGGGTGGACATGGCATGCAAGCCTTGCAACGCCGGCACGGCACCAGACGGCCAGTGGACTTTATTTGCGGGAAAGTAGTCGAAACGCCTACGGGCGTCCGCATGGGCTGGCCTCCATGCGCTGATGAGACAAGCCGACAACCTAAAACACTAAAAACATGAAACTTGAATTGACTACATATGACATTGCCGAACGACTCTTTGCCGATGAATACGGCGGATGGAGTCGCGCCGGAGCCCTTGCCCTTGCCAAATGGCTTGAGGAGTGGGAGGAATCTTGCGGCGAGTCGCGTGACTTGGACGTGGTGGCAATCCGCTGCGAGTTTTCCGAGCATGACGACTTGCAATCCTGGGCATCCGATTACGGTGGATTGGACTATCTCAACCTAGACACCACGGATGAAACCACGCCTGACGAGCTGGACGACATGATCCGCGACTACATCCACGACCATGGGATACTGGTTGAGTTCGACGGTGGGATCATCGTCTCAAGCTTCTAATAATCGCCCTGAGCGCATGGGGGAGACTCCATGCGCCATGGGCGGGGATTAGCCCGCACAAACCAATAGAACACGAAAACAATGACCAAAAATAACAAATCGCGCATTAAAAAAATCCGCAATTTAGATGTGGGATTCAGCCGCAGCGAAATTACCTTGGCGCATAAAATCTACCGCGATGCTGGCGGGATCTACGCCCGTTTTGGCGGATTTATGAATCGCGGCCCGGAACGGGTGGCGGACGCTGACCAGTGGGCCGAAGTCCTTTTTAGTATCAAACCAGAGGCATTCTACCCATGAGAAACCACCACAATCCAAGCCTTGCTAATCGCACGCGCAAGCATCCACTAGCGGCGCAAGCTGACAGAGACTGGCAAGCCGGCCTTGCAATCATGCTTGCCGCAATCCTATGCGCTTTCCTATGCTCTTTACCGTCCATGACTCGCGCACGTTTTGACGTGCCGAATGAGCTTGAACGGGAGCCGGTCGAAAAGATTAAAACCCCTGGTTGGCGGGAATACGCAATCGAAATGAAATGAAAATAAACAAACCATTTACACTATGAAAACTAAAGCGCAAATTGAATACAAGGCCGCACCTTACGGTCGCATCACAACCATTCCCGCCGGAACCCCGGTCACACCCGCCACAAACCTTCCACAAGGCGGTTTCTGGGTTAAAGCATGGCAAGGCATGACAGAAAAGGCCGAGTCATGGGGCAGCAGTTACGGCTTCCACGTTACCAGCGAAGAGGTGGAATAATCACACGCGCCTTGCCCGGTCCGATTGTGTGACCGGGAAGGCGCACCACACCCAACAAACCATTTACACTATGAATGCCAATAACGACTTCCAAAGGCT
>Ga0222716_10000859_pt1 | contig 25812 bp, 23 predicted proteins | sample C33_13DmetaG_FD_165044 | JGI IMG/M metagenome (GOLD analysis project Ga0222716, IMG submission 165044) | Estuarine water microbial communities from San Francisco Bay, California, United States - C33_13D | ecosystem: Environmental > Aquatic > Marine > Unclassified | place: USA: California... | reverse complement strand
TGGCTATAAGGCGCGAGCTCTATCAGGCGATGTGGAGCAGGCAAAACGCGAAAGATTAATAGACGATTTTAAGATGGGTAAAATCGACATAGTTGTTGCTACCGATGTGGCGGCTCGCGGTTTGCACATCCCAGACGTCACCCATGTAGTTAATTATGATCTGCCTAATAATTGTGAAGACTATGTGCATAGAATTGGGAGGACTGCTAGAGCAGGAGCTCGGGGCGATGCTATTAGTTTAGCCTGTGAGGAATATGTGTTCTCACTGCAAAGTATTGAGGAGTATATCGGTCACAAGATTATGGTTGAGCAAGTTAACGAGCGTTTACTTCCGGATTTAATAAAACCTGCTTTAAAAGATAGGAAATTCTCTAAACGTAGAAAAAACCATGCATGAGGATATTGTGAAAACCGTATTACACGCTAAGTTTCTTAGTTACAATACAGTACTCATGGATTAGGCTATGAACACGATGAAAAAATTTAAGCTGTTTTTTGCGGTAATGTTTTTATTAGTCGCAAATCTGTCCTGCGGTCAAAAAGGGGAGCTGTATATCCCAAAAAGTAATGGCAACAACCAACCGCTTGATGCTCGATCACAGTCTTCCGATTGAATTAAATATTGCTAGCGGATGTAAATGAAATCGAAATTTCTGAAATATCATAATAATCGGTTACATCTCGAAGATGTTGATTTGGGGCAAATAGCGGACGAAGTAGGAACCCCGTGCTACGTATATTCTCGACGATCGTTTGAGCAAGCATGGTGCCAGTACAATAGCGCTTTTAAAGAGAGGGCACATCGTATTTGCTATGCGGTAAAAGCAAATGACAATTTATCTATTTTGAAGGCTTTGACCCTCATTGGGTCGGACTTCGACGTGGTGTCTATCGGGGAACTGAATAAGGTGATAGCTGCCGGAGGTAAGCCAGCGGGTGTGGTTTTTTCGGGCGTTGGGAAAACTAGAGACGAAATTGAAGAAGCGCTAAAAGCTGGAGTAGGTTCCATTAATTTAGAATCCTGCGAAGAATTCGAAAGACTAGAAAGTGTAGCAGCAAATATGGGCGTATTCGTGAATGTTGCTGTAAGGGTCAATCCTGACGTTGATCCTAAAACTCATCCTTATATTTCAACTGGTCTAAAAGACAGTAAGTTTGGAGTACCCATTGATGACGCACGAGAACTCTATCAGAGAATTTCTTCTTCTAAATGGCTAAACCCATCAGGTATTGCATGCCATATAGGCTCTCAGATAACTATTGTCGATCCGATACTTGAAGCGGTGGGACATGTGGTTGATTTAGCCTTGAACCTCAAAACTATTGGGATACAAATTGAGACCATCGATGTTGGTGGGGGATTGGGTATTGATTACCGTGGTGAGACGCCGCCCACTATCAACGAGCTTGTAGACGGGTTATGTCGAGTTGTTCCGAAGGAGTTTAAATTAGTTTTAGAGCCAGGTCGTTCGATTGTTGGTCCGGCGGGACTAATGCTTACACGGGTAGAATTTATTAAGAAGACAAAAGATAGAAATTTTGTGATCGTAGATGCGGGTATGAATGACCTATTACGGCCTGCTTTGTATGATGGCTGGCACGACGTATTGACTTATTGTGAGAGTTTGACAGGTGTTGAAGGTGATATTTGTGATGTGGTAGGTCCGATTTGCGAGACTGGAGATACGCTAGCCAAAGATCGCCGATTACATGTGTTTGAAGGAGACCTTGTGGCTGTCGCTGATTGCGGAGCATACGGCTCTGTTATGGGCTCGAATTATAATGCTCGTTTGCGGTGCGCCGAGATCCTTATAAATGGATCGTCTTACAGCATTGTACGTCGTCGGCAGACCTTTGATAGTTTAATTAGCGACGAGAGAGACGTGCTAATCGATTGAATGCACCAAAAAAGCCATAAATTACCGACATTGCACCATTTTAAAGCATATATGCTCCATTGATCCCTTTTAGATGGATTAATTGTGGTGTTTTGCAATGGCACGCCTTGTGCATGTAGTTTTATAAAAAGATTAAGTTACTTTACTCAAGTTGGAGAAAATTAAAATGTCCGTGGAAAATATTTTAAAGACTATAAAAGATGAAGATGTGGTGTTTGTCGATGTGCGCTTCACAGATACCAAGGGTAAAGAGCATCACGTAACTATTCCCGCACGAGAAGTTAACGAGGATTTTTTTAAATCTGGAAAAATGTTTGATGGCTCCTCCATCTCCGGTTGGAAGGATATTAACGAGTCAGACATGATTTTGATGCCCGATGCTTCGACTGGAGTGATGGATCCATTCTTTGAGGAAAAAACTTATAATATTCGATGCGACGTGGTCGAACCGTCGACCGGAGAAGGTTATGAGCGCTGTCCGAGATCAGCGGCAAAAAGAGCTGAGGCGTATCTAAATGACTCTGGTATTGGGGATACAGCTTATTTTGGCCCTGAACCAGAGTTTTTCGTTTTCGACGATGTAAAATATAACAACGAGATGAAAGGCGCAGGATTTAGCATTGATTCTGATGAAGCCGGCTGGAATTCTAGTAAATCTTATGAGGATGGAAATACAGGACACCGTCCTGGTGTAAAAGGCGGCTATTTCCCAGTCCCTCCTGTGGATTCACTTCAGGACATCAGATCCACGATGTGTTTAGTGATGGAAGAAATGGGTATAGAGACTGAAGTTCATCATCATGAGGTGGCGACCGCCGGACAATGTGAGATAGGAACTAAATTTGATACGCTAGTAAAAAGAGCCGATGCGAATCAAATCCTTAAGTATTGTGTTCATAATGTAGCGCATGGTTATGGGAAAACAGCTACTTTTATGCCGAAACCGCTGGTTGGTGACAATGGTAATGGAATGCATGTACATCAATCCATAAGCAAAGACGGTAAAAACTTGTTTGCTGGAGATGGCTACGGAAACCTGTCTGAAACGGCTCTTTATTATATCGGGGGCATAATAAAACATGCTCGCGCGATCAATGCTTTCTCTAACGCTAGCACAAATAGCTATAAGAGATTGGTACCCGGTTTCGAGGCGCCTACTTTTTTAGCTTATTCTGCGCGTAACAGGTCAGCGTCGGTTAGGATACCTTGGGTTGATAGTGAAAAAGCTCGAAGAATTGAGGTCAGATTTCCTGATTCTGCGGGCAACCCTTATTTCACGTTTGCCGCCTTGTTGATGGCGGGCCTTGATGGCATAAAGAATAAAATACATCCAGGCGATCCACAGGACAGAGATTTGTACGTCCTTGAGAGTGACGAATTAACCGGGCTTCCTATCGGCGAAGCGATCCCTACGGTTTGTTTTTCTTTGCATGAGGCGTTGACCGCTTTAGATGCTGATCGGGACTTTTTAAAGGCTGGAAATGTATTCTCCGATGATACAATAGATGCTTATATCTCTCTAAAAATGGAGGAAGTAACTGCACTGAGAATGTCTACGCATCCGAAAGAGTTCGAGATGTATTACAGCCTCTAAACTTTTGTGAAAGTTGATTAAGCCCCCTCCTAGGGGGCTTTTTTTTAGTTATTTTTCGTCATGGTCTAATTCTTGCTTCTATTATTAATAAAGAAACAATTTTGATACCTAAACAAATAGTAACTTATCGAAAGGTATGAATATTTTTAAAAGTTCTGGACGGCAGGTGATTAAATGCACCAAAATAGTGCAATGAAGCGCGATCAAAGTATTGAATTAGGTGATATAGATTTACTGAGTGTTATGGCCACTTCAGTTTTAGTGGTCAATTCGGCCTTGCGAGTAGTGACTTTGAACGCCTCTGCGCAAACTCTTTTTGCTTTAAGTGAGTCCAAACTCAAGGGTCGTTGTTTAAGAGACTTGTTCCCACAGGGGTTAGCTCTAGAAAAAGCCGCTCGGCGAGCTTTAAGTGAAGAGCGATCATTCATGGAGAGGGGTATCTATCTGGGGATGCATTTGTCAGAAAAAGTGTTTGTAGACTGCAATGTTATGCCTTTGTGGCTTGAGGAAGGATCACCGGCTATCGTTTTGATTGAAATGACCAACGTAGCTCGTCACCGCAATATACAGCGTGACGGCCAAATGCTTACTCAAAATTATGCAGCAAGCGCATTTATCCAAGGACTAGCGCACGAGATCAAAAATCCTCTCGGAGGTATTCGCGGTGCGGCCCAACTTTTAGAGAGGGAGCTAACGAGCAAGTCGCTAGCCGAATATACCCAAGTAATTATAGGTGAAACCGATAGATTGCGGTTACTGGTTGATAGGATGTTGGAACCTGCGGGTCAACTAGACATAGAAGAAATTAATATACACGAAGTTTTAGAGCATGTTCGGCTGATAGTAGATTCGGAACACGGGACACAGATTTCAATATTAGATGACTATGATCCCAGTTTACCTCCTATAAAGGCTGATAGAGACAAACTGATCCAGGCTCTTTTAAATATTGTGCGCAATGCTGCCCAAGCAGTCGTTTCTGCGAGAGGAAATATAACCTTAAAGACTCGTGTACAGCGAAAATTCACAATTGGTGCGAAGCTCCACAGATTAGTTTTGGTGATACAGATTATCGATAATGGACCTGGTATCGATCCAGAATTAGGCACTTCTATATTTTACCCGTTAGTCACGGGAAGACCGGAGGGAACTGGTTTAGGTCTTCCTACAGCACAGTCCCTCATACAGAGACAGGGCGGATTAGTAGGTTTTGAAAGTGAAGTGGGTAAAACAGTATTTTCTGTTTGGTTACCGCTAGGAGAGTTGAAATGAATTCGTCGCAGGATGTGTGGATTATTGATGATGATAGAGCTATCAGATGGGTTTTGGAGAGGGCGTTAAGCAAAGAACAAGTAACGACTCGAAGCTTTGAAACTGCCGATGATGCACTAAAGATACTAGATGTCGAAAAACCCTCTGTGGTCATCACTGATGTTAGGATGCCCGGCGAGAGTGGACTAAGTTTGCTAGCGAGTTTGCGCGAAAATTTCCCTAAAGTTCCAGTTATAGTGATGACAGCGTATGGGGACTTAGATCATGCGGTAGCGGCTTTTCAAGGGGGAGCGTTTGAATATATGCCTAAACCATTTGATGTAGACGATGTTATTTCAATTGTTCGCCGTGCTATCAGGAAGGCGCGCGAGGATTCAGGATCACAGGCACCTAACGATGCTGACTCTAAGGTGTCTGGTATAATTGGGTCTAGCCCAGAAATACAAGAGGTATTTAGGACTATAGGAAGGTTATCAAACTCTCACATGACTGTAATGATCACAGGGGAATCTGGTACCGGCAAGGAGTTAGTAGCGGGCGCATTACACAAACATAGTCCACGAGCCGATCAAGCCTTTATAGCGCTTAATACAGCGGCTATTCCGTCGGAGCTTTTGGAGTCTGAATTATTTGGGCATGAAAAAGGGTCATTCACGGGTGCTACATCTCGGAGAATAGGGCGTTTCGAACAAGCAGATAAGGGCACATTATTTTTGGATGAGATTGGAGACATGCCTGCAGATCTGCAAACGCGATTATTGAGAGTGCTATCGGACGGACAGTTCTATAGGGTTGGTGGACATCAACCTATAAAAGTTGATGTTCGTGTCATCGCTGCAACCCATCAGGAGCTAGATGTACTTGTTGCAGATGGGCGCTTCAGAGAAGATTTATTCCATAGGTTAAATGTAATCAGTCTCGAGCTGCCGGCTTTAAGAGAGAGAGTTGATGATATCGGAGAGCTATCTAATTATTTTTTTCAGTTGATTGCGAAAGAGTTGAATCAAGAGGCTAAAGTTTTCACAGAAGAGTCGTTGTGTTTACTAAAGGCCTATTATTGGCCAGGTAATGTAAGACAGCTCGAAAATGTGTGCAGGAGAGTGATGGTGATGGGTAGCACCCGTGAAGTAGAGATAGACGAACTGCCAAAAGAAATAAAACTCGCCGAGCAGAAGGAATCTGATCCAGTTGGCCAGCATTGGGAATCTAACCTCAGGAGTTGGGTTGAGACGGTACTCGACACGAAAGATGCTGGGGCAATCATCTCGACAGCGGAATCTAAATTTGAGGCTGTCCTGATAACAGCAGCCCTTGCACATACTAGCGGTCGACGACAAGCGGCTGCTAAGTTATTAGGTTGGGGAAGAAATACGCTAACTAGGAAAATAAAACAGTATCAAATCTTGGATCAAAGTCCTCAAGACTCGTGAAGCCAATTGATCGCGTTTTTGGTGAAGTATGAGAGCACACCATCTGCTCCTGCTCTTTTAAAGCAGAGTAGCGACTCGAGAATAGCCGATTTTTCATCTAACCAGCCATTTTCTGAGGCTGCTTTTATCATGGAGTATTCTCCGCTTACCTGATATGCGAATGTAGGCATGCCAAATTCTTCTTTTATGCGGGTGATAATATCTAAATATGGCATTCCCGGCTTTACCATAACCATATCGGCACCCTCTGCGACATCAAGTGCCACTTCTCGCACAGCTTCGAGACTATTTCCAGGATCCATCTGATAGGTTTTTTTGCCTTGGGATCCAATATTTTTAGCCGAGCCTATAGCCTCTCGAAAAGGCCCATAAAAAGCAGACGAGTATTTAGCGGAGTAGGCGAGAATTTTAACTTCTTGAAATCCGCGAGCGTCTAACGCAGCTCTTATTGCCGCAACTCTTCCGTCCATCATGTCAGACGGAGCTATAATATCAATTCCAGCTTCTGCTTGAGAAATACTTTGGCGGACAAGTATGTCAATGGTTTCATCATTTAAGATATCACCATTTTCGTTAAGTAGACCATCGTGGCCGTGAGTTGTGTAGGGATCAAGCGCGACGTCAGAGATTATTCCGATTTCGGGCACTGCCTCTTTGATCTTTTTAATCGCGTTTTGTACAAGACCACTACTATTATAAGACTCTTCTCCGCCCGATGATTTTAGTCGGTCTGGGACCGAAGGGAATAGCGCAACCGCCGGTACACCTTTTGAACTCAGTGTTTTTATTTCTTTAATAGCTAAATCAATGCTCAGCCGATGTACACCGGGCATTGAGGAGATAACTTCTTTAACATTCTTTCCTTCCTTTAAAAACATTGGTGCGACTAAGTCGGAAGGTAACAAGGTGTTTTCTCTAACTAGCCTCCTAACATAATCTCGATTACGCAAGCGGCGCAGCCTAGTGGTGGGGAAAGAACTATATCGTTGTGAGTACATATTTTTTCTCATAATTAGAAGCTAGTATAATTTTATTACACTAGGATAGTAATAAGGTACTGTGGTAGCGTAAATATTACTATCTATCTTTTTAAAGGTAATTATCGTGGAAAATCAAACGTTAATTCGTGTAGGTTTATTTTCTGTATGTTTTTTGATGCTGCTGTTACTAGAGTGGAGAAGCCCTTTAGTCCGCTATCGCGAAGTATGGACAATAAATCGATTCACAAACATGCTTTTTTTATTGGGCACTGTAGGGACTTCTCGCTTACTGATTTCGATGTCAGCTGTCAGCGCTGCGGCATTTGCTCAATCGAACGACTTTGGAATTTTTAACGTTTTCCCAATGCATGTAGGGGTATCATTTATTATTACATTGATTCTTTTGGATTTTCTCATCTATTTACAGCACATCACCATGCACGCGGTGCCGTTTCTGTGGCGCTTTCATCAAATACATCATGCTGATGAGCGCTTAGATGCGACTACTGGATTTAGATTCCATCCGGGAGAGATTTTTTTTTCACTAGCGTACAAGTGGTTGATTGTATTTCTTATAGGGCCTAGTATCTTGGCGGTGGTGGTTTTTGAAATCGTGTTGAGCAGTTTTTCGCTTTTCTCACATAGTAATTCGAAGCTACTATCTCGATACCAAGTAATATTAGAGCGTGTGTTTATTACTCCTCAGACTCATTGGATTCATCATTCGGTTGGAGTAGTCGAAAGCCAAAAGAATTTTGGTTTCTGCTTGTGTTTGTGGGATAGATTATTCAAAACCTATACCTGTTATACATTACCCGAGGTGACACGACTTAAGTTTGGTGTGGCAGATATTAACGCGCAAGGGAACAATTTCCAGGATATGCTATTGTACCCATTTCGAAAGATACATTGCTCGAATTATTTATTACGCAGGTCGAGAAGGGATTAGTTGGTACCTATTTCGCTAGGCAATTTTGCGCACGTTGTGTCGATCCAGTTCTCTGCGTCTTTGATGATGTTTTTTCTACTGCGTCCTGTGGTTGAGATTGGTGCCCCAATAATGACTTCAATAGTCCCAGGATATTTTTTCACAGTATTTTTCTTCCAGAAAACTCCAGCATTATGGGCTACCGGTATAATTGGACAGTTAGCTTCCAGGGCAAGAGCAGCACCAGTCTGCGTGAATCGCCCATTTTCCCCTACCGCAATACGTGTACCTTCTGGAAAAAAAAGTACCCACCATCCGTCTTTGATTTTTTTTTGACCTATATCTAGGATTTTTTTTACAGATTTAGCACCCTGTTTCCTATTTATAGCGATTGGGTTAAGGCACGCGAGACCCCAGCCGAAAAAAGGTATGTTCAGCAGCTCTTTTTTTAGGACTTGAGTCTGTTTCGGAAAGATCATTTGCATCGCAATCGTTTCCCAAGCGGATTGATGCTTGCATAAAATAACTCCCGGCCGATCGGTTATATTTTCTATACCCTTTGCCGCCCAATGTAAATTACACGTTATTTTTAACCACCATAACGCCAACTTAGACCATGTTATGATTGTTTTGTATCTTGGAGTGGATGGCAAGATGAGCACACACACACTGATAATCGAGAAGAAAATAGTCAGAGGGATTAGCCCCGCATAAAACATCCAAGATCTTATTGTTGTAAGCATTTCTCAGTGACTTCTTGATCTGCAAAGAATATATATTTAAAGTTGGATTTTACCAATGTCAGCGATTTTACCGAATAGGTCTTGAAGATCGTATAAAAGGGCAACTCGATTATGTTGTATGTCTTTTTCATTACAGATAATCATAACGTCTTCGAAAAAATTATTAACAGTATCATTTAGTTCCGCAAGCTTTTTCATGTATCCGACATATTTTAGTTCGTTGAAAAGAGTGTCAAGCTGGGGTCTGAGTGAACTAATTTTCTCAGCAAGCTTCTTTTCACTATCATCTATAAGTAGTTTTTGATTCCACGCACCACGATTTTTTTCTACCGATTTTTTCAGAATATTGGTTATGCGTTTATTTGCAGCAGACAGGCTGCGAGCCTCCGGCAGCTCACGATACTCGGTTACGGCTTTTATCCGGCGGTCTTTCTCCAATGGACTTATTATTTTTAGGCTCGGTATGGAATTAAAAGTGTCGATTGGTAAGCCAGTATCGAGATAGTAGGCACGCATCCTATCGTCTATAAAAGTCAAAATATCAACAGTGATTTTGTCTGGAAATGAAATCTTATTGAACTGGTTCGTGGCAATTGATATTAAGTTTTGCAGATCAATTTCGATATTGGATTCTACAATTATCCGGAAAACTCCGACTGCGGCTCTGCGCAGGGCATAAAAATCTTTATCACCTGTTGGTGCCAGGCCTACTCCAAATAAACCGACTATCGAGTCAATTTTATCGGCCAGAGTTATACATCTTCCGGTAGCAGTTGACGGGATAGTATCACCCGAAAACCTAGGATGATAAAACTCTTTAATGGCAAGACAGACTTCTGGATTTTCACCATCTTTTTCGGCGTAGTAGCCTCCCATAACACCTTGTAGATCAGGAAACTCTCCGACCATTTCTGAAAGTAAATCACACCTGGCCAACTGTGCGGCTCTATTAGTATCAATTTGCTTAGCGTTACAAACTTCACTGATCTCACTTGCGATAACCGTTATACGCTTAGTTTTATCTAACAGTGTTCCGAGTTTTTTTTGAAAAGTCATACGACCAAGATGTTCTTGATGGCTCTCCAAGGACTTTGACGTGTCGGTTTGGAAGAAGAACTCCGCGTCGGCTAGTCTCGGCCGGATTACCCTCTCATTCCCTTGCCGCACAATATCCGGATCTATGCTCTCAATATTACAGATGGTCACGAAGTCATTGGTGAGTATGTCGTCATTAGATCTGACAGGGAAATATTTTTGGTGCTTTTGCATAGAGCTGATCAAGACTTCATCCGGCAGAGACAAGAAATGTTTGTCAAAACTACCCATTACTAATGTTGGCCATTCCACTAGCCCAACAACTTCATCCAAAAGGTCATCATCTAATTCGATTTTTCCATTTAGTTGTTCATTCACTTGCTCAATTTGGTCAAGTATGCGTCCTTTTCTTTTTTCAAATGAAGGAATCACACGTCCTTTAACGCGCAGTTCTTCTTCGTATGATTCTGCGTTTGGAATCACGATTTTTTTTTGGCCGTGAAACCTGTGTCCTCTGGTAATATTACCACTATTCACTCCCATTAAGGTTGCAGGAACAAGTCGCTTGCCATGCAAAATGACTAACCACTGGATAGGTCTTACAAACTCATCTTTCTTGTTGCCCCATCTCATCTTTTTTGCTGCGGGGAGTGTTTTCAACGCCTCTAGAATGAGATCAGGCAAAATTTTGTTTAAGACGATGCCTTCAATTTTCTGGGAGTGATACAACCACTCCCCCTCAGAACTCTTCGTTGTTGATAACTCGCTGAGGTCGACACCACAAGAGCGAGCAAATCCTGTTGCTGCTTGTGTTGGCTCTCCTTTTTGATCATACGCATGTGCAGTTGATGGGCCTTTTCTTTCATCTATTCGATCATTTTGTTTTTCAGCTACGTTTTTTATACATATAGAGAGTCGCCTAGGAGTCGCGTAGGCGGTACTCTCTCCAATTTGCACTCCATTTTTGGTCAGAAGTTTTACAATATTGTCAGAGAACGCGAGACATAATTTTTTTAGTGATTTAGGGGGTAATTCTTCGGTTCCAACTTCGATTAGTAGTGATTCCATTATTTGAGTTCCCTGTTACTTTTACCGATTGGGAACCCAAGTGCTTTTCTAGCTTCATAGTACGACTCAGCGATTTCTTTGGCGAGAGTTCTAACCCTCAGAATGTAGCGCTGTCTTTCTGTGACTGAGATCGCTTTCCTTGCGTCTAGTAAATTGAAAGTGTGAGATGCTTTTATCATTTGTTCATATGCTGGCAATGGGAGATCCGCTTCTATAAGCCGCGCGGTTTCTCTTTCGCACGTGTCGAACCAATTTGTTAAAGCTTCAGTATCGGCTAAATCAAAATTATATTTGGACATTTGAACTTCATTTTGGTGATAAATGTCACCATAAGATACGACTCCATCGTCTGACTTGTTCCAAATTAAGTCATAGACTGAATCCACACCCTGAAGATACATCGCGATCCTCTCCAAACCGTATGTTATTTCGCCTGGCACCGGTGCACAGTCTAACCCTCCTACCTGTTGGAAGTAAGTAAACTGGGTAATTTCCATTCCATTTAGCCAGACCTCCCAGCCCAAGCCCCAAGCACCTAATGTAGGAGATTCCCAGTTATCTTCAACAAAGCGCACATCATGTGTCTCCAAATCAAGCCCGAGGTTTTTTAAGGACTCGAGATATTGTTCTTGGATATTACTTGGAGAGGGTTTAAGCAATACTTGAAATTGATAATAGTGCTGGAGTCGATTCGGATTTTCACCATAGCGTCCATCCGTTGGCCTCCGAGATGGTTGCACATACGCAGCCTTCCAAGGTTCTGGGCCAATAGCTTTTAGGAAGGTGGAGGGGTGGAAAGTCCCGGCACCCATTTCCATGTCATAGGGTTGTAAGATCACACACCCCTGTTCTCCCCAGAAGTTTTGAAGTCTGAAGATCAGATCCTGGAATGTCCTCGGTACCATTATGTTTTTAGTCATTTCTACGCAAATACTGTTTGGTTAACTTTATTATAAGCGTAAGCGCGTGAATTAGGCATTAAAACTGAAAAATCTGAGATTGTGGGGCTTGCTTGAGCTTCATCGGGTTGTTCCAGATGCAAACAAATTATGCGGCGGTAGAAAACGTCGCTAGTTTTAGTCTGGTTCCTCTATTGCTTGAATCAGGTCTTCAAACTTTCTATTTATCATCCGTCGCTTGTAAGAGGGAATTTCATAGGCCCAGCCATTTACTTTATTATTTATTTTTTCTATCGTAGCGTCTGTTAGTTCTTTGTTATCATTGCCGCGATTAGCCGCAAACACGGTATAGCGTTTATCCTTCCAAATGTAATCTGTGAGAAGTATTTCAAGACCACTAAAAGTTGTGATCGTAGTTTGTTGCGATGGTTCTAAATCTGAGACTATATTTGCTGAGATGACATCATTTAGTCTCAGGTCCATTAAAATAGCCGGAATACTTGATACAATTGTTTTAGATTTCATCTCGAATGATTCGGGAATTTCTTGAAGAGTGAAGAAATCTTCCGATTCGGTATTTTTAGAGATAACGATTTTCTTTTCGTCCGGAACATCTATCGTCAGTAGTTTGATACTTTTGCTATCCAGGTCAATGATTTGAGGATCGAGCCATTCTATAGGGTTCGTTGGCGCGGAAATCTGTCCAGCCACCAGTTGTGCTGTAGCTTGATTGGCAAGTCTTACATAACGCTGGGCTTTTTTAGCTCCCTTTGGGCTTAGCCCAATTAGTAAAGAGACGAGTTCTTTTTTGCTAGCACTTACGGTTATCTGACTTGCTCGAGAGCCTTCAATTGATAGATCACTTACTCCTAGTTTGGCGTATTTTTCGACTGAACTAGTTTTAGCCTCGAGTATTTTTAAGTTGCTGAGCTCAAGTGCCAATTGTTTTATACCGCTAGTAGAGGCTGGGTAGTTGTCTTTATTATGTAGGTACCAGACACCATCAATTTTTTTAAGGATCGATTTGAATCTTCTATCTGCAATCGTCACCTCGGTTATTTCATTGATGTTATCAATTAGCGTAGGGAAGAGGCTGGTTTTCACAATTTCTGACTGAGGCTTGTTGTCTACTGAAACCTTCCAGGCAGTTGCGGTTATTATTAGCGCGATAAAAAAAATAACGATGATTTTTGATTTAAACATTTTGCTTTTACGTTTTATTATTTGGTCGGAATCGTTTTAGCCCATTAGCTACTATCAAGGATAAAAATATTAATAAGGGTACTAAAGCAGTGTTAGCAAATGTGAGCATGCTACCTAGTCGATCGATATTATCTTGTAGCTCGTGCTGCACAGCTCTCAATTCTTTTCTAGTGCTTACTTGTTCGGATCTAAATTTTTCTACTTCAATTTGCTGTTCTGCACTAAGTATCAACTCTCCTTCTATTTGTTGTCCTTGAATTCTAGAAAGGTTTTCCTCAGCCAGTTTAAGCTTTTCTTGGAGAGCTTGCTCTTTGTCTCTAAACTGTTCTTCCGCTTTTCTTTGTATGTCAAGTACGACCTCGAAGGGGCGGGTATACTGCCCCCTACTTCTTAGACTTATTAGGTCGTCATTGCCACCTAAGTTATCCACCGCATTTACTAGAAAGTCTGCGTTATTTGCGAAGGCCTCAGGTATTCTCATTCCCGCAAACCCTGAGAATCGGACCCAAAACCGGTCCGCTAGAATATCTGTATCTGACACCAGAATAAGGTTTGTCGGATATTCGGATGTCAATAAATGACTTTTATCTAAATCATATTTGCTTTCTTCGACTTCTAGTTCACTTGAAGGGGGAGCGGAGAAATTAGAAGTGTAGTTACCAGTAACTCGGACCGCAATTAAATGATTTTTTTCATCGCTATTAAAATCGTCAATGAGAGACGATGGGTCATCTGCAGTTATAATAGAGTCTTTATCGATCAATCCAGACGAGGTACTAGCGGTTAAAAGTGGCGTATATGTTAAATTCGGTTTGGGGTCGATCTCTAGGCTACCTGCAGTACCTACATTTACTGTATTAAGCTGGTTTGTTGTGAAGTCCTCCTTGTTTAAAGACTTTCCTTGTAGCTGGATCCACGGTAGGTAGTCCACTTCTCTCTGACCTCGAGCCGTATTAAAATTTACGCGGACAGCTGATGACGGATCTCCAATGACATGGCTACCATTTAGTTTGATTCCCACCGCCTCAAAAATAGTATCAAGTCTGGAGCCCAGCTGCGGCATCACTCCGGGAGTCTCAGGGTTGGGTTGGGTAGGATCCTGCTCGGCTAGAGGGTCTACGAAAACTAATGCTTTGCCTCCTTTCACTAAAAATTGGTCTATTGCATATTGAGTTTTGACAGATAAATCTTTCGGATGAACTAATATTAGCGTATCTATCTCATCATCTATTAAGGAGCTATCTATAGGGAGTCGTTTTATTTCATGAAATTCTTTCAAGAACGTAATCGCTGTAAGGTCTGGTTTTATGACTTGGCCAGTTTGTGGGTCGGTTTCCGAAAGTATCGGTAGATCAGTAATCAGTCCGATAATTCGTTTCTTAGGATCGTTTAGCTTGTAGATTATTTTCGTTAAATCATATTCAAGCGCGTTTTCTTGATCTGGGCTAAGTACTTCAATCACTTCCCGATCGTCTGTTGTATTAGTTGCTACTAGTCCCAGATATCCTACCTCGCCGTTGCTCCCGAGACTCAGCTGTCTTATTCCCGCGCCTACCGCTTCATCTTCAGCTTCGGAGAACGGCGCGGGATCGATCACGTAAAGTTTTATTTTGCCATTACTATTAGCGACATATTCATTGAGTAGATCCTTGACCCGTTTCCCATAATTAGCCAATTGAGGGAGCCCAGCCAATTGTTCAGATGAGAAATATAATCGAATTGAAAGTGGTTCACTGATATCCGAGAGTATATTGTAAGTCCCAGGCGCCAGAGTATAGAGTCGGTTTTCTGTCAGATCGAGTCGCGCTGAGGTTAGTGTCTCGTTACTTATGATATTTATTCCGAGGAACATAGTTGTGGCTAATATTAAACCGGTGACGGAAACTAATTTTCGATTCATGATATTTTTTCGTAAATGGTTTTTTTAATTATTTGACTGTGGTTTTTATTAATTACTTTTATTGACTTCAATCGCGATCACATTAAGGTACAACCAGAAGATGATTAAGCTCGCGAAAAAAATTATATCTCGGAGGTCAATTACCCCTTTTTGAATTGAGTCAAAATGGGTAAGAAAGCTAAAAGATGCTATTACATCTACAATACTTTGCGGGGCCCAAGAAGCGAAAACATCTAGAACCATTGGAAAACCACTTAGGTTAAACACCAGACAGATCATAAAACTGGTAACGAAAGCGATCACTTGATTTTTTGTTAGCGCGGAGACGCATGAACCTATTGATAGAAATCCTCCGGCCATCAAGATACTGCCTAGGTAGCTTGCCGCAATCACAGTATTATCAGGCTGACCAAGATAGTTGACCGTGAGCCAAATAGGGACGGTGCCTAATAGGGCTACTATTGTGAAACACCACGCTGCAAAAAATTTGCCAAAAACACTAGCGCTTAAAGAGATTGGAAGCGTCAACATAAGTTCTATCGTTCCAGCTTTTCTTTCCTCAGACCAGAGTCTCATAGAGATGGCCGGTATTAAGAACATGTATAACCAAGGATGGAACTCAAAAAAAGGGCTTAAATCAGCCAGACCGCGGTCATAAAAGCCGCCAACATAAAATGTGAAAACCCCGTTTAACACCAAGAAAATCACGATAAATACATAGGCGACGGGAGTGTCGAAGTAAGATCTGAACTCCCGCTTAAAAATTGGGAAAAAACCTTTCATGATCGAATTACCTCACCGCTCTCCTGCTGGTTAGTCAAAGAACGAAATACTTCGTCCAGACGTCCTGGTTCGATGTATAGTTGCAGTATCTCACATTCGTAGTCAGCCATTCTGGCTTTTACTAAGGAGCTGATCTCTACTTCGGATGAGTGTGGGATTAAAGTCACGCGAGTAAGTTCTGCCTCAGCGACATGTTCGATGGTCATTACCTCCTCAAGCTCCTTTAGTATTTTGGTTGTCTTTTCAACATCTTTATTGATTACCACAAGTGTTATTGCATTGTGGTAGCGAGACTTAGAAGATAGTTCGATTGGTGAACCACTGAATATAACTCCCCCATTACTAATTATTATGGCTTTGGTGCAAACGGACTCCACTTCCTCGAGGATATGGGTGGATATCAGGATCGCTTTGTCGGCTGCCATCTCTTTTATGAGAGCTCTGATCTCATGTTTTTGATTAGGATCTAAACCGTCGGTTGGTTCGTCTAATATTAATATTTCAGGGTCATGTAGTATAGCTTGCGCGATTCCTACTCGTCTTTTAAAGCCTTTTGAAAGAGTTTCTATAGGCTGATGTGCTACACGTTCTAGATGGATCTTATTGATGATTTCGTCTACTTTGGAGGCTCTTGCAGATTTATCAATTCCTCGTACCTCCGCAACAAAGGACAGAAAGTTCAAGGGTGTCATTTCCCCGTAAGCAGGAGCACCCTCGGGTAAATATCCGATGCTTGCTTTAGCCTCTATAGGATTGACGCTGATATCATTACCAGATATTTTTATTGTTCCGCTGGTCGGAGTCAAAAAACCAGTAATCATTTTCATAGAGGTCGATTTACCCGCTCCATTCGGCCCTAGAAAGCCTAAAACTTCTCCTCTATTTACAGAAAGTGAAATATTGTCGACGGCTTTTATTGAACCAAACGATTTTGTCAGCCCGATTACCTCTACAAGTGTCTCAGCCAATGTCATCCTCTCTAAATTAAGTTTGCGAGCATATTATACCTTTGGAGACTATTTTTTTAGTTATTCAAAAATATTATCCAGATTGAGACGTACTTTAAAGCCACATCCTTTTTAGGATCAAGGGTCACACAATTAAAAATTGTTAATTAGCATTTAAGATTTACCCATGAAATTGATTCGTCAGCGCTCAAGATCGTGCTTTAGTAATCAACACTTTGTGTATAATAGTTTTGCTATGAGCGTAAAAAATGAATTCGATGTAATTGTGATTGGTGGTGGGCATGCCGGTACAGAGGCTGCACTTGCGGCTGCCAGGATGGGTTCGGAGACTTTGTTACTAACTCAAAATATTGAAACGCTTGGACAGATGTCCTGCAATCCTGCGATTGGCGGTATTGGCAAAGGCCATTTAGTGAAGGAGATTGATGCTTTAGGCGGGTATATGGCGCGAGGAGCAGATGCATGTGGTATTCATTTTAGGACGTTAAATGCGAGTAAAGGCCCGGCTGTGAGAGCAACGCGGGCTCAGATTGATCGTCAGCTCTATCGAGCTGAAACACGTAGGGTTCTGGAGAATCAAAATAAGCTTACTATTTTTCAGCAGTCTGTGGACGACTTGATCTTGGAACAGGGCGTTTTGTGCGGAGTGACAACTGAAATGGGTTTGCAATTTCGGGCCGGAGTAGTTGTTCTAACCGTAGGCACTTTTTTAAGTGGTATTATTCATGTTGGAGAATCTAATTTCTCTGGTGGCAGGGCCGGCGATCCACCCTCGAACCCTCTTTCTAGGAGGTTGCGAGCACTTGATTTGAAAGTTGGGAGATTAAAAACCGGTACGCCCCCTAGGATTGACGGACGGACGGTTGATTTCAGTTTAATGGAGATCCAGCAGGGCGATTCACCTAGGCCAATATTCTCATTTTCGGGAGACAGAAAAGAACATCCTGCGCAAACAGAATGTCATATTACCTACACGAATGACCGCACACACGAGATAATTAGAAATAGTTTAACTAGATCGCCGATGTTTAATGGCAATATAGAAAGTACAGGGCCGAGATATTGCCCCTCAATTGAAGACAAGGTTGTTCGATTTGAGGATAGAGCCAAGCACCAAATTTTTGTGGAGCCAGAGGGGCTTAATGTCAGGGAAATATACCCTAACGGAATTTCTACTAGCCTACCTTACGATGTTCAAGTTGAATTAGTTCAGTCGATCAGTGGTTTTCAAAAAGCGGTCATAACTAGGCCGGGTTATGCGATTGAATACGATTATTTCGATCCAAAAGGTCTTAATCCTTGGCTAGAGACTCGCGATATAGATAGCCTATTTTTTGCGGGTCAAATTAATGGTACAACCGGTTATGAGGAGGCTGCGGCGCAAGGGTTGTTAGCGGGCGTCAATGCCGCTCTGCGCGTACAAAATAAGGCAGAGTGGTATCCCAAGAGAGACGAAGGATATTTGGGGGTCTTAGTAGACGACCTAGTGACGCGGGGTACTGACGAACCTTATAGAATGTTCACTAGCCGAGCGGAGCATCGCCTTTTGCTGAGGGAAGATAATGCGGATATTCGATTGACTCCAGTTGGTCGGGAGCTTGGGCTAGTAGGTGATGTACAATGGGCTGATTTCCAGAAAAAACAAGAATTAATTGCAAGGGAGCAGCACCGTTTAGAGGATATCTGGATTTCTCCGGATGATGATAAAGGCGAAAAATTTAAGCTTTTGATGGGCCAACCGCTTCGAAAGAAGCAGCGGCTGTCTGACTTGTTAAAAAGACCAAATATTGATTATAAATTGCTTATGGCTTTGCCTGACACTGGGCCAGCTATAGATGATGAAAGGGTTATCGAGCAAATTGAAAACGTGGCTCTTTATAGTGGCTACATTAATAGGCAGTTAGGAGAAATTGAGCGCCTTAAGTCATTAGAAAATATTGCGATGCCCTCAGATTTTTCCTACGCGGAGGTACGTGGCCTCTCGAATGAGGTCGTACAAAAGCTGACAGAGATTCGCCCCAGTACGCTAGGCCAGGCGTCACGGATTTCAGGCGTGACACCAGTTGCTATTTCTCTGTTGGCGGTTTTTTTAAAAAGGGCTGGCATCACGGTAGCGCGGTCGGCTTGAATCATATTAAGTATTCTCAAGATAACCTGGGATTAGTTTTAAGGCTCGGTGAACGCGTTAATGTTGACCTAAATGAAAGGCAGGCCGAATCGCTTGTTAAATATTCTCAATTAGCTATTGAGTGGAACAAAATAGCTAATTTAACCGGTGCTAATTCTGTTGAAAGCTACATTACCGGTCACGTTATTGATTGTCTTGCGGTAGTTCCTTTTCTGAGCCAAGGACCTCTTGTCGATATCGGGAGTGGTGCGGGTTTACCCGGCATAGTATTGGCAATAGCTGATCCCGAAAGATATATCGCTCTAGTGGAGCCTCGTGGTAAGCGTTCAAGATTTCTACAGCATATTAAGATGCAATTAGGTTTGCGTATGATTGATATCAATTCTCAGCCGGTGGAGCAATATAACCCGAGCCGATCGTTTCGATACGTTATTTCGAGGGCATTTGGGCCTCTTAATAAATTTGTAGAAAAAAGTATACATCTGGTCGGTTCACAAACGGAGGTGGTTGCGATGAAATCACGGATTAAATTGAGTGAATTATCGGAGGCTGAGGCTTTACTGGGGCCAGCACGGTGTGTGGAAGTGTCGGTGCCGTCGTATGATAGTCGCACTCTTGTGTTTATGAAAAAGACTTAATGAAACATAGTACGACTGTGATGTATTTATGCCATAATCTCTTGCATAATCGAAGTCATGCGAGTAGATAAAAGTGTCGCGAATTGTTGCCATAGCAAATCAAAAAGGAGGCGTGGGAAAGACCACTACTAGCGTTAATATAGCAGCTTCCATGCACGCTACTCGTCGAAAGACGCTACTGGTAGACCTCGACCCTCAAGGAAACGCGACCGTTGGAAGTGGTATCGATAAGAACGCCTTATCATTTTCAGCTTTTGACGTGTTGATGGATGAATCATCAAATATTCGCGATGCTATTTTAAGGGATGTGGCGGGCGGTTATGATTTGATAGCCGGAAATAGCGATCTAACCGGAGCGGAAATCGGCCTGTTAGAGCAAGCTCATCGCGAAACTCGTTTAAAGTGCGCATTTAAACCGATCTTAGAAGATTACGAGTATGTCTTTATTGATTGTCCTCCCTCGCTGAATATGCTCACAGTAAATGCACTTGTAGCAGCTGATGGGTTAATGATTCCAACCCAATGCGAATATTATGCTTTGGAAGGCTTGTCGGCTCTACTGGAGACGATGAAAAAAATTAAGCGATTGTTGAACCCCGAGCTAGAGATAGATGGTGTTTTAAGGACCATGTTTGACTCCCGAAACAATCTTGCCAGAGAAGTGTCTGGACAACTGATCGCTCATTTTGGCGAAAAGGTATATCGAACGATTATTCCTAGAAATGTTCGCCTAGCTGAGGCTCCTAGTCATGGTATTCCAGTGCTCGTATATGATAGCTCATCCGCGGGTTCATTAGCATACCTATCGCTGGCGGGTGAAATGTTACGGAGCAAAAATAAAGCATAATTCGTACAACAGTACTGTTATAGGTGGTTAAATTTATGGGTATAAAAAAAAGAGGGCTTGGTCGAGGACTCGATGCTCTGCTGAGTGTGGATACGAATACAGGCGTGTTGTCGAAAGACGACAGCAGTGAACTGAAGATGCTTGATATAGATTTGATCAAGCGCGGGCGATATCAGCCTAGAATAAAGATCGAGGAAAATGCGTTAAGTGAATTAGCTGAGTCAATTAAAGAACATGGTGTCCTACAACCGGTGGTTGTCCGAAAGTTAGAAGATAGCAGCGGCTATGAATTGATAGCTGGAGAGAGGCGCTGGAGAGCGAGTCAGCTGGCTGGATTGCCAGAATTACCAGCTATTATTAAAGAGATAGACGAGAGCGACGCTCACAGCGTGGCTCTTATTGAAAATATTCAACGTGAGCAGCTAAACCCAATTGAAGAAGCGCTCGCCTTAGCGCGATTAGTTAATGAATTTAGTATGACACACGCACAGGTTGCGACTTCCATCGGTAAGTCCCGTGCGACTGTGAGTAATCTAATCAGATTGCTTGATTTAGAGGAACGATCGAGACAATTACTTGAGGATGGATTATTGGAAATGGGCCATGCGCGAGCCTTACTAGGGGTTTCCGGTCCATCGCAGGGGAAGATAGCCGCGCGTGCTGCTGAAGAAAAGTTGAGTGTTCGCGCGGTTGAGGGGTTGATCAAAAAAAGTCGCGCCAAATCCGAAGAAAATCCTAAAGAGGGGAGTCCTCGCGATCCAAATATAGCCGGCCTAGAAAGTTCGATTAGTGAACGTATCGCGGCTCAAGTTGAAATTCGGCACAGAAACTCAGGAGCAGGTAAGGTAGTTATAAGTTATAATTCTTTGGACGAACTTGAGGGAATACTGGAACACATAAAACGCTAACTGTCTGGCTGTCTTTGAACGGTAGCCCGCTAAAGCAGTCCCTTGCCACGAGACACGAAAATCCGTTATACTTTCGCCGATTAGGTTTCATAGCGACCGAAGAGTTTAAATTTACCGTGCTAGAAAATCCAGCAGGCTACAGTTGGCGCAGAAAAATGTTCCGTATCGTTTTTCTGCAAGGCGTTTTGACAGTTCTGCTTAGTTTGGTGGGAATTTGGCTTGGGTCGGTTGCGGTGGGAAAATCAGCGTGCATCGGTGGTGTTATCGCGGTATTGCCTAGCTACTATTTGGCTTCGAGGATGTCTGTTAGTTATCCAGAGAAGCCGGTTGCAAGTTTGCAAAGAATTTATATGGGCGCGTTTGTAAAAATTTTATATACGCTCGCATTGTTCGGCTTAGCGATAAATTATTTAGACGTTCAGTTTGTGATAATGATTTCGTCATATTTTGTAGTCACAATGACGAACTGGTTTGGTCTGAGATTATTGGATTTGTCCGAGCAGGGCTGACATTTGAGTGAACAAGTTATTTGGGAATTAATCGTTGAATTGTACTAGTAGGAACTTTTGAATGGCAGGCTCATCCCCGGCAGAGTATATCAGCCATCACATCCAGAATTTGACTTACGGTCGGACGCTTGACGGCTCTTGGGGTTTCGCTCATTCAGCCCAAGAAGCTGCGCAAATGGGATTTGTCAGTATTAATGTGGATACGATGTTCTGGTCCCTACTAACTGGTATTATCTTTTGTGTGCTTTTTCGTAAAGCGTCTGCGTCGGCCTCCGTTGCGAAACCTTCGAAATGGCAGCTTTGTGTTGAGCTTGTGGTGGAAATGGTTTGGGGTAGTGTGAAAGATGCCTTTACTGGGAAAAATGCACTAATTGCGCCGCTGTCGCTGACAATATTTGTTTGGATATTTTTGATGAATCTCATGGACTTAGTGCCTGTGGATTTTTTGCCTTACGCCTCCCAACTCGCCGGGCTTAGCCACATGAAAATGGTTCCGACAACTGATGTCAATGCTACTTTTGGGATGTCGCTGTCGATTTTTGCACTGATGATCTATTACGGGATAAAGATGAAAGGTTTGGGTGGGTTTGCTGGCGAGCTTGCGTTTCATCCCTTTGGTAAAGCATTCTTGCCAGTTAATTTGGTGCTCGAAACCGTTTCGATGGTCGCAAAACCACTTTCCTTGTCACTCAGACTATTCGGGAACATGTTTGCTGGCGAACTTGTTTTTGTCTTGATTGCCGCTCTTGTCCCCTTTTATTTGCAATTTGTCTTAGCTGTACCTTGGGCGATTTTCCATATACTAGTGATAACTTTGCAAGCTTATATTTTTATGATGTTGACGATTGTTTACTTAGGCCAAGCGCACGAAGTGCATCACTAGGCTTGAGTGTGAATTACTTATAGGAGATTAAAAGATGGAGTCTGTTGTTGCATTTTCAGCTTTGGCTGCAGGTATTATGATTGGTTTGGGTGCCCTAGGTGCCGGGGTAGGTATTGGTATTTTAGGTAGTAAATTTTTAGAGGGGGCCGCTCGACAGCCTGAGCTCGTGCCCATGCTTCAGGCTAGAATGTTTCTGATGCTAGGATTGACGGATGCTGTTCCAATTATTTCTATAGCATTTGCCGCGTTGCTTATGTTCGCTAATCCGTTTATTGGGCAAGTGGTATAAATTAACTAAAGAACAGTTGGAATATTAGCGATGAATATGAACTTAACGCTACTGGGCCAAGCAATATCTTTTGCGATATTTGTTTGGTTTTGCATGAAATATGTTTGGCCTCCGATTATCGCGGCCTTGGAAGCACGTGAGGCTGAAATAGCGGACGGACTCGCGTCAGCTGAAAAGGGTAGGCACGAGTTAGCCAATGCAGAAAAGCACGTAGCTGATATTTTATCGGAGGGGAAAAATAAAGCACAGGACTTTGTATTGCAGGGACAGAAAAGAAGAGACGAAATCTTGGAAAAGGCTAAGATGGAGGCTATGGAAGAAAAAGCTAAAATTTTGGCGTCCGCTGCTGTAGAAGCCGAGCAAGAGCGCAATCAAATGCTGGAAATGTTGAGGAAACAAGTTGGCGGGCTTGCCTTGCAAGGGGCGGAACAAATATTAATGCGAGAAGTTGATGAGCAATCTCATCGAGATGTGCTCGACAAACTGTCCTCGAGTCTCTAGGGAGATTTAAGCGTGCAAGAAAGTTTAACAGTCGCTAGACCCTATGCCGAAGCGGCCTTTAACTATTCTCATCCAGAAAAACATTCTGGCGATTGGATGCATATGCTTTCATGCTTGTGTGATGCGCTTAAAGAGCCTAGTTTGAGTAATTTAGTTGGTAATCCGAAGGTCGCTGACGATACTTTGCTCTCGATTCTTGTTGAGGTGCTAGGCAAAGACCTTTCGAAACAACAAATAAATTTTTTAAGTTTGCTGGTTGAAGCTAAGAGGTTAGGAGTCGTACCGCAAATTCTGCAACTATTTAGTGCGCTTAATGCCGAGTCTGAAGGCGTAGTCACTGCGACGATTACCTCCGCTTATGAACTTAGTGTTTCCGAGCGAGAGAAACTGAAAACTTCGATTGGAGCTCGCTACAATAAAAGCTGCAATTTGGAAACTCAAGTGGATCTTGGGTTAATTGGAGGAGCTGTCATAAAGATAGGTGACTCTGTCATAGATTTGTCTCTTCGTGGGCGTTTAGTCCACATGAAGCAAAAAATAATTTAGTTAAATTAGTGAATGAAAACTTTAATCAACTTAAATAATAGCCCCAGAGGACTGCAATGAGTGTCAGCGCAACAGAGATCAGCGAACTGATCAAAAAAAGAATTGAAGGTCTTGAACTTAACACTGAGGCCCGTACGGAAGGTACTATTGTCAGCTTGTCTGACGGAATAGCACGAATACACGGGCTTAGTGATGTCATGCAAGGTGAAATGATAGAATTTCCCGGAGGAGTGTTTGGTCTAGCGTTGAACCTGGAGCAAGACTCAGTGGGCGCGGTAGTGCTCGGCTCTTATGAACACCTGTCGGAGGGCGATACTTGCCGGTGTACGGGGCGTATTTTGGAAGTACCCGTCGGTGAACCCTTGCTAGGAAGAGTTGTTGATTCACTGGGCGCCCCCATAGATGGTAAAGGCGAAATTGTCACCGAACGAACAGAGCCGATAGAAAAAATCGCCCCGGGAGTAATCGAACGTCAGTCGGTTGACGAGCCAGTGCAGACCGGGTTGAAGTCTATCGATGCGATGGTTCCTGTAGGTCGGGGACAAAGAGAGCTAATTATTGGTGATCGCCAAACAGGTAAGACAGCAGTTGCGGTAGATGCGATCATCAATCAGAAAGGCACGGGGATAAAATGTGTGTATGTTGCTATCGGACAGAAAGCATCCTCGATCAGTGCAGTAATACGTAAGCTTGAGGAACACGGTGCGCTAGAACATACAATCATAGTCGCTGCGACAGCGTCGGATTCTGCGGCCATGCAGTATATTGCTCCATATGCTGGCTGTGCTATGGGCGAGTATTTTCGAGATAGAGGCGAAGACGCTCTCATTATTTATGACGATCTTACAAAACAGGCGTGGGCGTATAGACAGGTGTCGCTTTTACTCAGGCGCCCCCCAGGTAGAGAGGCTTACCCTGGTGATGTTTTCTATTTGCACTCAAGACTTTTGGAACGCGCTTCTCGTATCAGTGCTGAGCACGTGGAAAAAATCACTAATGGTGAAGTGAAGGGGAAAACAGGGTCACTAACTGCGCTTCCCATAATCGAGACACAGGCAGGTGACGTTTCCGCCTTTGTTCCTACGAATGTGATTTCCATCACTGATGGTCAAATCTATCTTGAGACCGATTTATTTAACTCGGGATTTAGACCTGCTATAAACGCTGGTTTGTCTGTATCACGAGTTGGTGGTGCTGCCCAGACATCAATTATTAAAAAGTTGGGCGGGGGCGTTAGATTAGCGCTTGCGCAATATCGTGAGTTAGCGGCATTCTCTCAATTTGCGTCGGATCTTGATGAGGCGACTAGGAAGCAACTTGAAAGAGGACAAAGGGTAATGGAGTTGATGAAGCAAAAGCAATACTCCCCTCTATCAGTAGCAGAAATGGCTGTCAGCTTATTCGCGGTCGAGAATAGTTATATCGACGAGGTGCCTTTGGAGAAAATTGGCGAATACGAAGGGGCGTTAGTTGACTACATGAATGAAGGACACGGAGAATTGATGCAACAGATCAATGAATCGGGTGTGTTTGATGACTCTATCAAGGCCAACTTGAAGGCGGCGCTAGACTCTTTTTCTGAAAGTCACTCTTGGTAATTGGTTGTTACTCTTGGTAATTGGTTGTTTTTAGGTAAACGATATGTCAGCGAAAGAAATCCGCACTAAGATAGGCAGTGTTAAAAACACTCAAAAAATAACCAAAGCTATGGAGATGGTTGCAGCTAGTAAAATGCGAAAAGCACAGGATCGTATGACCAGTGCTAGACCTTATGCTGATAAAATGCGGCAGGTAGTTTCACATATAGCTCATGCGAAATCAGAGTACCAACACCCTTTTTTAGAGAATCGTGATGAGAAGCG
>Ga0222716_10000857_pt1 | contig 25841 bp, 15 predicted proteins | sample C33_13DmetaG_FD_165044 | JGI IMG/M metagenome (GOLD analysis project Ga0222716, IMG submission 165044) | Estuarine water microbial communities from San Francisco Bay, California, United States - C33_13D | ecosystem: Environmental > Aquatic > Marine > Unclassified | place: USA: California... | reverse complement strand
TCTTGCAAACATCGACACGTGTTCTCGCTCTCTAGGAGCGCGTTTTGGACGTTTCGTTTCGCTTTTGAGGACACGTATTGGCCTTCCGTCGGTTCGTGTATCAGTAAAGACGCGGACTTCTTCTTCTTCGTCGTCTTCGCGTTCGTTCCCCAGAGGCGGACGTTATCCAGCGGCAACGCTCGGTATTTCTCGATGATGTTCTCGTCGAAAAAAGAAGAAGACGAAGCAAAAAAAGCACGTCGTCTCTTTCGCCCTCCTCTTCTCGCGGACGGTTGAGTAAAAGAGGAGGATCTGAAGGCGCAGCAGCGGTACCATCGAAGGGAACCCCTGCTGCTCCGCAGAAGCGTCATGTTCCCCCAAAAGTGAAGTCAATTCGCGTCACTTTGAAAGAAGCTTTGAAAGAAAAGAAAATGTCCTCGTTAAGAAGAGAGAAAAGAGAGGAGGAAGACGCGTTGCTCCGTCGAGCGGCAAACGCAGCGACAGATGCGACGAATGCGACGAATACGAACCGGTTTAAGAGTGGGAACGACTACTTCGAAGAGGAAGAGGAAGAGATGGACGTGGCGGCGATGATGGGATTTAGCGGAGGTTTCGGGAGCAAAAAGAAGAAGCATAATCGAGAACAACAACAAGAAGAACAACGAGGTAAAGGAGGAGAAGGACGACGGGAAGAAGAGATGGAGAGAAAGCAACAGAACGACGACGAGGATGATGCGAGTGTTATTGGAAGAAGAATGCAAAATTCGAAGAAAGAAGACAAAGAAGGAGCTTTGAATACGAACGAAGCGGATGAAGACGACGACTTGGAAGAAGACCAAGAGTACGAAAAACTTCCCATCTCCGACGAAATTGAACTCGGATCTGCGCACAAGAAAACCGTGACGACGATTGCGGTCGAACGGACCGGGTCTCGGTTCGTCACCGGCGCGCGAGACGGGTTCGTGAAACTGTACGATTTTAACGGCATGAGGAAAGATTTGCACCCGTTTCGAGAGATTGAACCGAACGAAGGGTACCCCGTGCACTCGTTGGACTGGTCGCCGAGTGGGGACGCGTTTGTCGTCGCGACTGGGTCGAATAAAGCGAAAGTGTTCGATCGAGATGGACGAGAGCTCGGGGAATTCGAGAGCGGCGACATGTACATTTTAGATAGCAAAAACACGAGAGGACACACGCATAACGTGACCAAAGCGTGTTGGAATCCAATCGAGAAGAATTTAGTAATCACGAGCGCGGATGATGGAACCGTGAGGATTTGGAACGTGGATTATCTGGGCGATCCGAGAGGCTCGCAACGGTCCGTCGTGAAGCCGCAATCGGTCAAACCCGGGAGATTTCGGGCGACGACGTGCGCGTTTAACATGGACGGGAGCTTGATTGCGATGGCGTTGACCGATGGAAGCATACAGTTATTCCCGGCAAATTCAAAGAGAGGAAATATTATGAACAGTAATGGTAGCAGCGCGAATAGAAATGGAGGAGGAGGCGGCTCGAACGCGTACAAATCCACCTCGGTAGGTTTAGTCTTACCGCCGAGTCAGCAAAGTCACTTGGATAACAACTGGACGTCGATAAACAGACCGAAACAGTTGTTCAAAAAATGTCACCAACCGGACGAAGAAATATCCAGCTTATGTTTCAACGAGGAAGATGGACGACACCAAATGCTCTCGAGAGCGACCGATGGGACGTTAAAAGTCTGGGATTTACGCAACGCGCAAAAACCGGTGAAAGTGTTTGACGATTTGCCGGCGTCGTACGGAGAAACGACGGTCGCGTATTCACCGAACGGGTCCAAGTTTTTCACCGGTTGCGATGGCGAGGACGTTGGTAAAATCTCTTCCTCGACTGGGAGTTTACACGTGTTTGACTCGCAAACGTTAGAGCGCGTGGCTAAAATCTCCTCCTCGGAACAAAACGTCGTCTGCGCCACTTGGCACCAACGGTTGAACCAACTCTTCGTCGGGAGTGGAACGAACGACCGAAAGCTCGGATCTCGCGGGAAAGTGTCGCTCTTATACGACACTAATCTCTCCGCGGTCGACCGAGGCGCCATGTTAGCGATTGGCAAGAACCCTCGCTCGAAAAACGCGGACGATTTCTACCGCCGCGTGGACGTGCAAAACATTTTACACGTTCCAAACGCGTTGCCGTTATTCCAAGAACCCGTCGACAAATCCGGTCGTAAACGCCGGTTAAACAAAATCGAACGGAACGATCCAAACATCTCGAAAAAGCCACAGACCGACGGCTCCGGCGCCGGCGACCGCCCGGCGCAAAGAGGTTCGACGTTGCTCACGCAACACTTGTTACGAAACGACGGCATGCTCAGCGACCAAGACTGGAGATTGGGCGACGCGAGAGAGTCCATCTTGCGCCACGCGAAAGACGCGGCAGAGCACAACGTCCACACCAACGCGGAACCGAACGAAATTTGGTACGACTCGGACCAGGATAAAGACGATTCCGAGGACGAAGAAAAAGACGACGACGGAGACGAGGAAGCGGACGAATAGAATAGAATAGAGTAACGATTTTAAAATAGTAGTATAATAAAGTAGGCCACACAGAGGCATCGTAATAATAACAACGCGCGAAGTATCCCGCAATCGCGAGTGTTTGTTTTCACATGTATTTCTCGTCGACGCGTTCACGTTTCGTCCGCTTAGTATCATCCCTCTCCTTAACAGACAGACACATTCTTCATCCAATTACAAAGCTTTCCTCACCAAAGCGGCGACGTCGCTCATATTTTTCGCTTTCAGTTTCGGGAACGGTCGTTTCTCCGTGATTGTCCACACGATTTTCTCGTTCACGAGCACTTCAAACGTCCCCGCGGAGGCATCTCGCGTGATCTCTAACTCGCCGTTGAGCTCCGCTTTCAACTGATTCGCGACGCGGACGAACGCTTGTCACATCTTGGAGACGGACGCTCGTGCTTTGACAGTTTTTGAGGAAGTAGTAGCGATGCTCCGTTTAGAGACTTTCTTGACTGTCCCTTTGCTTTTCGTCGCGGACGTCTTTGAAATCGTTTTCTTCTTCTTTGCCGTTGCGCTGGCCATGTTTCTTTCGCGGCAAAATGAATGGAAAAATCTGAAGAATTTGAGGTTTACAGTTGAGTCAAAAAATGGTATATTCTCGCTACGTCATACGCGCTCTAATGATCTCTCTTTCTCTCTATGGAAAACTACTTCTTGAACCACTTAGGGACGAAGGATTTCTTAGCCTGGTCGCTCATCATCGGTTCGGCTTTTGCTTCTCGATCTTTGTCTTCTTCTTTCGAAGGAGGCTTAGGAGGAGGAGGAGGACGTATCGGCGTCGAAGCGGAAGACTTTTGGTCGTGCAATCGAAGCATTTCCAAACACTTGGTGCTGAGCAGCGCGGATTCCTCTACTTCTTCGAAGGAGGAAGTGGTAGTGGTGGTGGTTTTTAAGGAGAAGAAGATTTTCGCGGCGGGGGCTAAGCCGGCGTCGTATAAGGATTGGTTCGCGTCTCGGCCGTTTCGTTTCAAGACGCGTTTCGGAGGCGCGACGAAGAGTTCAAAGCTCGGCGCGTTTTGAGTACTTTTATCATCCTTGGATAAAATCTCCTCAACGAACGCGTACACGTCCTCGACGGTTTCTTTGTGCGCGTCGAACACCGCTTCCACGCACACGTCCGAAATTGGTTTCTGTTGAAACATAATCCGTATCGTCGCGTGTCGCACTTTCTCTCTTCGCCGTTGCGCTTCTCGCTCTCGATGCTTCTTCGTCAACAAGGCATTCCCGTTCTCTAATTTACGTCTGTTTGACGCCACAATCTGCGCCGCTTCCGCACTGGACAGCTCAAAAAACGCCTCCGGTAATTCCTCATTCGCGGAGACTAAACCGGTGGTTGGATCCATTTTGCGTTCCTCCGCTTCGGCGTCTAAAGTTTTCTGTCGAACCACCCGAGCCGCGCGTTTGCCGAGAACAGAAGAAGAAGAAGAAGACGTCGCTTTTGCGTCGTCGTCACTCAGAATTGCAGATCGTTCCATCGTTTCGTCTTCTTTTTTGTCTTTCTTCTCCGCCGCGTCATTCGCCGCGCTCGCCGACGAGGCACCTTTAACGTGTAACGGTGGTGCTTCTCCTCCTCCTCTTCTCAAACTGCTCTCCTCATTCGCGACGACATCTGAACCAACCGTTAAAGTTCGTTTTTTAATAAACACTACTTTCAACTTCGCGTTCGTCGGTAAGTTCAAGTGCCGCAAAGGGCAGTCCATGTCGACTTTCACACCTCCCGAGGAGGAAGAGGAGCCTTTTCCCCGCGATTGGTCTTCTGAACGGAATTCCAACGCATCAACGTTTATGCCACTCTCTGATATCATCCCGAGCTTACTCGCGCACTCGAGCAAACAGTCCCTCAACGGTTTCATCGGCGGTAAAGATTTGAGGGTTATTTTCGATTTGCCGTCCTCGGAGAGGACGGTGATGGTGGTGGCCATGACGTGATGAATGTGTGGGTATTAATTGTGTGGTAAAATGAAACTAAAACTAACGTGTCTACAACATTCGGCTACTATCTTTAATGACTAAATTAACGGCACTCTGGCGACGTAAATACCTTGCCTGGCTAAACTCTCTTCGACGTCTGCGCTTCCTTGTGGGGGTTCAATCTTGTAAAATTTACTGTACGCGACCAACACCTCGCACCCGCGCTGGAGCAGCGTCGGGTAGTGACTGCGTAAGGAACCGTCGACGTCCATTTCGAGTTCACGAATTCGAGTCCAGGTATTACCGTCGTTTGAGGATACGGCGACTTTAAGAAAGGTGCGGCATCGGGAACACCCTTTGGCGGGATGTTTTGCGTGGTCGTTGAACGCGAGCGCGAGTAAACCGCTCGGTTGGAGACGAATCATGTCGATTTTCGAGTTTGGATTCGGGACGTCTTTCATCGCCGACGCGTCCGTCCACGTTTGACCGCCGTCGAGAGATTCCGAGCGGAACACGTACCCAGCTTTGGTTCGAAAGACCATCAGTAAGTGGTCGTCCGTTTCCAATTCGACGACGGCGTTTTCAATCAACCACGTATTTCGACCTCGAATGGTTTCGGAGGGATACCAAGATTCGCCGTGGTCGTCGGAAAGTAAAACGCCCGCGCCTTCTTTTCCGTTCAGTTTTGAACATTTCTCTGGATTGACCGATGGCGATTCTAACATCGCGCGTTCGTTCCAATACGGCAGAACCCATCTACCGGACCGTCTTAACACGATCGGTTTATTCGCGGTGACTTTCGGTATCCCGTCGTCAAAATCCTGACTCAACACGATCTTCTCCGTGTGCGTCCACGCGCCGCTAACTACGTTAAACTTCTTCGCCAAAATATCCCCTCCCGGCGCGTAATCCATCCCCGGCACTCGAGACCCGCACCCATTCGTTCTCGATTGCGAATAAAACAACCAAATCTCGTGGTTTTTCTTCGGATTGGCGAACAAAACCGGACCCCACACCGCGCCGTTTTCACCCGCGTCCGTCGGCACGCTATAACTCCCCACGTCCGCGAAAATCTTCCTCTGCTCGTTCGCCGTCAGCGCTTTAAACCGCAAATGCTCCCCCTTTCCGTCCGCTTCCGCCATCACTATCCTTTGTTTCGTCCCTTCAATCTTCTCGCTCGTTTGCCACGCGAGCAACACGTTCCCTCGCGCCGGTCCTTTCCACGGCAAAGTTTCCACCATCGCCATGTGCTTATAGTTCCCTTTCAAAACATTGTCCACGTCGTACAAAGACACCGGTTCGCCTGGGCACCATCGATCCTCCTCTTCCTCGTTCGTGTTGAAAATGTTCGCCGCGCTCGCGGTGCGCTCGGTCACCTCCAAAGGGCAAAAGGCTGCACTTTCACCAAAATCACTTCCGAACGAGACGGTAAAACTGTTGTTATTCACTCGTTCTGAGCACCTGGTTTTCCTCAGCTCTTGTTTCCTTCGCGCGATCGTGTCTTCCACGGAGTGGATTTCTCCGTGCCATCCTGGTAATCGATCGTGGTCGTGTGCTTTACTCCTCTTCGCGAACGCCGATTCGCCGCTGCACGACGACAGAATCACCAGTGAAAGAAGAAGAGAGCGTTTGAAGACGAGAGTAAAACGCATCACAGTCGTATTATGACTCGTCAAAGTCTCGCTCTCGTTGTTCTCTCTCTCTCTCTCTGGCGTGAAAGAGCGCCGGAACCGGCAAAGAAAGGCGCCTCCTTCTTCCTCTTTCGCGCGTTTTGTGTCTCAACTTTTGTGTGGAAAAGGTCGTCATTTCCCGAGCGCGGAAGTGCAATTTGTACTCTCTGAAGGACCTTTCAAATCGAAAGCTTTTGTCGTTTGTTTCCGGCGTCACGGGAAGTGCTCTGCGTTGTTCGTTTTTGTCGCCTCATCGTTCAATAATGGCGGCGAAGAAAGTGAGCAAGCGCACGAAAAACTTCCAGAAGAATCATCTCCAATCTTCGGTCGCGAACCGGCGGCGGCACCAGAAGATTTCGAGGACGGACGAGAAGAAGAAAAGAAACGAGGAAAGCCGCCTGAGACGAGAAATCGAAGAAGAAAACCCCGAAGAGGACGGTGAGAGCGACGAAGATGCATATAAAGAGGAGGAAGGAGGGTTCGCGGACGCCAAGAGCGCGAAGAAGACGAGGAAGAAAGAATTGGAAGAGATGGACATCGACGAGTTCTTAGACGCGAGCGATGACGAGGACGAGGACGAAGACGAAGACGATTCAGACGAGGACGAGGAGAACAGCGAAAACGAAAAGGACGATTCAGACGAGGAAGAAGACGAGAACGAAGACGCAAAAACGAGAGAGGAGATGAAACGACACAGGGAACATTTAGAGTCTCTGAAAGAGACGGATCCTGAATTTTACGAGTACTTGCAACAGGAGGATAAAGAGTTGTTGGAATTCGACGACGACGACGACGAAGAGGACGATTCAGAGGAGAAACAAAAGAAGGACGAGAGCGATAAAAGCGATTCCGACGAGGAAGGAGGAACAAACGAGGACGAAGCTTCGAAACGCGCGAAAACGAAGCGAAAGAAATCGGAGAACAGACAATCCGGGAAGACGTTGACGTCGGCGCTCGTGAAAAAATTGTGCGAAAACGCCAAAGGCGGGAAGGCGTTGGGCGCCGCGAAGCATTTGTTCACCGCGTATAGAGCGGCGTGTCACTACGGCGACGAGGAGAATGAGAACGATCAGACGATGTTGAAGTTGGCGAGCTCGAGCGCGTTTAACGATTTGGTGCAGTTTGTGTTGGCGGAGGCGGATGATATTTTTAGAGGCGTGTTGGGAGATAAGCCGGCGAAATCGACGCAAGAGCAATACGATTACGAGCCGATGAAATCAAACAGATGGAAGAAAGTTGAGCCGGTCGTGAAATCTTACATCGGGAACACGTTGCATTTACTCGGACAGTTGACGGATGCGTCGATGACGTCTTTGGTTTTGAGACGGCTGGCTGCGTCCGTGGCGTTTTTGAAACCGTTCGAGCGGTTGACAAAACGCGTGACGAGAACGACGTTGATGTGTTTTTCGAGCGGAGAGCCAAGATTGAGGGTAAGTGCTATAGTTTTACTGAGAGCGATTGCGGCGACGTGTCCAGGACCGGCTTTAGAGAGAGCGGTGAAAGGGGTGTACCGAGCGTACGCGAGCAACGCAAAGTTTATGAATGCGAATTCGGCGGAGAATATCGCGTTTATGAGCGCGTGCGTGGTGGAAATGTTTGGCATCGATCAAAATCAATCCTACGGGTTAGCGTTTGCGTACATTAGACAACTCGCGACGTTGTTGAGAAATGCTTTGGCTCAAAAAACAAAAGATGCGTTCAAATCGGTGTATTGTTGGCAATACATAAACTGTTTGGAATGTTTTGAGCGGATATTAACCGCGCACGCTTCGAATAGAGAGTATAGCAGCAAAGGTTCCGGCGAGCAAACAACAAAAGACGGATCTACTTCGGTTTTACGACCGTTGGCGTATCCGGTGCAACAAATTGCGCTCGGTGCGGCGAGAGTATTGCCTTCGGCGCGATACGCACCGCTTCGCATTCGTCTTTTGAAAATTCTCAATAGGCTTTCGAGGTCGATGGAGACGTTTGCACCAGTTGCACCACTCGCCCTGGAACTTTTGAACTTTTCCGAGTTGTACAAAGCGCCAATGTCAACGAAAGCGCCCAGTCCAGATTTTACGCTCGCTTTGAGAGTTTCTAAAACCGAGTTGCGCTCTCCGGCTGTTCAAGACGTCGTCGTCGAATCCGCGTTTGAGGAGCTCGGCGAACACCTCGAGCAACATGCGTATTCAGTCGCGTTTCCAGAGATTTCTCACGCAGTGACGAGAGAGTTGAAACGATTCAATAAGAAAACAACCGTTGGTAGATTTAAAAAACAGGCGAAGCAAATGTTGGATGCGATTGAACGCAACGCGGATTACATCGAGAGGAAAAGAGATGACGAGGCGGATTTTGCGCCGAAAGACATCGAGAAAGCGAAGAGTTTCTTACACGGAGAGAAAATGGAAGGAAAAGCACCGTTGACGAGGTACGTGAAACAGTTGAGAGATAGGGGGAAGGAAAGGCGCGCGGCAATGCAAGCCATGGATGTGTCTATTCGCTCGAACAAGTCTCACGGCGATGAGTCATCCTCTTCTGATGATGACGACGACGACGGGGATGACGAGGATGATGATCACAGAAGAGGCGACGACGAGGAGGACGAAGATGATGACTTCTTGAACGGAGATAACGACGGTGGCGACGACGACGACGACGACGAGATCATAGACGGAGACGAAGCGTTTGAAGAAATGAAGAAACGCAAGCGTAAGTCAGGTGTCGACGAAGAAGACTTGTACCTCGGTAAGGAAGATTTAGTCAAGGAATTGGAGCTCTCGTCAGATGAAGAGAACGACGACGAAGACGTCAAACCAGTGCCGACGAAAAAAGCGCGGAAGAAGGGCGGTAAGAAGTAATTAGTACTGGTTGAAAGTGTTTGTTTTTTATGAATACATTATTACAAAATGGTTCTCTAAAGTTATCAAAATAAATGTTCCTCAGTACTACGGGAAAAGTTATATAAATAGCTAGTTGTACAAAGAAGTATGTTCTCCTTCACAAACACGCAGTAAAATGGTAAATGTTATGCGCAAGATTAACTGCTGTTGTTTGTGCTTTTCTTGACTTCGTTCGTTTTCCTTTTCGGCGTCGCTTTCGCGTCCACCGCCTCTCCTCCGGTCAAATTCATCAAAAGGCTCGCGTACTGCGCAGCTTGGGCCGACTTACCGCCTTGTTGTTGTTGTTGTTGTTGTTGAAGTAGTAACAACTGTTGTTGTTGCTGCTGCTGCTGTTGAAGTTGTTGAAGTTGTTGCTGTTGTTGCTGCATGAAAGGCGCTCCGCCCAAGTCATTCATCCATCGCGCAACCGCCGCTTGCTGTGCTTGCTGCATGGCAAGAATAGTAGCTTCGGGCGCAGATGTAGCTTGCGCGTTGACGTTGTTTCCCATGGAATCAACACCGGTTCCCCCCGAACCGCCTGAATTTCCACTTCCGGTGGCTTTCTTCCCGCCGCTGATGTTATCGTTGTTCTCGGTCTCGCTCTGCGGTTTCTCACTCGTTGTCGAGGAAGACATGGTTTGCAATATCGCGTTCGCTTCCATGGTAGCCTGAGATGTTACAATAGGCAGTTGCGCTTGCACGAGCGTATTGACGTCCGCTTGCACCATACCATGCTCAACTGACGACATTGCAATAGTTGAAATTGCCGTACCAATTCTCCATCCGGTGATTTTGGCCAACGTGACGACGCGTTCGGAAATATCCGCACCCGGGGAATCGCCGTGAATCATCTTTGCATTTCTCGCGATTTCTTCGCCAACTCTGGCAGCAGCGAATCCAACAAGAGATGCGGCCAAATTGACGTCGTATCCAGCGACGGAAGATAGCAACTGCGCAACCTGGGCGTCTGCGTTGGAAGCGCTGTGCATACCCGCGAGTACCGCGGCGTCCGCGTTGGCTCCCGGCTGACTCCCCACCGAGCCAAATCCACCACCTGCGGCGTTTCGAGCAGCGGTGGCGATTTGCGCGGCCGAAACGCCCGGAAAGTTGAAAGGAAGCTGATTGCTGCCGTTACTCGCCGTCGACGGAACACCAACCATCGAGTTGGGAAGCAAAACTTGCTGTCGAGCGACTGCAGCTGCCGCTGCAATATTCGGCGGTTGTCGCAGGAATGCTGGTCCAGCGCCTCCAAGCGCGTTGCCTGCTGCGCTCGCAAGTCCGGCTAAACCAGCGGCAGCATTCATGGCGGGTGTCTCGGTGTTGTTTCTGCCATCCGCTCCATCCCCATCACCACCGCCATAACCACTCGCATGGTGTACATTCGGAGCACCACGATCTTTGCGTCGACCAGAGCCCTTTGGAAGGTTGCGTTGCGTGCCGCCTTCTGTCCAATATCTCTGACACGCGCGACAATAATGTCGAGGTTGTGATAACAGACCGTTGTTGTAGTAGCAGAAACGAGTTTCGTTTGAGTTACATCTCGCGCAGGGGCGATGGTTGTTCACATCTTCGCGACCAGCAATGTTCTGCTCTCTTTCGAGCTCTTTTTGCGTCTTTTGTGGTTGCATTTGTTGCTGTTGCTGTTGCGCGTCTCGCTGCTCAATGATATCCGTCGCCGGCGTCATCGGCATGTCCCCGTTTTCATCCGGCGAGTTGCGATCTGCCTCGTCCTCGACATCTTCATCCTTCGTAATTTCTACCTTGACTTGCCCACCGCGATCTTTGTCACCTTCTTTCGGCATTTGAATGTTCAAAGTCGTCTCGGCCCCAGATCCGCCGCTACCATCGTTTCCAGACCCTCCGGAACCTTCACGACTACCCCCAGAATTTGCTTGCGGCGACATCCCTCTAGGGTTCGGTTCTTCCGAATTCTTCCCAGAACCACCGGCAGAACCTTGATGCTCGCCAGAATCTGTGTCTTTCTCGTTGCCAGTGTCGTTTCCTTCGTCATCGTCATCCGTGTTGTTCATATCTCTCGCTCCGCGACGCGACGGCGAGTGCCTCGTTTGGCTTTGGTTCCTCTTTGAGCGCTCAGATCTTCGTTCGGATCGATTCTTATCGTAAACATTCTCCAGCACGGTCGTTTCTTTCTTATTCGTCGCGTCTTCATTCGATATGCCGTCAGTATTTTCGTTGCCGGCGGCGGCGTTCTCGCCTTCGTTGAAGTGTGCCCTTTTCGACTGATTGCCTCCTCCCACGTTGCGTTCGTTACTGCCGTACTTTTCCAAATCGTGTTCAGGCGCCGCCGACGTGGTTTCTCCTGAATGCGTCGGTCGAACTTTGTTACCGCCCAAACCTGGACTCGCTGCGCGTTTGTGCTTGTTGTTCTCGTCGTCGTTCTCTTCTTCCTCTTTCTTCAACTTGTCGATTTGATCCTGTTTCTTTTCTTTTCCAGCCTTCGCGGACATCTTGCCGCCCAATCCTTTCGATTGCGTCTGTCCTTTCTCATCGCTCGACGTTCCGTTATCAACTTCGTTGCTCCCTTTATTTCGAGTGTCGGTACCTTCGTTTGAACCACCTCGGCCTCCGCTACCTCCACCATCTGTGATTGGATCCGATCCTCCGGAACCTCCGTCGCTATTCCCTCTCTGTACCTTCGCCGGTGCCGCCAGCGTTGCTAAATTCTTCGTGCTATTATTATTATTATTATTATTGATCTTTCTCGTTTTTTGGTCCAATCCTGAAGGCAAACTTGAGGCAAACATAATCGCAGCCGTCTCCATCGCGTCTCGAATCTTTGTCAAAGTCGCCGGTTTCTCGATGTACCCGTCAAACATGACTGAGTGCCCGGCTTCGCCGGTCGACTCGCACAAACTCAAAACCTCCCCATGTTTCAACGCCGTCACCGCAATAACTTTAATCGGCTCTTCCTCCTCGTGCCCAGGCTCTAAGTGTTCTCTTCGGAACTTCTCGTGCTTTCGGATCTCGGCTAACGTTTCGACCCCGTTTTCTTGCGGCATCATGATGTCCAACAAAATGCACTGCACCTCGCCTTGTTTCTCGTCAATGTATTGAATCGCTTCTTTCCCGCTCGTCGCCACCGGCGAGTCTTTAAACCCGAGCTGCTCTAACTGGTTCGTCGTTATCTGTGTTTTTCAAAAGAAATCGAGGAGAAAAATGTCAGAAAAAATTTCGTTTGTTATCCCCTATCCTCGAGCGCGCGAGCAAAGAGAGAGAAAAGTACACGTGGCAGGGGAAGGCACTTTTATCCAAAACAAAAGTTTCCGCGCGCGTTCACACGGGCGAAACGAAAACGTACCCTTCTGCACAAACCAATATCGTCCACCACTAAGATCTTCTTCGACGCGTTCTTCATTTGGTTTTGATTCATCTGTTCCTCGTCGTTTAATCGTTTTTGTTGCTGCTTGTTTTTCGCCACCGTGGAGGCTCTCTTCCCTGACGCGGAGCGTCCGGAAAGCTCGTCCAAGGAGGGGAAACGGCCTTGTTCTCGAAGTTTTTGTAACGCCGCGGTGACCTGATTTTGTGAGAGGAAAGAAGAATAAAGTCAGTTTCGCATAATACTATAAATACATAACACGATTTCGTCGAGTGCGTGCACATGCGTGGTTCGCATCGTCGCTCTGATGCGCGCGCGCGTTAAGAAAAACTGAATTCCAAACGAACGATTTTCGACCACGAAAGAGCTTTTAGACGCACTTTTTCTCGGGTAAAGAATCCGCTGTGATTTATGTCCACGATGCTTTCGAGCGGTTTCATTTCCGCGATTTCCCCGGCACCAATCGCTAACAACAGTTTTCCTAAATCCGAAGTTCTCACTTTACTCGGCGACCCTTCCACGGAGAGCAAGCTGAACGCGCCGGACAACTCGGATTCAAATTCTTGCTCCGTCGAATTTTCCTCCCGTTGTTGTCCTTTTTCCGCCTGTTCGCCTCTTTTCGAAGGCATCGTCGTCGTTTTTTTCTGAGCCGTCGTGCTCCGTCGTCGACTCGGCGCCATGTCTTCCGAACGAGAAAAAAGTCGTTTAGCGCTATCTAAACGTTCGTTGTGTGTTTCCTCGCGCGTTTCTGTGAGTGTTTTATTTCTTTACGCGTGCGCGAGTGGTGGTTTGTAGTGCGCGCGCGCCGTTCTTCTTATCTCAAATTCTGACGAGTATAGAGACGCTTTTTGCCTTTTTCTCCGCTCTGCGCTTTTTTGACCTATCGATCTTGCGTTTTTGACCTACCCCTCTGTTTTGCGGTGGAAAACGAGAGCGTCCTGCGGTCGAAAAGCGCTCAAAAAACTCGAAGCGCTCGAAAACGCTCGAAAAGGCGTTCCTTTTTTTTTCTTTTTTTGTCCTTTCTCTCTGTTCGCTCGTTCGTGATGTGACGGCGGCTGTGTTTGTCCTCGCGTTTTCCTTTCTCCGAACGAGCTCTCTCTCGGCTCTCGTTAAATTTTTCCTCTCTCTCTCGAAGGAGTCGAGGAGGACTTGCCCCACACAAGAACCACCGCCATTACAGAAGAGGTGTTTGTTCTCTCTGTGACAACAACACGACACATTTATTACACGCATCGCGCAAAAAGAGAGAGAGAGAGAGAGAAAGAAGGAAAAAAAGAAGGTTTGTCATGGGAGCAGCTTCAAACGCAGGGGCGGAGACGCCTTCAAACAACCCTTCGTTGCGAGCGAACGAAGACGCGATGCGACAGATCATGCATCTCGTGTTCTCTGAAATCAAACCGTTCGTAACGCAGCACGAACCGGACGTCCCGGAGGATGATTTACCGGAACTCTCCAGAACGAGAGATTTATCGAAAGCTGATTTTACCGTGCAGTGGAGTCGATTTTGCGCGAAGAGGAAGTTGAATCCCGCGGAGTACGTGAAGAATCTCTCGGAAACTATTCAAAAACAAATCGAAGACGGCGCGCACCAGGACGGGTTCATCAAGTCCGTCCAAGGCGTCGGGCCGTACATGAACATTTTCGTGAAGAGGCAAAAAGTTTTTAAACTGGCGATTAACGCCATCATCGAGCAAGGCACGAAGTACGGGTGCACGAACGCCGGGCAAGGGAAGAAAGTTATCATCGAACACACGTCGAGCAACCCGAACGCGCCGTTGCACATCGGGAACTTGAGAAACGTGATGATAGGCGCGCACTTGGCGAGAGTGATGCAAGCGTGCGGGTGTGAAGTCACGCAAGCGTTTTACGTGAACGATTTAGGAGCGCAGATTGGGTTAACGGCGTTGGCGTATTCGAGAATTTATACCAAGATAAAGCCGACGATGAAAATCGACCAGTGGATTGGCGCCATGTACGCGGTGATGAACACGTGCCAAGAGTTGCAACAGGTTGGCGTGCAACCGGGAGATTTAGAGGTACGCTTATTATTTTCTCTCCTCGTTTCTTTCGTTTCTTTCTCGTCGGTTTTACCGTCCCGTGACCAATCAAACAAAGAATAAAGCAGATGATTATTGATTAAAAATTACTTTTTAACTCTCTTTCTGATTACGATGAGGAAACAATCAAAATCACCTCTGACAATATGATGCTTTGTTCTTGCGTTGGACGTGTCAACGAACTCTTTATTCTCTCTCTCTCTCTCTTTGGGCTCTCGCCAACAATATTTCGCGCGTGCGTTGTGCATTCATCACAATCGAGACTGACACATATCCTCTTCCCTCTCTCCTCTTTCCGAAATCCATCGTAAAGGACGCGTGCAAAGCCGGCGAAGACGCCGTGAAAGCGTTGTTAGAGAAAGCCCTAGCCGAAGCCGGAAACGACGAAAAGAAAATAAAAAGTATCAACGAATACTTCGACATCTACCAAGATTTGCGAGGAAGATTTCAAGACATGATGGATATCATGATTCAAGACGTTCGCGAAATTTCAGATATTAAAACCGAAGCTGGTAAACTCAACTTGGCGTACGAACGCCAAGAACCGTGGGCGATCAAAATCTTTCGCAAGATGGTCATCGATTGCTTAACCGGCGTTCAAGAAACTTTGTCCAACTACGGCGTGAAGCACGACCGTTTCGATTTCGAATCCGAGCTCGGATGGGAAGGCTCGAACGATAAAGTTTTGGAGATTATGAAAAACTCTGATTACTTTGTCCCGCAAACGGAGTGCAACGACAAAGGCGTCCCGCAGGGCGCGTATTTAGATATGGACGCGTTTATTCGCGACCAAAAGTTCAAAATCGGCAAAGGCGGCTATCAAAAAGACTACCCGCCGTTATACGTCTTGCGCCCGGATGGTTCTACTTTATACACCTACCGCGACATCGTCTACTCGTTCAAGAAAGCCTCCATGTCGGATTTAATCTTGAACATCATCTGCTCCGAGCAAGATTTGGCGCAACAAAAAGTAGCGCTCGGGATGTGCATGATGAATCCAGCCATGAAAGGCCGGCAGTACCACCTCTCTTACGATTTGGTCAAACTCACCACCGGCAAAATGTCCGGTCGTCGCGGTCGATACTTGTTAGCCGACGACCTCTACCAAGACTTGAAAGACATCATCAAAGAGAAAATGGCCAAGAAATCCGAAGATAAGGGCGAAAAAGTCGACGAAAAAGCGTTCGAGAGCGTCACTCACGAGGTCTCCGCCGCGGCTATGAAATACGCACTCCTTTCGTGCGCCTGTCAAACGCAAATCAACTTTGACATTGCGAAAATCACCGATTTCGAGGATGCCTCGGCGCCGTTCATCCTCTACAACTCCACTCGTTTACGATCAGTCATAGCCAAATACGAATCGAGAGTCGCCACTGGCGAGCTTCCGCCACTCGCGGATATCAAAGAAATGGAATTTGACGAGTTAGTCGACGATAAAGAGTGGGCCTTGCTCATGGAATACGTCTTACCGTTCTCCCAAATGCTGTGCGACGCCGCGTTGCCGAAACTCCCGGAACCTCCCGCTTTACCTTCCTACGGTACCCACAAAGTCTGCGAATTCCTCAACGCCATGGTCCGTGCGGTGTCTGGATATTACGGCCCAGCCGGCGTTCGCATCCTCCCGATGACGAACCACGTCAAAGAAGGCGAACACATGTGGAACAAAAACGCCATGTGGCAACGCGTCCACTATTTGACGGCGTTGCGACAAGTCCTCGACAACGGTTTGCGTTTGTTAATGATCGAGCCGTTGGAGAAGATGTAATAACGATTATTTTATGAAGGACGACGAGGGAGAGAGTGTGAAGGAGAGAGAGAGAGCGCGTTGATAAAGTATTGACTCTCTGATTTAAGTATATAAAAGTAAACCTTCTTAAAATCCTATCATCGCGTACTCGAGACTATTGAAGAGCTCTTCCTTTCTTTCGAGATCCAACACTATAACACTCGTACAAAACCACGACACACACTTCATAATAATCTTCCGACACCGCAGATTGCACTGTCGTCTAAATTATTTACTCGCGCGCAGTTACTCCTTTACAACGACGAACGAATAAATCATCCACATCATGCCTCCCGTTGTTTCCCCGCGATTAAAATCCTCCCTCGTTCCCGTGCCGACGTCCACGGAGACGAACTTTGAGCCGAACGATTACAAGAAAGGATCGATCGACTACGACGACCTCGCGAATGACCCGAAGCGTAAAGTCGCGTTCATCACCGGCGTGACCGGCCAAGACGGATCGTACCTGGTCGAGTTGTTGTTGGAGAAAGGGTACATCGTCCACGGCATTAAGAGACGATCGAGCGCGTACAATCATCCGCGTTTAGAACACATCTTACAACCCGATTATCCGAACGGAGACAAATTTTTCCTGCACTACGGGGACATGTCGGATTTACACGCGTTGGTCGGGATCGTGAGAGATATTAAACCGACGGAGGTGTATAACTTGGCCGCGCAATCGCACGTGCAAGTTTCGTTTCAAATGCCGATGTTCACCGCGGAGGTTGATGGGGTTGGTGTGTTGAACGTCATGGAGGCTATTCGATTGACCGGGCAAACGACGACGTGCAAGTTTTACCAAGCGTCGACGTCCGAGTTGTACGGTAAAGTGCAAGAGATTCCGCAGTCCGAAACGACGCCGTTTTACCCGCGATCGCCGTACGCGGTCGCGAAATTGATGGGGTATTGGGCCGTTGTGAACTACAGAGAGTCGTACGATATGTTCGCGTGCAACGGGATTTTGTTCAACCACGAATCGCCGAGAAGAGGGGAAACTTTCGTCACCAGAAAAATTACTTTGGCCGTGGCGAACATCAAGGCGGGAAACCAAAAATGCTTGTATTTGGGTAACTTGGACGCGCAAAGAGATTGGGGACACGCGAGAGATTACGTCGAGTGCATGTGGAAAATATTACAACAAGACGTACCGGAAGATTACGTGGTCGCGACTGGCGAGATGACCACCGTTCGCGAGTTTGCCTCCAGAGCGTTCAAGCACGCCGGCATGGAGCTCGAATTCAAAGGCGAAGGCGTGGAAGAACACGGCGTGGAAAAGGCGACCGGTAAAACGTTATTGAGAGTGCACCCGAGATATTTCCGTCCCGCGGAAGTCGAGCAACTTTTGGGCAACCCGGCGAAGGCGTTGGAACAGTTAAAGTGGAACCCGAGGCAGACGAGTTTACAAATGTTGGTCGAGGAGATGGTGGACGCCGATATCGCCAGAGTCGAAAACCCGAACATTCATTACTAATGATACGTTTATTATTGCTATTACTAGCACGAGTACTTTCAGAGAGAGAGAGAGAGATTAAGAGATGTTGTTACTATTACTATTTTTTACTGATAAACATACAAAGAGCTATTCAACTAGAGACACCGAAAAGCGCTCTCGTTTCTTCCTTCTCACACAAATTGCATCTCAAATCAGAAATGAGAATTCACTTCGTCATCTCCCCACAAATAAATTCGCTTTACAACCAAACATGCAAATCTTTGTCAAAACGGTAAGTATTACGTGTCGTCCTTATAGCCGATGTTGTCTCGTGTTTTCGCATCGTTTGATACCGTCTGTGTGCGTGTATGCGCTCCGATCGCGTCTTCAACGGTCGCGACGACGCGCGGGGGTTTTTGAGTGCGCGAAAAATCGCTCCGTGTCGTTCGCTTAATTTCTTGCCGAAGGGGCGCAAACCCTCCGGGGGTGCAAATCTCTTCGAAAAAGACGATCCAGGAGATTGATGCGAGCGTGCGAGGGTGGATAAAGCGCGTTTCTTTTTTGATGCGCGCGTGGATGAGACGGATGGAACGGTCGTTCGGCGCGTTTACGTCGTTTTGGTCTCGCCACATCGGCGCGCGCGCATTCCTCGTTTTCGGCCGTTTTTCCTCCTCTCCCTTATATTTTGGACCTTTTACTCACCCCACGCGTTCCTTTTCTCCTTTATGTTTAACAGCTCACCGGCAAGACGATCACCCTCGAAGTCGAGTCTTCGGACACCATCGACAACGTCAAGGCGAAAATCCAAGACAAAGAGGGCATCCCGCCGGATCAGCAGCGATTGATCTTCGCCGGAAAACAATTAGAAGATGGCCGAACTTTAGCCGACTATAACATTCAAAAAGAATCCACCTTGCACTTGGTCTTGCGTTTGCGCGGCGGCATCATCGAGCCGTCCTTGATCGTCTTGGCGAGAAAATCCAACCAAGACAAGAAAATTTGCCGCAAATGTTACGCTCGATTACACCCGAGAGCGGTCAACTGCAGAAAGAAAAAGTGCGGGCACACGAACCAGTTGCGCATCAAGAAGAAGTTGAAGTAAACTCTCTCGAGAGAGAAAAAACGCGCTTTTTGTATTAGATTATGGAGAGGGGAGAGTTTGTGTAATTAGTTTTTAAACCTTAATAGCAAAGTTAAACGGAGAGAGAGAGAGAGAGACGAGCGTGTGGTCAGAGTCAGAGGAATGAGAGAGAGTGAAAAGAGAGCGAATAGAGTATTCCACGCATTTTAATGTCCAATAAGGCACTTTCCCTTCATATTCAAAATCAACAGTTTTTTCCCGCACACAACACACAAAAGAAGAAGTCGAAGGAAAAGAACTTCCATCGCGGCTTTTGCGCGCACAAAAAGAGAGAGAAAGGGCCTCGAGGGTTCGGGAGCTTAGGGCGCGTCGTCTCTCTCTCTCGTTGTTTTTTGCGTCGTCCTTTCGCGCGAGAACAAACACCAAATCATCACCAGAGAGAAACGAGAAGATCATGGTTGAGGTGATCGAAATTCTCGATTCGGACGAGGAAGGCGACGAACGCGTTCGAATCGTGCAGCAAAATTTTGAACCGCGTTTACGGCCGATACGAGAGGAGGAAGGGAACGACAACACTAACAGTAACAACAACAACAGAGACGAGGACGTGGTGATCACGGGTGCGCGAAGATTCCTCTCGGTTTTTCCTCCTCTTCTTCCGTTTTTTTTGGTGAACTGTCCAAGTCTCGTCAAAAAGGGTGCCTATATTTGAACGCAAAAAAGACGCGTCGAAAGATGTAGAGTATTCCTTCGTCGTCAGACTCTTTCTTTCACGTTGTCGTCGTTTTTGTCTTTGAATAATGATAACGCTCGCAATACTCATCGAGACTAGTGCGCGCGCTGACCGAGAATGTTTCTTTCTCTCTCTCTCTTTTCCTCCTGCGCTGCGCGCGGAAAATAAAAACAGGCGTCGGTGGTCAAGAAATACTCCGAGATATCGCACACCCGCGCCACGAGTGCGCGACGCACAAGTTCGATAAAAATGCGGTGCATTTGCAGATGAAGCACTGCGCGAACTGTTGGTGTTACGTGTGCGATTTGAAAGCGCCGTGTGCGCATTGGGCGCAGCATTGCGGCGCTTATCCGTGCTATAAATGGGACGAAGCGAGACGAAGAAAGTTGGCCGGATTGCCGCAGGCACCTGGGAATGTCCCGCCGCCGGAGCCGCAGGGGTTTGGTTTTGGGGGGGCAGGTGATGATGCCGCGAGGAGGTACGTACTCCATGGGGCTCATGTGAATCATCTTGCTCAGATCAACGCGTTTGCGTCAAATAGAGATATGGACGAACTGAGAGTTTTGTGCATCGAGGGACATCACGACATGTATAGAATCAGGAATAAATGCGAGCAACTGTTCCTTCTACTCCAATTCGATGGACTCGGGAAGAATCGATATGCTGTCATTACTCGGAAATCGTATGAATTATCGCACGATGGACGTTTTCTCAGTGGATCACAAAATGGACAAACTCGTAACGCAACATCGGAACAAGTTCTGCGGAGACTGAAGGAGAAGGACAATGGCAATTGGGTTTACTTCCCGACGAGTCCGCAATTCCAAGCGGCGTGGAAAGGCGCCTTGGGAGGGGGGAATCTCGGCGTCAGTTGGTGGGGAATTGGATATTACAAGCTGAACGCACCGGAGCAGATTTACAGTGGACACTTTCAAAAGTACGACGATATCCCGGAAGATCGCTTCCCGAGAAGCGCAGACGACTTCGATCTCTACCAAAAAGTCTTTGCACAAGTTCAGGCTTTGGTGGGAGGTGCGCCGCAGCAAGTTGCGAATAGGGACAAACCTACGACGTTAATTCAGCACATCGCGCGAGTAAGGATCACTGAAGCATCTGATTGCGACGACAAGACCAAAGTATACGAAGTACTCGCCGCCCGCGCGTGTATGCGACTTATTCACAAAAACGAATCTGCGTACAAGAATCGCATCGGCGAAGAGCCAGACGGCTTAATATCGTACGTGTATCCTCCGGCGAAAGTACCATTACCTGATCCAGCCGGAATCGCAACAGCCTTCAAAATTGGCACCGTCTCGATCCCAGTTCGCGCATCCAAAGCGCGCGGAGAGGAGTTTACGGAGGAACGCATCGCGGAGGAATTGGCTAAAGCACCGCACGGTCATCGATTCATTGATAAAGCATCGTGTGAAAATCACCAAAGGCACGGAACAGATGTAGACTTGACCAATTTGTTTAATTACAAACCAGACGCCGTCTATTTGACATCGCGAAGCGCTAGTGCGAACAGGCATCCTTTCAAGCCGTTTTTGGAGGCGATGCCTATTTTCTTGGAGGGAGACCCAAAGCCGCGATCGAAAGTTCCTCTGCGCATCTTATTCGTCGATGTCAGAAACGCGAAGGCGGAGTGGACGATATATGACGTGAAAAATAGCGATAAAGTGACGAACGTTATCGAGGATTTAGAAGAACGATACGAGCTGAACGAGAACGAACAGATCGTTTTAGCAACCGTGAAGTATAGGCCGGAGATTGTCACCCAAGTGCCGTTCGATAGATATTATATGAATAACCCTCACCATCATGCCGGAGCCATTTCGGATGTTACGGGAATTCACAACACGGAGGCAGAAAGAGAAAGACGCGCGTCTACGCTGCCAAACTATTATCGTCCATTTTCGAGAACAAGAAACGATCGCAAGGACAATGTGGAAAAAATTCTGGTGGCTTACAAGACGAAGAAGGCTGAAAGTTTCTGCATCGTGCACCCGATGTTGAAGAAAACGTTCAAGCAGCGAATATTGCCGTGGCAGGAACACATGAACAGTAAAAGCGAAATCATCGACGAGGACGATTTGAAGAAGGTTAAAGAATTGGAAAATGGCGATTATTTACAACCGTGTTCGATTCCGATCATCATCGACGCGGAAGGCGCTGCGACGCAAAACAACAACGAAAAACAGTTTTTACGAAAAGTTCGCGCGGGCGAAAAGTATGGTGACCCGAAAAATATAAACGAATACATTCGCACTTGTGCCAGGCACATAAATGATTGGGACGAAATTGAGTTTCCATCGAGTTTTACGAGTGAACAACGAAAAAACGTCCACGTGAGCGTTCAGCGTCTGAGCGTTCAGCGCAATTCAGTTCTCATCTCCACGATGTCGCGCACGATTGGGAACGAAAGAATGGTTTACTTAGTGAAAGGAAAGGACGTGAATGTGTCCAAATTCGGCGGTATTGACGTAAGTACTTTGCTCAGACAAAACACGGAACCTTTGTTGAAAGCTTGCGTGAAGAAATACGTTTCGGAAGAATCATCGCGCAAACGGGACAGAGATGGCGTCAAAGTAAAGAAAGAAGAAGTCGTTACGATTTCTCACTTTTTGCACGATAAAGTTCCTCACCTCGGCGGCAAGAACAATTATAAATCGTTGAAAGATGGTTTAGATAAAGCGCTAACAAATAAAAAGCAACCTCTTCATCCCTTAAGCACGCCACGACATGCTCAACGGAGAGTGGAATTTCCAGAAATTTTCGTCACGAACGTCACGGCGATTATCGAGATCGATGACGAAAGTGTTGGAATATTAGCTGGCGTGAAACGTGGTTTGCCCCCGGGCTGTGCGGATTCAACCGCAGAGGCTATCGAGGATTTGAAGCATACGGAAGATATCATTGACATGCAAATTTGCGAGTGTCAAGCTGTTGAGCGCTCTCAGCGAATGTGCGCTGAGATCTTCACTTCCTCGACGACATATTTTGACAGAAAGGGCGGATACAATGCAGTCGGAGTAGAAAAGAGATTGGAAGGTTTCCGAACGTGTAAAAAGGAACCGGTTTTTTGCAACCAACCGGAAATCCGAGTCGCGGCGAAAATGCGAAAGCAAATGCACAACAAGGGGCGCGAAATTTGGTATCTCGACGTCGATATCTACGCACGAAGGCCTGGAACTCTTGCTGACCCCAAACCGTACGCACACAATTTTTCCCAAGATTTAGCGTACACTCCACCCCCGGGATGGAGAATGCGCCTCGCTGTTCCAGTTCAAGCGTTAGGTTTGGATGCGAAAGTGAACGAAGTGCGAGACATGCTTGCGCCGCCTTCACTTTACAACAATTTCAGAAAATCGGGTGACCACGAAAGTTATGTCGTGCGTAGATTGAGAGTTACACTACCGCAATTATCGAAAAACGCTTCGTTAAAAAGAGAAGCGAGCGAAGCAGAAAAATGCTTCAAAGTCGGACACGGCGCAGCAGGAGCGGTTGGGCTAATGAAAGCGTTGGAGATGCAAGAATATCCATCGGTCGAACAACCTACGGGGTTGACGGTGACGATGCACGACTACCAGAGGCAAACGTTAAATCGAATGCTTGAGTTAGAGAGAATACCCGGTGGATTTCGCGATTTGGTGTGGTACGACGTGAGTGATGTGATGAAAAATGCGTCGTTGGACGCTACGGAGGAGAGATGGATGTATTCTCCCGGTTTTGATCAAATCGCGAAGATTGGGTGTATTCCCAAGACACCGAGAGGTGGCTTTCTTTGCGAAGAGATGGGATTAGGAAAAACTATCGAAGTTCTCGCGTTGATTTTAGCACAAAAACCTCCACAAGGGTGGATTGAACACGGTGAAACGCTCGGTAAAGCTGGCGCGGTTGCAGACTGCTCGAACATGTCGAATGGAACGAACGTGAAGAAGCCTTATCGTTCGGGCGCGACGCTCGTTATTTGCGCCGTTTCGCTCGTCGGTCAATGGATCGACGAGGCAAAATCAAAGCTCGACGAAGATTCAGGTTTGCGTATTCTCATGTATCATGGACAACAACGCACGAAGGACCCGAAAAAAATAGCGGAAGATTACGACTTGGTTGTTACGACGTACCAAACGCTCGCAGCCGACCGCTCCAGAACGAATCCTCTCGGTCAGATTGAGTTTTATCGCTTGGTCTGCGACGAGTCGCACATGACGAAATCTTACAACACCGGGCAGTCCAAAGCGGCTTCGGAAATATGCGCAGTTAGACGTTGGGCGTGTACTGGTACCCCAATAGCTACGAATAGCGTGGATCTTTTTGGGCAATTGGCGATGCTTGGCGTTTCGCCATGGGGAACCGATCTCAAACGATTTCGGGACGACTTTAACAACATCATCTGTACGAACGCGGGTCCGCGTCGCTATGGGCGCAATGACATGATAGAGAAGTCTTCAAGAGAAATCAAGAACGTGTTGACGGTGATGAAACCAATGACGATTCGTCACACGAAGACGCAAAAACTCGGAAGAAACGCGACCAAGGACTTGCTCTCGTTGCCGCCAAAGACGGTTATCCACGTGCCCGTAACTCTTTTACCAGAGGAGCAGCGTCTGTACGACGAATTGCACGCGGACACGAAAGCAACGTGGGAGACGAAGTACAAGGCGAAAGGACACGCTCACGTTGCAAAGCGTACGTTTGGTATCATGTCCTTGTTGCTTCCCACGAGAAGATTGTGCTCCGGCGGCCGCTTGACAACGGCGGATTTGACCATCAAAGAAGACGAAGGCGCTGCCGCTGCTGAAGCGAACGGCGACGCCGAAGGCGAAGGCGATAACTTCGAGCAGCGAGGAGTTAAACGCGTCAAGAAAGAAGAAGAAGAAGAAGCGGCTCCGATGGTCCCTAATAACGGTAACGAGGTGGAATCCATCGAAGCAGAATCGAAACTTCGCGTGCTCGTCGCCGAGCTCAAAAAAATGCGCAAAGACGACCCGACGAACAAAGCTTTGATCTTCACGCAATTCGCGCAAACCATCGAATGGTTACAAAAGCGATTACCGGATGAAGGATTTGGTTTCCGAACCATCAGTGGTTCGATGTCCGCGAAGAATCGCGATAAATCCATCCAGGCGTTTCAAAAAGACCCGCCGACGACTGTCTTCATTTTGTCCGTTCGTTCCGGAGCCGTTGGGATCAACTTGACGGCCGCTTCGCACGTGTTTATGATCGAACCGTGCATGAACCCGGCGCTTGAAAATCAAGCGATTGGCCGAGCGTGGAGAATGGGTCAAACGAGACCGGTGACGGTAAAGATATTAACCGTCCAAGATTCCATCGAGACAAACATCGTCAAGTTGGTCCAACAACGCACGACTGGTACAGTTGCCGAGAAAAAGGACGGCGAGAACGATGGACGACCGGAGATAATCGATATAGAGGAAGAAGAGGAGAACATGCGTCGCGCGCAAATGAACAAAGGTGAACTCGCCGGCGCGATTCGCGCGGATAAGCAAAAGTTGAAGTTGGAGGAATTTGATCTTCTCTTTTCGCGAGGCAATTTGCTTCCAGAGCTTCCACCCGAGGATGAAGTTCCACGCGCGAAACCCGCTCCAGCGGTGGTGGTTAAAGATGAACCGATGGAAGACGCGGGACCTCGAATTGTTGGAGGAATGGGGTTCACGCGCAACGATGGTAATAATAACGACAACGACGACAACAATCTCGAAAACATCGGGAAAGATTCTCAAGAGAATAAGGACATCGGGTCGGAGGAGAATAGGCAACCTCTGGCGAAAGTGCAAAAGAGAGCGTCGCTTTCCGAAACCGTGCAAAACGCGGTGGGAAGCATGTTGGAGAAGTTTATGTAAAAAGATAAAGAGAACAAAGAGGAGGAAGAAGACGTAGAAACAAGTGGAGTCCGCGTGAGTGGATGAGGCGTTGAGAAACGCACATTTTTCACCATCAGTTTTGGACTTGGAACAAAGTACACGCATACATCGATCGAGAAATTCACATACACATACACAAAAGAAATACGGAAAGAGCCGAGAGATGGTAACAGGAGCAGAAAATTCGAGCACATAGGCGACGATATACATTTGTAATAATAATTCATTCGAAAGTACTAACAGCTTGGCGCGGCGGAAAATAAACACAACCATTTGCGAAAACAAAACACGCGACGACTAAAAATAAAATTGTCTTCTCTCGCTATTTAATTAAAACACCGTGACGTCCGCCGCCAACAACACGTGATCGCTCGGTTCATTCTCGCTCGGGTACGGCCCGTCCGTCACCTCGTCTCTATGTTTCAGTGGCGCCACCGCGTCCACGCGAATGTTTTCCGTCACGAAAATATAATCTAAAGTATCGATGAACGGCTCGTCGTCTTTAATCTTGGCGTAGTTTGTGAAATCCGGCTCTTCGCCGTTGA
>Ga0222716_10000855_pt1 | contig 25875 bp, 46 predicted proteins | sample C33_13DmetaG_FD_165044 | JGI IMG/M metagenome (GOLD analysis project Ga0222716, IMG submission 165044) | Estuarine water microbial communities from San Francisco Bay, California, United States - C33_13D | ecosystem: Environmental > Aquatic > Marine > Unclassified | place: USA: California... | reverse complement strand
GTGGTAGACCCTTTACCCAGAAAAAAACTATCCCCCCTTATACCCTCTAAACGCCTTATTTATGGGGTTTTTAGACATTTCTAGCTATTTATGGCATATTTACCTATGTGCCACTCCTTGACGCTTTTTATGGCAATTCTGACACAATATACGCAAATTACTTATATGATGTGAACCACCACGGCTTATAGGTAGGATATGATCTACTTGTAGTTTATTTTGACTTGTTCCAGCTGTCCCACACCATACGCAGTACTTTTGTTGTTGTCTAATTAATTTACGATTGCGTCTATATTCTGCGTCATCATAAGCACTTTTACCTTTTTTATAATACTTTTTAGGTTTTATTATTGGTATGTGTTCTGCACAATAACTTCTACTGTTATTATCTGGTGTAAATAACCTACGACACTTTAAACACGGTCTTTGGTATGTTTGCATTAATATGTATAACTATCCCATAGTTCTTTTAAGTCGCTGTTAATATCACAACCCCAACCATTTCTATTTAGTTTACTAGCAGTAATTAGCGTACTGCCTGTACCACACATAGGATCTGCTACTAAATCTTGTTCATCAGTAGTAGTAAGTATTAAACGTTTAAGTATTTCTTCTGGTATTTGATTTGTATAATTGTTTTTTTGTTTGCTTACGTTTTTTACTAAATTAACTTCCCACCAATCGTAAAGATGTGTCCCATTACGACCATTAGCTATATGTTGTTTAATACGCTTATCATTAGGATTTTTATAAGGTTGTGTAACACGATCTATATATACTTTTGGATTTCCTTTTGTAAGCCACAATATACACCTACTTGCACGTGTAAACTTTTGATTACTAAAGCCTATATTTGCTGGATATACCCAATTAATCCATTGATGAAATTGCCATTGTGTATGTTCTATTGTTATAAATAAATTAGCAATTATTTCAGGATAATTAATTATAAATAATGATCCATTATCTTTTATATTTTCATAACTTTTTAACAGCATTTCATATATTAATGTTTCATATTCGTGTTTTTTTAAATTATCTTTATAACCACCTTTATAATTAAATCCTATATTGTATGGTGGATCAACTATTAAAGTTTGTATTTCTTTTGGCCAATTAGCTTCTTTAAAGTCTTTATTAATTAACTTCATTACCCCAACTATCCCAACCGTCTGCTGTTTGTCTAGCAAACAATTCTATACGTGGTAAATCGCCTAACAGTTGTACTATGCGTTCACGTACAACATCAGGTTTTTTACTATGTTTTTCTCTTACAGTATCTATTATTTGACTTACAGATCTGTCAATAACGTATTTATTAGGTGATCCTTTTATTGCTAATAAACATATTTCAGCATTAGACCTAGTCCAATATCCTAAACCTTTGCAGTACTCGTTATTTTTATGTCTTTTAATCCAAGTAAATGCGACTGTTTTAAATGTAAATCCCCACGCATTGATAACATCTAAACCTGTTTGTAAATGTGGATAAGTAACCCACATAAATAATACACAATCTTTTTCTGCTAAATTTTCTACTTTAAGTTCGCAAATATCTTGATTGGTCATTGTTTTGTAATGTTTAGCAGCTAAACCATTTCCACTACTTTTATCTGACCAAGCACCATAAGACCACGGTGGATCTGCGTATATAATCTTGTATTTTTTATTTGGTAAATCCATAACACTCCTTTTTATCTACTTTACCTTTTTATTTTGTTTTTGTTGCCATAATTCTAAATTTTTTCTTGTACACGCTTTACACCAACTTGTTTTACCACCAATGCCTTGTGGTCTTTTACTAAATTCATCAGCTATCTTTCTTTTGCCACATTTAGTGCAACATTTACTTACCAACTGTCCATAGCTATCAAACTCTGGTCTTGATTTGCTAGGTTTTTCACGATCAAGTAATTTATCTACTTGCTTGTTATTTTGTATTTCTATATGACAACTAACGCATATATGACTTTTGCCACCCCAATTTTCATAATCTTTATAAAAGCCACGTGTTTTACGATTACAACGTAAGCAACGTTTTTTAATTAGCTTACCGTGATAATCAAATTCAGCTTCAATAATATCTATTGTGGTAAATGTTTCTTGCATTGTTTTTTTAATATCAGCTGGTGGTTTTGTTTTAAATCTACGTCTTACACGTTCAGGTAAGCAATATAATCCATATTCTAAATCTTCATCTAGTGCAAATAATAAGCATTGTAAATTTACTGGACAATCACGGCATATACTATGCGTTTCCCAATATTGCTTATCAGTACGTTCATCAGTACCAGGAAAGAATAATTGTGTTGGCATATCTTTGCACAACGCCCTGTTTTGCCACGTCATACAATAACAATAGCAAACCCCACACTGTTTGTGGGGTTTTACTATTAAATACAAGTTCCGTTTACATAGATACAGTATTTAAAATATTAGTGTTCTACACAATAATAAAATACGCTGTCATCAAACGCATATTCTTTTATAGCTGTATTATTACAATTTTCACAAATTTCATTAGAATTTTGTAATGCAGTAACTTCTGCCCATTGTATTGGTTCGCTACTCATTGTGAACTCCTTTCTTGTTTTGTACGTTATAATCAGTATAGCATAAAAAAAATTTTATGTTTCGTTTTTTAAAATTTCTTGTGTTTCTTTACTTAAATCAAATTTTAAACTTTCAAGCACTTGATTAGATTGTGATGTAATTTCTTGGTATGTTGTGCTTAATAACATCAAAATACTTTCACGTGGTAAAGATCGTTCTATTGCCAACCCAAGCTGTTTATAGTTTTGATACTGAAATATTTGCATATCGTATGTGTTGTCTGCATTTAAGCGTATGCAGTAACGTGATTTAGTATTATCTAACCAGTTAATTGTAAAGTTCATACCACCACAACTATCATTTTTAAAATCAGGTTCTACTGGTTCTTTATCTTGCAACCAATCACTTAAACCCATAACGTTCATTACAAGTTCTTTTACGTCATTATAACCTGCGTTCATATCGCACATATCCTTTAGTTTATTCATTGAATTATAGTATTAATGTATTTGTTACATTATTTTTGGCATTATTAATACTTATAGCCGTGTGCAATTTGATTTATTGGTACAATTATGCCTTTAGAATTATTATTATCGCCACCAATTACATCACGTTCTGTTTTAAAATATGGCCTAGTTATGCGTTTAAGCGTTTCAGTTGGCAATATATACATCTGTAGCAGTTGTTCATTACGTACTAAACATAATGCCCAATAATCAGCTGTTGTTATTGCTATACCACTAGGTTGGCCTTTATATTCATATTCAATAAATAGATTGCCTGTTTGTTCCCATATATGACGTTCTGATTTAACTTCAATGTTTGATCCAGTAAAGAATTGTGCTAATTGTTCTTCTAGCTTTTCGCCTTGTTTAAGCTGTATATCAAACTTTTTGTTGTAATTCATTTAAACCCAATGATCTTCTTTTTTAATACCAGGTAATTTAATTATTCGTTCTTGTATTAGATCGGTTGGTTCTAAAGATATTGGTATAAACTCTAAACGTTGTGCATTTAATGATTGCATTACTTTTCTATTTTGTTGTAATACAGTAATTAAATTTTCTTCAACTGCTTCAGATTGTCTAATTAGATTTTCTAATTCAAAAAATTTCTTTTTTTTATATGACCAATCTTTTTCAATAGTTACTAATGTAGGTTCTTTTGTTTTATTTTTCATTTCACTCCTTTTGTTATTATTTTACTTTATAGTTGCGACATTACGTTATTCATTTTTCCACTTTGCAATCCATTTGTCTGTATCTTCCCAACAATCTTTACTAGCGTCCCAAGGTTGCCAATAATTACCCCTACTGTGCATATCAGCTACTAATAATCCTGCTACTTCAATATTATAAGCTGGTATAAACTGTGCGTAGGTATTGCCAATAGGATAATCCCAATAAGGTATATCGTGGTGTTCTTTTACCCAACCCCAAGTTCTAGGTATTATTTGAAATAATGAACTATCTTGATCTTGCCAACGATACGCTGTAGCGTCATTTCTGCTTTCGCACCACATTACTTTTACTGCTGTTTCAATATCTTCTACTTCAAAATGTTCTACAAGTAATGTTGCGTATTGATAGCAACTACCAGGTATGTAGTTATCGCAATCTTTTAGTTGTTCTAAATCATTAACTGTTGGTGTTACGCCAATAGCAAAATTATTAATTATTAATGCGTACAGTAATATGCACTTAGTTATCATTTGCCCAATCTTGTAATGCTTTCTGATCAATTAGCTTTTTAATATCATCTGCTGATTTATTTTTTACGCCATTAAGTAATTCTGTATGATTTAAAATGCTGTTTACTGTGGTGTATTTTTCGCCATAGGTTAATACGCAATTTTTGACCAACAACGGTATTTGATTAGGATAAACACCTGCTTCAAATAGCTGTTTAGCCGTATTGTAAAGCTGTCCCCATTTATTTTTGGTTATGTTAGTTAAATTAAATACATCTACCAGCAAATCAACATATTCTTTTTGTTTTTCTTTGTCGTAGGTGTCAAAATATAGTTCATTGGATATAGTTATATTGGATATAGTTCGTGTAAAGTTTTCTATACCCCTACCTGTAACGTTTTCTTTACACCCCCTGTCAAGTTTTCTTGACACCCCCCTAGTTAATTTAAGGATATAAAGATTGCTTGTTTGTTCGCCTTTATCTTTAAAACGTTGTTTTACTTCAATAACGCCTTTATCCTCTAGTCCTTGTAGTGCTTTTATGGTGCTTTGCCTAGATCTACCAATATCTTCAGCTAATTTAGATACACTTGGCCAACACTCTTTGGTTTTATTATCTGCATATTGACCTAATGCTACGTAGGTTGCTAGTTCAAGTGGTTTTAACACTTCTAACAACCAATGTGGCACTATTGTAAATGTAAATTCGTATTCGCTACCAATAAAATCAATTTCTTCTGTCATTTAATTCAATTCCAAGTCCATAACGCCAACCCTTTTCTGTAGCAACCTGGTATGTTAAACCAACGTATGGTTTAAATATTTCACGCTGCCAATCTCTTAATCCACCAAATTTATACAAATCTTGTGTTTTATAAAATACTGCTTCAGCAAATGTTTTATAACCAAGCATTTTTAAGTAAGATTGTAAACTACTTGGTGGATCAGCTTTTTTACTTTCTAATTGCTTTTGTTCACTTAATAATTGTGATTTATCCCTATAAGATTGTATTTGAAATTCTTTACATAATTTCTTTATTTTTGACCAATCTAAAAATTCATTACCACTTTCAAAATAATCAAGCAATACTTTACCAAACACTTCATCATCATAAATTTTAAAATCATCAAATAATGATTTAATTTCAAATTCGTTTAATTTAGCATTTGGCCAACGTATTTTTAGCCAATTAGTCCAATATATAAATTCATCTTTTTGCATTTTGTTTTAACTCCATTTCTACTAATGCAACCATTTTTTTAACTTCGTTAAGTTGATCTAACGTAGTTATGTGCCGTAATATCTGTTTAACGTTTTCTAATATGGTCATTAAAACGGTAAATCGTCATCTGCTTCATTAATCATTTCGTCAAGATTAACGACTTCTGCTTTATTGCTTTTGTTAAATTGCATTTCAGCATTAACAAATTCATTTGCGTCCCAACTAGCCCACGCAAAACCTTTACCTGTATCGCAACCATCTTTATTGCCACATTTCCATAATGGTTGTTTACCTGTAGCAGTTTTACGGTTATCCCACACTTTAGAACCACATTGTGGACACTTAGGTTCAAATGTTGGTTTATCGCCAACTTTTACGTTACTGTATTTATATTTAACTTCTCTACCTGGTTCAGGTTCTACAACACTTGGTACATCATTTTCGCTAATACCTGTATCTTTTTGCAACCACTCAAAAAAAGTATTTGCAACCTTTTTTGTTTCATCAAGCTGTTCTGCAACATCAGCTGGTATGTTTACACGTTCTTTCATAAAATCAACACCAGCTTTTAATGCAACTTGCTTCATTATCATTAATTGTTCCTTATCGCTTAACGCCATAATTTATTCCTCTACTTTCTTTATACCTGATATTTCTATATTAAAATTGGTGTGTACCATTTTTAATTCATCTTCAACATTTTTTATTGCTTCATCTTCGCTTGTAGCAAATGTTGATTTTTTGCCAATTAAAAAAACTTCAAATTTTTCCATTATCTTCCTTTAATTGATCATCTTCCCATAGTTCGCATTTTTCACAACAACGTACATTAGTTTTGCTTATTGTATCTTCAATAAAATTATGTTCACAATCTAATTGACCATATAATTCCATAGAACATTTTTGGTGCGTTCCATTAATCATTTGTTCTGATTGTGATCTAGTAAGATATGGCATTACATCTTGAATTAATGTGCCGTTAGTCCAAGCTATATAATCTGCTCTATAAACTTCAACAGCACCTGTATTGCCACACATAATGCACGGTTTTGTTATTACTTTTATTTTGCGATTATCAACGCCAACATATTGTTTATAATCTTCACTCATTACTAAACATATTTTCTGCGTCTAATGTTTCGCCATTTTCCAAACGTTGTAAAAAATCAACGTTTTTGTCATCAAAATCATAACCTAATATTTTCCCAATCCATACAGCTAATTCAGCAAGTATTGATCCACCTATTGTTAAAACAAACAATAGACCTAATGTAATGTAGATTATGCTTATATTGTTTTCCATTTATTACACTCCTTTTGTAACTGTTTTTATTATATAGAAATTTTTAACAATGTGAAGTATTTATAAAAAAAAGTCTGTTAATATTAAAACATCAAACGAACACTCCATTTTGTTTGTACGTATATAAGAAAAGACCGACTTACACAAGTCGGTCTTTTTCTTTATTAGCTGCGATTGGGTTGGTTAAATAATTATCCTTTGTTTTTTGGTGTCCACTCCTCTAAACCATTTTGCAACGCTGTTACACCAGCAACCATACCAGAAATCAATGCGTTTTGCAAAACATCAATTTGTATCATATCTGCACCAGAAGCAATTAAAATTCCTAAAAATGCTTGAAGAAATGTACGAAAAGTTCTAATACTAACTTTTATTGCCCACTCTTTAAAAACTTTATTTTGTTTACTCAATTTTATATTTTCCCTTTCCTTTATTCATTTTAGCCCTATTTACTTCAACTAACTTTGCATAAGTCATATTTCCTACAATGCCATCAGGTTTTAATTTATATTTTTTTTGAAAACTAACAACAGCTGCTAAAGTTTTACTTCCAAAATCGCCATCTATTGTAAGCTGTACTTTATTAATCATATTTAACATTATTTGTATTTCTTCAACTTGTGTACCACTATCGCCTTTTCTAATTGATAATGTTCTAGTTACTTCTTGTACAGTTGTATTAGCTTTCATTTCTTTTGGTTCATAAGTTAAACGTGCTTCAATCCATTTACGCCACGCATTACCTGGACAATCAGTTTGTTTAAAACTACTATGTGGTCTTAATTCGCCACCAACTTCTTTCCATAGTTCTTTTACAGCAAGTACAGCTTCTTTGCTAGGTTGGTCATTAGGATTAGATCCACCAAGCCAACAAACTGCGTAATAATGTTTATTATTGTAATTTATTTCTGACCTGCTGTTGCCACCTTGTGCAGCACTTCTATTATCCATACCCCTAGCTTCATATAAATTACCACTATCGCCAACACAAAAGTTATAAGCAATATCGTTCCAATTTCTATCGTTTTGGTGTAATGCTTGTATTTGTTTAACTTGTGCCATTTCTTCATTAACGGTTAATGCTTTTGGATAAGCTGACCAATGAATAACTAAACCTTTAACTTCGCCTAATTTACTAAATTTTGTTTTAGGTGGGTTTGCACCCCACAATTCTCTGCTAATTATCTTCATATCAATATATATTAATATCTGACCATTTACGACCAACTTTGTTGTGCATTAAAAATGCAGTAACACCGTGTAATGCTGATCCACCACCCTGTTCACTAAACCATTGTTGTCCTGATAAATCATAAGCTGTTGAACATAAAACAAGCCTATGATCTACTTCAACGCTAAAATGATGATGAAAATGACCTACTAACAAAACATCTGTATCATACATTTCACTTTTAGTTTTGTTTGAACTCATCTTTGTAAACCAATTAACTACCTTTTGTTGTGCATTACCACCACCACGGCATTGATGACCGTGTGCTATTGATAAAACTGTATTTGGTAAAACCTGAACGCTAGTAGTTAAATAATTATCAGGTATGTACCATTTGATATGTTTAAACGCTTCTGATTTACTAAATATTTCTTGTACGCTATCAAATAATTCAGCGTCCATATTATCGCCAAAACTTGTGTATGCTTTACCATTTTGCCTACGTTCGCCGTGATTACCCATTGTTGCCATAACAATTACATCAGTAAATAATGGTGTAAGTATTTCTATTGTTTTAGTTAGCATACGCCTAGCTATACGCATTTGTTGTCTATTATCAAACTCTTGTTCGTATAATCCCATTGGGTAAAAATTATTGCTACAGTTTTCAACTAGATCGCCTAAACCACATAAAACAAGTTTTTCTATTGTGTATTTTTTACGTAAGTTTTTTAAATCATCTTTAATTGCATAAATGCTTTCAAAATATTGTGCTACTGATTGTTCTGTATTTTTTTTACCTATTTGCCAATCAGCTAAACTTATAACCAAACAGCTTTCGTGTACTTTAACTTTTGGTTTTTGATTAGGTTTTATTTTTGAAATCTTATTAGCTAATACTTTTATATCTTCATCAGGTGTACTGTTTTCACGACTATAAAGATTTGTTTTGAAATAATAAAACTTTTGCACTCCATCTGTTCCGTGTCCGTCCCATACTCTAAAATTTATTGGTTCGTCTTTTTTAACATAAAACGTTTTACTTGCACCTTTACCAATCCAATAATCAATCCAATCGTCCCAATTTAAGTCGCCTTTATCTAATAAACCTTTTGTAACTATTTCGCCTTTTTTACCGTTCCACTCAACACCAGGTTTAAAACCTTTTGGCCAATCTTCAGCTGGTTTTTTCTGTTGTTGTTTAACTTCTAAAAATTCATTAAAGTTCAAGTTTTTGTTCCTTTGCTATACGTGCTACTGCTTTACGCAAACCATCTTTAGTAACTTCTCTATGTTCTAAAACATCATACATATATTCAGCGATTGATCTATAACTATACAAATAATGGTTTATTGTAGTTTTCTTTTTTTCGTGGCATATACTAAGTAATTTTATTATTAACTTAACGTGATGTGGATAGCGTTGTTCATAGCGTCTATTTGGCAATTCATTTGCCTTTTCGCTAATAAATGCGTCAAAATCTTTAACCATAAAGCCCTAGTTGTTTAATTTAAGTTTACTACATAATTACGACATTAAACAGTTTTTAAAACAAAAAACCCACTAATTAAAGTGGGTTTAATGTACTAGTTGTGTAGGTACTATTTATTAATTAATTCTAATCTTACTTTTTCTAAACTATCAATTTCGTGTTGTTCTAAAAAAGAATAATCAACAAAAAATTCACAATATTTATCAATAGTTCCATCTTTATTTAACGGATAACCTATAAATTCGTTATTTTCATTTATTGTGTATGCTGAACCGTGTTCTTCTTTTATTATAATTTTTGACATATTTTTAACTCCTTTTGTTTTGTACGTCATAAGATAATTATATATCAGTTTTTTTATTTATGTGTCGTATTTTTGTAAATTTTCACACTTACTGCAAACACTATTGTTTTGTTCGTTCCAATAAGGTTGTAAACATTTATCGCAATCAGCTACAAATATATCAGTCATTGTAAAAGTCATCGTCATCGCTTAGATCAATCCATTTATATGAATTATCGTAATAGTTACGGTTTTCCCAATCGTTTTGACTTATTCTTTTAACAAAGTTACCAATATCTTTTAAAAAAAAACCTAATAAAAATCCAATAATATAATCCATTATTTAACCACTTATTTTAAACAATAGTTCACTAAATAGACTTTCTTGCATATCTAAATCTTTTTCTAATATGCGTAATTGTTCCATCATTGAACTATGTGCAATCTGTAGTTCTTCTATGGTATTAAATAACCAACCTATTACGCCTAACAAAGCTGTAATTAATATCGGTGTAAGCTGTTTTAAATCTATTTTCATTACATTAAAACGTTTAAAAGTGTGGCTATTGAAATCCCGGCAATAATCCAACCGTATATTTCTGCACGTGTTGGTCTAGTATTTATATCTTTTTGTAGTTCATCAAGTTTGTTAAAAATCTTTTCAATATCTAGCATTATTTTTGTTGTCATCTCTTTCTGCGTGTAGTTATTGTTGTCGCTCATAATCTAAATACGATTTTAACAGTATGCGATACTCTTTTTTTGCCAATGATATTGTTCTACCATCATAAATATCGTGGTGCAATTTACATAACATAGCAACATTGTTTAAATCAAATTTTTCTGTTTTATTGCGACCACCCATACCAATACCTAGAATATGTGCCATTTCTAATTTGTAATTTGTGTTATTACACTCTGGCCACTCGCAACGAAAATTAGCACGTTCAAGTGCTAATTCACGTAATTTTTGAAGTTCGGTCAATTATTAAGCTGGTTTTGGATTATCAGCTTTGACTTGTGCAATATGATTTGACCAGGTTGTTGTACCATTTACACCGTCCCAATACATCATATCAAGCTGTTCAGCGATTGATCCATAAGCCTCTTGTCTAGCTTGTATATAACCAAATTGTTGATCTTGCCATTTTGAGTTAGCTAGATCTACAATAGCTTGGTCATAATCAGCTTGACTAAACTCTAAGCGTTCATTGTTTACTTGCTTAAATAGAGGTTTAGCAGCTTCAATCTCTGCTGCTGCCTCTACTTGTAGTTCTTCTAATGTTGCCATATCTCTCCTATCTTACTATATATTTCTTATACTTACTTCTTTAAAGCATATAAAGTGAATGTTCCACTATCAATATTATTTGCACTATCAATTTGAAAAAATAATCCATCAACACTAGAAGTGCTTGTAAATACACCACCACCCTGATTTCCATAATGCTCACTACCTGAATAATGTGAAGTTTCAAAAGTAATAAATGTGTATTCCCCTGAATTATTTGCATTAAAAATGTATATAATTGCATTAAAATTTCCTGTTGTTGCATTTATAAAGCTACCTGACACATCCCATTGTGTAGCATTAGTATTATTGTTATTATCAAAAGCACCACTTGTTTTTAAACCTTTAGCTGCCCAATCATAATTAGCAGTTGAGTTATCATTTCCACCCTCTGTAACTCTACACTCTAAATTTTCAGCAGTATCAGGAGATAAACCATTTATCTTAACCATATACACATCATAAGTGCTATCAATAGAAGCATTTAATCCACTACTACCACTACTTCCACCACCAAGAATTACACTTGCTACTGGACTTGATATTGTAAATTCATCAACCTTTATTAAGCTACCTGCCATTATTACTCCTAATTACTAGCCAATCCATATACATTAACTGTGATATTGTCAAAACTTCCTGCTTCATTTAAAAATTGAATACCATTACATTGTTGTGCAGATTTTAAAACACTTATATTTTTATATCCCTCTAAAGTTGTTCCTGCAAGAACAATAAAACTATTTTGTGCAGAAACAAAACTATAAGAGGAACTGTCATAAGGATTATAAACATAAATACTTGCACCTACTCCATCCTCTGCATCTCTAATTCCATAACCTACTGCACCAAATCCATAAGTTGCATTTGTTCCTCTACTTTCAGAAAAAGTTGTATTTGATTTCATAACTAAAGTTGCTTGGTCATAACTTGCACTTGTTATAGCAGTATTAGAACTGTCTAAAAATCTATAAACTATACCTGTTCCTGTTGCTGATTGGTCAATTTTAGTAATTGATACATAATACACATCATAATCAGCACTAAAACAATCTGTTACTGTTAATGAAGTAACAGAAGTTCCACTAACAGATTTTATAAATTCTAAATTACCTGCCATAATCTAACTCTCTGCAATTCCATATAGGGATATGTCATAATCTGTAAAGTTGTCAGTTACATTTGATTGCAACCTAAAAGCATTAACTGTATTTGCTTGTGCTAAAACTCCACTTCCAAAAGAACTAATTTGAACACCACTTATCATATAATTATTGTGCATTGTTACAAAACTATATTTTGTGTTGTCCCCTAAGTTATATAAGTAAGCATAAAAGTTACAAGTTTCCCCTGTTCCATTTCCTGCAAAATATACAAATTGCAAACTACTTGTTCCTGCTGATTTATCTTCTGCAAAACTTCCATTTGCTTGACACCTTTGTTGTGCATATTGATAACCTGTATTGATATAACTAGTTCCACCATTAGTTGAGAACCGACTTAGCACCAAGCTACTGTTATTTGCTAAATGTAAATTATTAACAGTTAATAAATGAACATTATATGTACTTTCTTGTAAATCAAGAAATTCAATAAATTCTACAGTTCCACTTGCAGTTTGAGTTTCAATTAATTCTAATTTGCCTAAATCTGCAACTCCACCAAGAAGTCCAAATCTTGCTGCACCTAATGGCATAAGCTAACTCCTAACTAAAATTTTGTAGTGCATTAAGTAATGGTGTTCCTGCATCTACAAATAAAAATGTCACTAAGTCTATTGCACCACTACCTGTACTCATTGTAAAACCTGCACCACCTGCTGTTTTTGCAGTTACATCTCCACCACCATTTACTGTTACTGCATTAATTGCAACTGTTCTTGCTGTGCTATCTTGTGTAATTTGTAAAGTAAAAGTTGAAACTCCATTAGCAGGAACATTAGTAAAATCTATATCTGTAATATTTTCAGTTAAAGTAATTGTTCCTGTGTTGCCATTGGCTAAATCTATTGCTACAACACCACTTGAACTTGTTACTGCTACATCTGTTTCTGCATAATCTTTTAATACTACGGCACTTGCTACTTGATCTGCAAAAGCTACTTCACTATCTATTGATAAGTTAAGTGTAACATCACCTGAAGTTCCACCACCACTAAGGTTTGTTCCTGCTGTAACACCAGTTATATCGCCATCGCCAATATAACCTGCCCACGCTGATCCATTGTAAAATTGTAATTCGTTGGTATCTGCTAAATAACAAAACATACCCTCTATTGGACTTGTTATTTGTGCGTCCCTTGCTGTACTATCTGCAAATATTGATATGGATTGTTCCATTAAGTAATCATTTACATCTGCTGCTGTTAAGACTTCGCCAACTGCAAAAACTTTAAATCCGTTTGCCATATTTTTAGTTTATCCCTTTCTTGTTTATTTTAATTGTATGTGTCATTAATAACCTAACTTATCATCATCTAATTGACCAAATAAAGCGTTATCTAAACGTAAAAATGCTTGTACATCTGCGTTAGATAGCTTATATGAACAGCTAAATATATCAGGTGTAATGTTATAACTTATACTATCAATAACTTCTAAAGACGTTATTTGTGCTGGACTACCACCACCAGGTGGTGTTAATTCTACTTGTATTACGTCCCCAACTTCACGACTTAATATTGTATTTTGATTACCTGTAGTTGCTTCTGTTAGATCAACAATTAAATTATCAAAACGTATTAAAGCTGAACTATATTTACCAAGTAAAAAGTTTGCTGCGTCTAAAACATCACTATCACTATTGTTATACAATCCTGATCTGCTTAATGTTCTAATTAGATATTTACCTTGTGAAGCAACGTCTTGTACTGTTTGTGTTGTACCACTTAAACGTTCTAATGAAATAATATTATAAATTTCATTGTCATCATTTATATAATCTACACGCAAATAAGGTACATCTGAACCATCATCACTAAATGTAGCGTCTGGTGTGCTTGGGAACGTTGTATGCCTTGATTTAAACGTTAATTGGCCATTTTTAGCAATAAATAATAAACCATTTTCAGAACGTTCAATATTTTGTAAAACTGATAATGTATTTTCACTTAAACCACTTAATGATTGCATTGTGCTTATACCAGTTTCAATACTTCTACCAGCACCAAATTTAACATTTGCGTTATCTAAGACGTTGCCAATTAAAGTACCACTATCTGTACTGCTAAATGAAGCGTCTATAAGTTGTGTATTAGCAATCTTCATAAAACCATCATTAGCTATAAAATCAGCAAAAGAGTTATTTTTATCAGGATAATTAAGGTTTATATCTGTAACGAAACCCACATATAAATCTTCATACGTTGATCCACCATTAGTTGTTGCGTCCACGTGTAATGTAATTAATGGTTCAATACCAGGATAATATGGACTTGATGTATTGGTGTTTTCATATTTACGTGCATTATTTAATAATCGTACTGAACACGAACCTGCAAAAAAGCTATCTGTGTCCCTTGATCTACCACGATTAATACTTATGCTTTGTACATCACTTGTAACATCAGTTAATGGTGTTGCACCACCTAATTCAGCACTATCTAAAACACCACGAACTAAGTCATCAAGTGTAAATGTGTTTTGCGTAAAACCTATGCGAACACGTACTACTGGTGCTGCCATTATTGTATTGTTATAACTCTATTTAACGCACCCTCTGTACGATTAAATTCTTTTAATCCTTGAATGACAACATCTTTAGCTTGTTGTGGATTAGTTACTGTTCCATTAAAGTTTACTGTTAAACCAGCACCAACTGTTTTATTTAATGACGCTGCTGCTTGTTGCTGACTTGCTGCTAATGCTGATATTGTTGCAGCTGGATCTATTGTTTCTTGTGATACAACTGATTTAACTTTTTCATTAGCTAAACCAAACGATACTTCGCCAAATTTATTTAATTTAGGTAAATCTATATTTATACCAATCTTGCCTAATAAGTTTTGTGCTTTTTGTGCAAACCCATTGATTTTTTCAATAAATGTATTTAATGCACGAATTATACGATTAATCATATTTTCAAAATTCTTTGGTAGGTTCGTTAAAAATGGTGCAATATATTTATTAACTATTTCTGTAAACTTTTTAAATGCTGGTGCTAATAAATTTAAAAGTAATGTAATGATTGCAATTATTGGTGGTGCTAAATCAGCAAATAATTGTCCTATTGAAGCAACAAACGGTGCAACTGTTTTAATTGCTTCAGTTAAATGCGGCCCAACTTCTTGAACCATATCAATAATAACTGGTAACAACTGTTCAACTATTGGTAATAATTCTGCACCTAATGTTGCTTGTAATTCTTTAATTTTTGCTTGTGCTTGTTTAGATTTAGTTGCGAAACTATCTTGTTCAGCATTTAAGTAACCTTGTGTTGTTGCTGATTTTTTAACTAATAATTCATAAGTTGCTAATGCTTTTTCTTGTCTGGTTAATTCAGCAGCACTACTTTTACCAGTCATTTCAAACGCTTTAGTTTGTACTTCTGCTTCTGATATAGCTATACCATAGGTTTTAAGACTTTCCCTTTCGCCTAATAGTGCTTTAGTAAATGCTTCTAATACTGGTTGCGTACCACCTTGAACGTTGTTAAACGCAGCTACGTCCCCAGCTACAGTTGCTAATTGTTGTGATAAGTTTGCTGACGCTTCAGCTGTAAAATCAATACCTTGTAGAACTGATCCAGAAGTTTTAAGTAAGTCTTTTAATTCAAATGTTGCTAAACCAGCTTTAGCAGAAAAATCTTCAATAAAGTTACCAAATTCAGGTATTGCTTGACCAAATGTTGCTTCAAAAGCTGCTTCAGCTTCTTTTGCATTAGAAGCCAATTCAACCATATCTTTACCAACAGTTACAGCAGCAGCAGTTACAAGACCTAATCCTGCAACGGTTGCTTTACCAATAGCACCTGCAACATTACCAAAACCACTTAATGCTTTTTGACCTTTGGTTAAAGATTTAACAAAATCATCAGTTTTACCAATGATTGCTATTGATACTTTTTTTTCAAATGCCATTATTTAATTGCCTTTACTAATGCTTCGTACATTTTATCATTGTAACTTTCAAGTATTTCATCTTGATTACGTGCAATAGTTTTACCAACTACATAACCTTGATTACCTAGTTTAGTAAATGTACTATCGCCACGATCCCTTGCGTTGCCAATCCATTTTCTATATGGGAACTTAGCACCTGGTCTTGAATGTGGTAATCTACCTACTTCAGCAGCAGTTATTGCCCTTGTCTTTCCACCACGAACTGGTACATATTGAAACCTACGACCAAATTCCATAGACAATGCTGATGGATAGCGATCTGTTGTTTTTATATTAATTTTTGCTTCTGTTCTAGTTCCTGAAGCAGTAAAACCCATAGCTGATTTATTAGCTTGTGGTACTGGTTGTTTTCTAGCTAAAGTACGGCTTTGTGATAATTGTTCTTTGGCAAGTTCTCTGTGAAATTTAGCAAGTGTTTTTAAAACATCTGTTTTACCATATTGTTTTAATTCTTTAACAAGTTCTCTAACTTCGCTATTGTCTATTGCTAAATCGGTCTTTTTAAATGCCATATTATCTTTCGTACTTTTTGTTTATAACCCTAACTAAAGCGTCAAACATTTCCATATCAAGTTCTGCTATGTCTTGTGGACTTATCCCTGTTTCTATTGCTATGGTTGCAATTAAGTCAATAAATCCGTTTATCCTTTTAAATTATCACTTGATCCTGATATGTCTAATTCTTCAACTAAATTAATCCAGGTGTCATAATCTTCAGTAACACCATTTCGTTTAGCACCAAGCCACGCCAAATATAATAACCACTCATAACGTTGTTCTTCATTTAGCCTTGATACTGGTACGTTAAATTTGCGTTCAAACTGTACAATATCAGCTGGTTTAATTTTAATTTCATATTTCTTGCCGTCTTGCATAACGACAATCATATTTCCCATTAGGAAACGTTTCTGCTGATAGTTCCAGAAGTTGGGAACGATATGGACATTGTTGCAAGTTCGCCTACTCCGTTAGCAACTGGTATATGTTGGGTTACAAGCACATTACCAGAATAACTTGGGTTAGTTGAACTTACAGCACTTGATGTTGGTTTAACAACAAAAGCTGTAGTTGAACCTAACAATGGCCATAATGTAGCGTCTACTTCTGAAGCTGCGAAATCTTGTTGAAATTCAATAGATAAATTTCCACTTTTTAAACCACCTGTTCTTTCAACAAATGTTGAACCCATAGCCGTAGTCGTTATTTCTTCAGCTGTAATTTCTAACGTAACACTTGAAACGTGGTCTGATAGATCAACGCTATTCAAGGTTACACTAGCGTCTGTTAAAACAAATTTTGCCAATGTAAACTCCTTTCAAGTCTAATTTTATAGTTTAGTAAAGAAGTTAAGTTGTGTGTGTTATTCTATTCCGATTGTTGCGTGTATTGAAAAACTAGGTGTAGTTCCTGATATTGTGTAACTTAATCGCCAATAGTCATCTGTAATTAATCCAGCTAAACTTTGAAAATCTGCACCTATTGCAGTTATATCTGTAAATGTTATTTGGTCTGTTGGACTTGTAAAACTAGCGTTGTCATCTGATTGCAATTTAAAAGTAACTGTTGGTGTTGATGTTCCACTAACTGCGTAACAATGTATCGCTACATATATCTTTTCACTTGCACCAACTGAACCTAATTGTATTCCTGATGAATTACCAGTAGCAGTTAAATCACTATCTATTTCTACTTTGCCTTGAACTACTTTATCTGATGATTGTGATTTAGAAATACTAAATGGTGCAATCTCGCCTATAGTACCAAACATTGAATAACTAAATAACCTGGACTTCATAAAGTATGCTGTATTGCCTACACCTGCGTCTGGAACTGTTGTAACGATTAATTCATTACCTATAGAAGCACCAAGTAATGCGTCTGGTTTTTCTGAACCAGCTTCAAAAAAACCGTCCATTGAAATACTGCTATCTTTCAAACCACCCAATACTTCCCTAAAACCACCACTATTTATTACCGTAGCGTCTAATTCTTCAGCGTTAATTTCTAAATTTACACTTGTTATGTGGTCTGATAAATTATAACCACCACTAAATATTTTTCCGTCATTAAATACAAATTTAGCCATTTATTTTTCTTTTTTCTTTCTAGGTTTTTCTTTAATAGTAATAGGTTCTATATGACCACCCTTTATTAATGACTTAGCAACATTTTCATCATCAATAGTTATTGTATCGCCTTTTTCTTTACCCATAACTTTTTTATTACCAATAATCTTAAACTTTGCCATTAACTTGATCCTTTCGTATAAACTTCTATGTTTAATGTAGCACCTATACCATCAATGCCATTTAGGTTTACATCAGCTGCATAATTGGTCATATTAGTAATTCTTGCGTCTGTTTCACTTAAACCTAAACTTCTATTGTTATATATTACTTGTCGTATGCTTGATGAACCACTTCCTGTAATAAAAGCGTCTAGTTTATCTTGTGCAGTTCTACTATCTGCACGTTGTACTGCAACTAACATATCAAAAGTATATAAATCTGTTCCCCTTTGCATAGCTAAATCAAAATCAATTCCTGTAGGTATAAATATTGCAACTGGGAAGTTTATTGCGTTATCTGGTATTGTATCGTAACAACGTAGTCCACTTATTGTGCCTACAGTTGTTTTAAGACCATCACGTATTTCTGATAGTGTTGCCATTAAGCAACCCCTAAAACTGTGCCTTTACGAAATGGTGCTATTAGTCGTGTAATTTCTCTATTTTGTTGAATATTTACTACGCCAAAATCCCCAACACCAGCAACACCAAGTGGTGCATTACGCATAGCAAATAATTCACTAGCTAACATTAATGTAGCTTGTTTAATTTGACTTGGTACACTTGGCCAACCCCAATTCGCAGTTATTTCAGCACGTGGTCTATTGCTTGAATAATCCATTGGCCATTCGTTATTGCCATCACTAATAAGTTCAATAATATAATATGGATTTCCTTTAATACCATCAACAATGCCATTTATTGGAAGTACCTGGTATTGACTAGATGATACTGTTATTTCGTATGTGCCGTCATCATCGTCATCATATTTAACTACAAGTCCTGTAGTTGTTGAAATGTCATCTACACGTAATCGGTATAAATCGTTTACAAAAAACTTTCGTGCAGTAGCTGATCCATCAGCGTAAAAATATCTGCCACAAAAAGCGTCTATTTGACGACTAGCTGCGTTTACTGCGTCATCAATTAAAGTATCATCAGCTGTATCGCTTGTAGGTATGCCAACAAACGTCTTTAATTCATTTTGTGTACAGTAACCATTTGTAATTGCCATAAAGATTACCTACCTTTACGACCTTTACCAGTATTACCTTTCATTTTCTTACTCTGATGTTTTGGCATTAATCCTACTTGTCTTTTTTAACTACTTTTTTTTCAGCTTTAGGTTTCGCACTTTTATTTTCAATGCTACCACCAGCTTCTTTAATAGCTTTTTTAACTTCTTCAGCACGATCTGCTTTGCCATAAATCTCGTAATGTTTTAATTCTTTTTTTAATGCTTCTATTAATTTTTTATCTGCCATAATTTTACTTTCTGTATGCAGTTTGGTGTATCAGTTGCCTGACACACCAAGACTACAATTTTAATTAAAAGGTTGGTGTTACCAATCCTGTTCCACTCATCTTTGAAATACCTAGTGGGTATCTACCAGAAGCAAAAGCGACATATCCATAAACAACTAATTTAGTTGTTAATGAACCTGCGTTTGTTTCCTCAAATTTAAGCTGGAAGATGTTATCTTCAAACAAAATATGGTCATCAGCTTTAACTAAGTATATTTGATCCTCGTTAGTACCTGCACCTGCGTTTGTTACAACGTTAGCGTCTGTAATAACTGGAATACCTAATAAGTTTCCAACGACATTACCATATTTAGCTGCTTCGCCTACACCGATTGCATTTTGTGGTGCATTACCTGTAGGTACAACTAATGGTCTGTTTGAACTATCAACACCTGCACAAATGAAACCCCAACGTCTTGGGTGCATAATAAATGCTGTTGGTGGTGCAAATCTGTTGCTGTTGATTTCTTGAACTTGATCTGCAAGTTTAGGATATAATTCGCCAACTGTTGGACTTGCGTCTGTGTAAGTTGTTTCATTAACACCTGAAACTGAAGCAATACCTAGTGGTTGTCCTGATGAACCAGAACCATTAAGCATTAAGTTATCAAGTTTTGTGTAATAAGCTGCTACCAAGTCTTGGAAGATAATGTTTTCCAAGTTGAAACCTGGTTGCCCACCTCTTTCAAGTGCTTGTCTTGAAACATCTTGCTGACCTGCGATTGTATCTACATTAACGGTCAATAAGGTATCGTCCATATTGGTTTCTTGTACAGCTGAATTTTCAGAAGCCTGTTCGGCTGCTGCTGATCCAGTTGTTATTCTTGATATTTCTATTTTGTTACCAAATGCTGGTAATGCTTTTTTAGGAACAGCATTATAAAATGCAGAACCTGCTCTTGCAATAGGTGCGAACTCGTCAATCATATACTGTGGTACGACCAATCCAGTAAATGCACCAGTTCCAACATCTCTAGCTTCAAATTCTTGGTGTTTGTTTAATCTTTCTTGTGCTTTAAAGTCGCCACGTCTAGCAGCGTATGCGTCTGCAATAAAAGAGTGGTTTCCACCCTTTCTATACATATCTGGTTCGCTGACTTCTACAACAGCTTCTTTTTCGCCTAAGTCATCATCTTCAACACCAAGTGCCTTACGGCTTTCTTTTACTGCTTTTAAAGTTTCAGCAGCTTCTCTTGCTTCTTCAATCTTTTCGTTCATAGCTTTGATTTCAGCGTGAAGTTCGTTTGATCTTGCAAATTTCTTGTCAAAATCTTCCCCAGCTTCCATTTCATCAAGTTCTGAAACAAGACCGTCAAGTTCAGCTACTTTTGCTTCTCTAGCTTCAATTAACTTTTTCAATGTTATTTTCCTTGTGTTTATTTCTTATACTTCTGCGTAGAGTGTGGTAGTTAAGTGTGATACACGGCTATAACCACGGCTATACGTCTTTAGCGAATACCGTCCCTTTCAAGTTTCATTTTTAACAAATCAACTTTAGGATTACTTCGCTTTTTATCAACGTCATTACTTTCAGCAACTTTGTTAATAAAACTTTCTAAAACTTCAGCAGCTTTTTCGCCACTTCTAGCTTCTACTAATTCTTTATGTAGGTTTTCTAATTCAACGCCACGTAGTTTTGCACCTGCCCACGGATTAGCTGGATATGTTACTACTGATACATCAAATAATCTTGCTTCGTTTACTTCCCTATTTTCGCCACTAACATCAAAATTATCTTTAATAGCTGCAAAAGCAAATGACATTTCGTTTAAGTCGCCACGTTTCATAGCTGAAGCAACTTCTGCAACTGTTGGGTTTGATGGATCAAGTTCAGCACGTACAAATAAACCGTAATCATCTTCTTCTAGTTGTAATGTACCTGATGATGTTCTTGCCAATGGTATGCCGTCGTGATTAACTAAAAATCTAACGTCATCTTGTTCTAATAAAGTCTTTTTGAAAGCACCAGGTTTAATTGTTTCATTGTATTGTCCACGGCTATCGTAAACGCCATAAGGTTTATTAAATACTGAAGCATATCCTGTAAATAATAAAGTATCTGTATTATCTTCGCTTCTTTGCTCTACTGCACTAAATGTAAAACTTCTATTTTCAGTTTGTCTTTCCATTGTTTTTAGAATAGTATTTCTTTTCTGCATACTAAGCGTTTGTGATATAGAAATTACTTTGTCAAATTTATCCATTAATCTAAACTCCCTTTTTTTCTTTTTTTCTTTTCTAGGTTCTAATTCGCCCTCGCTAACAAGTTGTGCAATTTTTCTATCTGCCCAATCAGCTGCTTTCATTGGTGCTGACCACGGATTAGAACCCCATAATAAAAATGCGACATCACTAGCAACCCAAGTTTTAGGATCATTTGGATTTGTTTTTTCTCTATCCAAATCGCTTAAATGTCTTTTATGCCACGCTGCAATACGAACTATTTTATCTATGCTAATTTGTTCGCCATTTGCCATTTGCCTTGCTTCACGTTTTGTTTTTTCAGTAAGTCCGTCCCCTGCCTTATTAAGATTATCTAAACCACGTTGTGCATTTTCTTGCATAAATTTAGGTGGTGTTCTATCAACTTGCCTTAATTCTGCGTCTTGATCTAAACTGTTTTCTTCTTTTTGTTTAGCTTCGTTAATTAAAATAGCTTGTAATTGTGCTTCAGCTTCTTCGTGTGTTTCGTGGCAACCCATAATACGACCATCATCTAGTTTTACTACTGCGTGTCCTTTACAATCAGGATTATCCATTTGTATTTCGTATGGCATTAGTCTGGCCTTAAAATTGATATATTTCCTGTTGTACCCTCGCTTTTAGCGTAAAGTTCGTTATCTTGTGGTACACGTATTTCTATTAATTCGCCATTGTCTAAATGTAAACCATTTGCTGAAGTTACATCACTTCCACCTAAATACATTTTATTTGAGTGGTTATTATGAACGTATATATGCTGTTCAAAATTTTGTTTATCTAATATTTTTGTTGCAACAGTTGTGCTTACTGAAATAGCTTCACTAATCATTTGGTAACTCGTTTGTTGGGTCGTGTTGATCTACGCCTTGTGGTGTTATTAATGGATCAATTAAAGCACCTTGTAATCCTATATAGAATTTGTCGCCACCCTCGTACGGTTCTAAGTCCATTTTTGACCTAGCTTCATTTGGTGTCATAATTCCAGAACTAATTGCAACTTGATATGATCTAACACGGCTTAATTGGTCGCCACGGCTATATTCATCTGTATCTAATTTAACAAATTGCTTACCTGGTAGTAAAGAGCTTAAACCATCTTCAATACGTCTAATCCACGGCAATAATGTATGTCTAATAAAAGCTAATCCATTACTTTCAATATTGCTATAAACATTTGAAGCGTCTTTAGATAACAATAAATGTGCTGGTATTCTAAACACTCTTGCTATTTCATTTACAATTTGTTCTCTTGCGTCAATTAATTCTGAACCAGCAGAAGCACTAATTGCTTTCCATTTTAAGCCACCTGTTAATACAGCTGGTTTTCTATTTCTATTGTGGTTCATTATCCAAGTTTCCTTTAACACACTTGCTTGTTCAGCTGTTAAATCTCTATCTGTTTCAAGTACTGAACTTGGTGTACCACCTTGACCATAAAACTGTGCTATGTGTCTTTCCATAGCTAAAGCCAATCCATAAGTGTTTGAGTTAGTACGTAATGGACTTACACCAATTAAATTACCTGGATAAGAATACCAAACAAAATGTAACATATTGTCTGATGTAATCTTTCGTTCAAATGAACCTTTTTTACTCATAAGCATATAAATTTTCATACCATTATCCATTTCAACTTTTACTTTCTCTGGGTGTACTGGTGTAAGTTGTATTGGTCTGCCTTGTCTATCTTTATCAACTAAAATAAATGCGTTGCCGTGCATAGCTAATGAAGTAATTGTTTGATGTAATAATGAAAACATTGTTAAATCAAGACCAACGTTTGGTTTTTCTAAAAATTTAGGTTTTTCAGTATAAATTGTTTTTTGACCGTCATAACGAAGTGTTTTTACTGGAAGTAATGCGATACTATCAGCAATTAACGATATTGCACTAAATACTGTTGAAATACCAAGTGCTGACATTTCATTGACTTTTTCGCCTGTATAGTTATACAAGCCACCCTCACGCAACGCTAATAAATCAACTAGGTTGCCTAATGCTGCGTCCCTGTTTTCTACTCTTTTGAATAAACTCATCTAACTGTTAAATAACTTCCTAATATCATAAATGCACCAGCTATTACAAACGCAAGTGATACATTAATTGTATATACTCCATAAATTATAAGTGTTGCACCTAGTACTTCAGTTAGTGTTGTTATATAGTTTTTCATCTATCCTTTCCTTTGCTATATTATAATATTCCTTATCTAATTCAATTCCAATAAAATCTCTATTAGTATTAACACAAGCTACACCTGTGCTTCCTGATCCCATTGTAAAGTCTAAAACTACTTCATTTTCTAAAGTGTATGTTTTTATTAGATATTCAAGTAAATCTGTTGGTTTTTGTGTTGAATGTTTTCTATTTTCATCAGTTTTAAAAAATTTTAAAGTTGTTGGGTATCTTAATTTATCAGCTATTTTTTTTGTAGTATCTGTATGTTTACCATAAACTTTATTACCTTTACTGTAATTTTTATATGTCATTTTTTTATTATTGTAATTTAATCTTTGTTCTTTAATTGGATAATACTTACCAATTTTTTTATAAAATATTGAAATTAATTCTGTATTTCTCATTGGCTGATGTTTTGAATTAAGAAGTCCTGTTGGTCTATTTTTTTCCCAAATCCAATCATATTTGTATTCATCTAAATTACTTAATCTTAAATGGCTACTAAATGGCTCTGTGCCAAATAAAGCAATTGCAGCATTATCTTTTCTAATTCTTTTAAGCTCTGCCCACATTGGCTCATAAGGTATTACAAAATCCCATTTACAAGCAGTTGTGCCATAAGGTGGATCAGTTAAAATAAAGTCAATAGAATTATCTGGTATATTTTGCATAATTTCTAAACAATCGCCATTGTATAATTTCATAAATTAATTATTGCAACTTTTGGTTCATCATCTAATGGATCAGGTGCAGTTATACGGTCAAGCATAATAACCATAGCTATTGCAGCGTCAATCTTTCTTTTACTTCTACCCTTTGATAAACGCCAACCCATATCAGTAGTTCTTTGTGCTGCTGACATTACTTGGTCGGTAAATGTTGGGTCGCCATTGTGTCTTACTTTTGTGTTTGCAATTAAATCATAAGCGTTGCCACAAGCTGGTATCATACGGCTATGTGTCTGTGGGAAGTTTACCATTGGAACGCCACGATCTAATAAAACTTGTGCTGAACGTTCAAAAAATGCTGGGTCGTATGCTACTTCTTTAACTTTGTAGTCTTTCATTAGCGAAACAATAAATGCTTCTATTTCTTGGTAATCCATAAAGTTTTCATCATTTGGTAGCCATACTTTTGACATCATATTAATTATTTCATTGTCATCTTTTTGACCATAAACTATTGCAACGCTATCGTGCCTTAGTGCCATATCAACACCTACAAACAAATCAAGTCCTGGTTCTAGTTCTAATTGTTCATCTTGACACGCTAACCATTGTTCTATTTCTATCCAGCTTTCTTCTTCTGTTCTTGTCCATTGATTTAAGTGATAACGTTGAAATTCATTAATTGGTAATGATTTATGCCTACGTCTAAGGTTTTCTATTGGCCACCAATCGTTAGGTATAGCTGGATTTACTTTTTCCCAAATCTTTTCATCACTTGGGTTATCTTCTTCTTTTGCACCAATCCATTTAAAATAAAATTCAGGATCATCTTGTTTACCAGCTTCTTTTAATAAGCCACGCTGATACATACGACCTGCCATACTATCCATATCGTGACCAGCAGTTGTAATATTTAGCACTAATCCGTCTTTACGTTTAGCTGTATTGTTTGATAATACATAATGCACACGTTCTAAGTTAATATTGTTCCACTCGTGGATTTCATCAGCTATAAAGCAACTATTTCTACCACCATCAGCTGTACCTGCTTTTGCAGCAACTCTAAATGCACGACCTGGTGCATTTTTAACTTGTATTTCATTTT
>Ga0222716_10000849_pt1 | contig 25990 bp, 21 predicted proteins | sample C33_13DmetaG_FD_165044 | JGI IMG/M metagenome (GOLD analysis project Ga0222716, IMG submission 165044) | Estuarine water microbial communities from San Francisco Bay, California, United States - C33_13D | ecosystem: Environmental > Aquatic > Marine > Unclassified | place: USA: California... | reverse complement strand
TAAAACAAAAGAAACATTTAGAGAAAAAAGTAGAGCAACAAGACCAGGTAAATTTAAGTATACACCGCCTCCTTCAAATATAGTAAAAGTTGGAAGCTTAATGGAGGGTGTAAAAAGAGCAGACGTACAAGCTAAAAAAGGAAGTTCAAAAGGAAGAACAAATGTAAATCCTATGCAACTACTAAAGCAAATTAATGCAAGATTACCAGAAAAAGTAGCAGGAAATATGGAACCTCCCGCACTAGAAAATAGAACAGGAAGATTTGCTGCAAGTACAAGAGCAGTTAATGTAAATAGAACTGCAAAAGGATTTCCAAGTATAGCATATACTTACCAAAAAAATCCTTATGAAATTTATGAAACTTCTACAGGAAAACGACCTTGGTCAAGTTTAGAAAGAGATCCAAGAACTCTAATAGATAGATCAATTAGAGAGATAGCTGTAGAACTACAACTTGGTAGATTCTACACAAGAAGGGTTTAATTATGGCAGCAAGAGAGTATACAACTAGAAGAAGCAGCATAGTAAATGCATATGTTGGACTACTAAATACTGTAGATGGCACAGGACAATTTAAAAGTGCTATTGCAGAAACCTCTGGCAGAATAAAATTCTGGGATGAAGTTTTAGAATTTCCAGCAGTACATGTTAGTGCTGGAGCAGAAAGAAGAGAATACTTGGGAGCAGGACAAAAATTTAGATTTCTAACTCTAACTTTTCGTTGTTATGTAAATGAAGAAGATTCTGTTACAGCATTAGAAAAATTATTAGAAGATGTAGAAACAATACTAGAGGGCAATAACCCTTTAACTTATACAGACCCTTTAGGTGCTACAGTAAATACTATACAAACAAGTATACTTAGTGTAGACACAGATGAAGGAGTTTTAGAACCATTGGGCATAGGCGAAGTTTTAGCTGAAGTTCAATATTAAATGAAAACGGATAAGCAGACAAAAGTCTTGCTGACCCCTTTTCAAAGCAAAAATAGGAGAATGTAAAATGGCAGATACATTTTATTTTTCGAGGGATACCTTAGTCCACCTTACTGATAGCGCAGGAGCAATCTATAAGATACCAGTACTAGATGGATTTAGTTTTTCTCAAGCAACCAATGCAACAGAAGTTACATTGAACGAAATGGCAACCGCAGCAGGTGTCAGCAGAAGAGCGAGACAAATGTTTACAGATTCTTACGCTCCTGCAGAATGGTCATTTCAAACCTACATCAGACCTTTTAAATCTGGTGGGGCAGGATCAGGCGGAGAACATTCAGCAGTAGCTCATCACATGGTTGAAGAGCCTCTATGGAATGCTTTAGCAGGAAGTGGAGCAGTAGGCGCATCTGGAACAGCTTTAACAGCTGATGGCACAGACGCAAATATAGCTTTTACAAATTCAAACAAAGTAGCACTAGATACCTTTGACTTATTCTTTGAAATGGGCAGTGGTAAAGCTAGTTCAACTATTTACAAGATAGAAGGCTGTGTTGTAAATGAAGTTTCAATTGATTTTGATATTGACGGTATTGCAACAGCAAACTGGTCAGGATTTGGTAAAATTATTACTGAAGAAACTTCAATGACAACTGCAACTAAGTATGAAGGAACAGCAGCAGCCGATACTAACAACTTTATTAGAAATAGATTAACAGATTTAGTCTTAACTAATGATGTTGTAACAGACACAGTTAACGGAGCAGTTTCAAGTTCTGCATCTGTTACTTTGGATAATGGTAGTTCATTAATCAAAGTTGGACAGGTTGTTTCAGGAACTGGAGTAACTGCAGGCACAACTGTATCTGCAATATCAGGCACTACTTTGACACTAAGTGCAGCAATGTCTATCGCAGACGGAGCAACACTTACTTTCTCAAATGTAGGTATGACTGATACTTATACATTAACATTAACTGGTGGAAACGTTAGTATTTCAAATAATATTACTTTCCTAACACCAGAAACACTAGGCATTGTAAACCAGCCTTTAGGACATGTTACAGGAACTCGTTCTGTATCAGGTAACTTTACTTGTTACTTAAATACTCCTTCATCTGGTGCATCTAGTGCAGATTTATTTGAGGATCTCATTGAATCTACTTCAGTAATAACAAATTCATTTGATTTGACATTTACTGTAGGTGGAACAGGAAATACTCCAAGAATGGTTATGAATATGAATAATTGCCATCTTGAAGTACCTACACATTCAATGGAAGATATTGTAAGCTTGGAAACAAACTTCCACGCCTTACCAACCTCAGTTGACGCTGTGGACGAATTAGATTTAATCTTTATTGGACCAACAGTAACTTAATTTTAGAAGGGAGGGGCAACCCTCCCCTCGTTTAACCAGGAACCAGAATGACAGAACAAGAAAACAAATCAGTATCACTAGCGAGTTTATTAACTCCAAGCAAAACAGTTTCAGTAGACTATCCAGGAATGGCTGGATTTTCAGTTGATCTTTGCTATTTAGCAAGAGAAGAACTACTAAAATTACGAAATCGTTGCTTATCTCAAAAGTTTAATCGTAAAACAAGAGCTTTTGACGAACAATTAGATGAAGATAAATTTTTAGTAGAGTATGTAAAAGCTGTAATCAAAGGATGGAAAGGCTTAAAATATTCTTACCTCGAAGAGCTTCTATTGGTGGACATTAGTAGTCTTAATCCCGACGATGAACTTGAATTCTCTCAAGAAAACGCTGAAACGCTGATGAAAAATGCAGCTGATTTCGACACTTGGGTTACAGAAGTAACAGGTGATTTAGAAAATTTTACTCGAGTCAAGTAGAAAAAGTTTTAGAACTACTTGATGAAACATACAGAGACGGTCAGATATCTTTAGACGTATACTTAGATATATGTGAACAAAAAGGTATAGATCCCGATCCGAACGAAATGCCACCAACTCGTGGGGACTTTCCCCTTGAAGTTCAGGTGGCTTTTTTATTGCACGATCTTTTACCCGATAGATGGGATGGAATGAGTGGATCGTATTTCGGAAAGGACTTATCTGCTTTAGGAACTTTACTAGATGTCTGGGAAGTAGACGATAAGCAAATAGTTTGTTATTTTTTGAAGAATATAGAAGCAAGATACGCAATGAAATTGAATAAGGATTTAGAGCGACAAAGAAAAGCTCGTGAGAATAAAGGAAAGAATACTCACATATCCTCAGCAAATATTAAGAAAAAATAATGGCAAAAAACGAAGTAAAAATAAAAATCAACGTTGATGGTAAGGAATTAACTCTTACTAAAAAACAAGCAAAAGCTTTAGGTAAGCAGTTAGACAATACAGGTAAATCTGCCCATACCGTTGATAGACGCTTAAAAGGTGCTGCTCAAGCATCTTCCAATACCACAAAAAACTTTTCAAAAATGGCTCAAGGAGTCAGTGGTGGTCTTGTGCCTGCGTATGCTACTTTAGCTGCTCAAATGTTTGCATTAGGAGCTGTATTTAGAGGATTACAACAAGCCGCAGACTTTCGTGTATTAAATCAAGGTATGAGAGCATTTGCTGCTAACTCTGGAGTTATGGTAAAAAGTTTATCAAAAAATTTACAAGAAGCAACAGGACATCAATTAGACTTTAGACAAGCAGCACAATCATCTCAAATAATGTTAGCAGCTGGATTTAGTGAAGATCAAATGGGAGCAATCGCAACGGCAGCAAGAGGAGCATCAACCGCACTCGGTAGAGATTTTGAAGATTCTTTTAATCGTCTTGTTCGAGGTGTTACAAAAGCTGAACCAGAACTACTCGATGAATTAGGTATTATTCTACGATTAGAACCTGCTACAAAAAAGTATGCACAAGCAATAGGTAAATCTGCAAAAGATTTAACCACTTTTGAAAAATCACAAGCAGTTTTAAATGAAGTTTTAACCCAATCAGAAGAAAAATATGGAGCAGTAGGAGATGCTGTTCCCGTTAACCAATTTAATAAATTAATTGCAACTTTTATTGATTTAAAAGATAAAGCAATGGAATTTATCACTCCAATCGCAGAAGTACTTGCAGGATTCTTTACCGAAAATATAAAATCAGCAGTAGCAGTACTTGCTATTTTTGCTTCTACACTTTTAAAATCAGTGCTTCCAGCATTTGATGAACTCTCTGCAAAAATAGATAATAGTAGAATAGGAAAATTTGCTGCAGGAATAGGAGATAGTTTCGGAAGCATGAAAGGAAGTGCAGCTGAATTTAAAAGTCAACTCGGAGGACAAGGAACAGCAAAAGCCAAAAAATTATCACAAGGATTTGATAGTAAGGCAGCTTTAAAATCGTCAGGTATAAATGCTTTGAAAAAAGGTGAAAATCTAACTCGACAACAAATGAGTGGATTAAAAGGAGCCTTGAAAAAAGCAGAGGCAGAGTACAAAAGGCACGGAAAAATAACAACTGGTATATTTGCAGGAGAAAATATCAAAAAAGTTCGTGGCTTTAGAAGTTCATTGAAACAAATGGAAATTGAAAGCAGTAAAACTAATATGACTATGAGAACTGGTCTGAAGTTAACAGGAATTGCTATAAAAGGAACTTTCCAAGGAATGGCAATAGCTGCAAAAGTAGCATTTAAAGGAATGGCAATAGCTGCAAAAGGTGCAGCAGGAGCTGTTAATTTAGCTTTTAGAGCTGTAGCTATATTTGGTTTTATACAACTAGCAATGGATGGTTTAAAAGCTTTACAAGCAAACTTTGATAAAGTAATGCAAGGATTTGCAACTGCAATACGATTCGTAGGAAATGGAATTGCAAAACTAGCAAACTTTTTAAGTGGAATCCCACTTGTAGGTAAATTTTATAAAGCAGGCGGAGAATTTGCACAAGAAAAACTTGCCGGAATCGCAGATAGTATTGAAGGACAACTTGAATCTGGGGAAGGTTTTATTGGAGAAATGGCACATAAAGCAAAGAAAGAAAGACCTGGTTCAATACTTGCAGATCAATTTGAATCTGCTCAAGAAAAATTAAAAAGTCTACATACTGAGTTCAAAGAAATGATATCTGCTAGAGAAGGACTTGATCAATCAGCAGGACAGCAATTCGAAGCAAATGTAGCAACTATAGCAAGTTCCGGAATTCAAGGGGCAGCTGCAAGACTTAAAGGAATGGAAAGCAGAACAGGAGAAGATGCATTTACCGCCGACCAACTAGAAAAACAACGAAGCGCTTTAATTAAATACGGAAAAGATTTAGGGGGAATAAACCCAACAATTGCCGACTTATTTAGCCAGTATGAAAAAGGCGAGATATCTACAGAAAAACTAACAGATGGACTTAAAAATGTAACTCTAAAAGCAGGTGCACAAAATACTGCTTTCAAACAAATAAATAATACTATTTCAGGATTTGTACAGCAATATGGTAAACTTAGTAAACGAAATCCTTTAGATGAACTTCTTTCAAGTTATAACAATTTAGATCAAACAATAAAACTTACAGGTGATAATAAAGAAAGTGTTGTTCAAAAAATTTACGAATCTGTATTTGGCTCAAGAGCAGAAGGAACATCGCTAGACGATATGACAGCAGCACTAGATAGATTTGCAGAAGGCTTAGGAAACGTAATAGATGCTCGAAGACAATTAGAACTAGACGCACTTGATAATAAAGTAGCAGGAGCAAGAAATGCAAATAAAAAAGGAGCTGCAGCCACCTTTGCAAAAGAAGATATAAAACTAGAAGATTTAAGAATAGCAAAAGAAAAAAGACAAGCTAAAGTAGATGAATTAGATTTAATTAAAGTTAAGACTCCCTTAGATGAACACAATTTAGCAATAGCACAGAAACAACTAGCTGTAGCACAGGAACAAGAAAAAGCCTATGCACACTCAATAACACTTGCTGGAAAACTACAGAATACTTTCTCACAAGGAATACAAAAAATGTTTGAAGATATAGCAACTGGTTCCGCAAGTGCAAAAGATGCTTTTAAATCTTTAGCAACTCTAGTACTACAAGAAATGGCAAAAATAGCTGCAATGAAAATGGCAGCTTCAGTAACTGGATTTATGGGATTTGCACAGGGAGGTATTATACCTGTTCGAGGAATGGCTTCTGGAGGATATACTTCTGTAGGTACAAAACGTTTTGGAACTGGTGGAATTGCCACTTCTCCTACAGTAATGGTTGGAGAAGGAAGACACAATGAAGCTGTAGTACCTTTACCAGACGGAAGAAGAATTCCTGTAGAAATGATGGGAAGTGGAGCAGGAACAAACAATGTAACAATTAATGTAGATGCAGGCGGAAATGCAAGTAGCACAGGAAATGCAGAGCAAGCGCAAGCACTTGGTATGTCAATACAAGCAGCAGTTATGGAAACATTACAAAGAGAAAAACGTCCTGGCGGCGTATTAGGTGGAGGTTAATAAATGGCTTTTGGAATAATGCAAAATAATGGATCAAATATTACAGGTTTCAGTGCACCAGTACAACCAGATAAAGGACTAAAACGTGCTAGTAAACCAAAAGTTCATGTAGTAACTTTTGGAGATGGGTACGAACAAAGACTGGCAGATGGAATTAATAATTTAGAACAAACTATAAGCGTAAGTTTTTCTACTCGACCAAAAGCAGAAATAGATGATTTAGTGGCATTTTTTGAGTCACTTGGTGGAGTGAGTAAATTTCGTTTTGACTTAGAAGACAGCAATGCAGGTTCTAGCACAGAAACAATTAAATGCGTATGTGATAAGTGGGATCAAACTTGGGCATACGAAAACTTTTATAGTTTAACAGCAACATTTAAAAGAGTATACGAAGCATGACGGAAAAAATTGCAATCAAAGAGCTACAATCTCTTGAAGAAGAATCTGGTTTAGTAATTCTATATGAACTTGCACTTGATGCTGATGGATCAAGTCGAGCTTATTTTACTCGAGGAGAAGATGCAGATTTAACAAATGTACAAATGTACGATTATGATACAAATAGTCAATTAAATACTTATGATGCAATTCCACTTCAAGCAGAAGGTTTTGAAGTAAAATCACAAGGAACAGCTGCAAGACCTGTAATTACTTTTGCAAATATACTAAGCACTTTCGGAGATGCACTAGGTAGTTTAGAACCAAATGATCTTATTGGAAAGAAACTTTATAGAAGAAAAACTTTACGAAAATATTTAAAAGATGGAACAGCGGACACAGGCTCAGGAAATACTCCTGTAGAATTTCCAAGACAAGTTTTTATCATTGATAGAATCGAACAAGAAAATGCTATAGAAATATCTTTTGAACTTACAACACCTTTTGATGTAGAAGGACTAGTACTTCCTTATCGTGTTATTGGTAATAATGCCTGTTCATGGGTATATCAAGGAGCTTCTCCAAATAAAATAAATGCAAGTACAGATAATGGTGGATGTACTTGGTCAGAAGAATCTAAGCTTATTATGACAAACGGTAGCGGAACAGATGTTACTCATACTGTCTATGTAACTCAAGATGATGAGTATGTTATTCCTTCAACTACTAGTTTCACAACTTATACTAGCGGAGCAGTTACAAAAGATACTTATTATAAAACTACTACTACACTAGCAACTACGGGTATACAAAGGTTAAAGCCAAACGGTACTATAGACGCAAGTGCAAATGGAGGAACAATTAATAACTATTGGCAAGCTACAACAGCAGCAAGTAGTCCTGGAACTCCTTCAGATACAAATGGTAATTTTGAAAGAATAAGAGTACATGGTACATACAGTGCAAGTGCAAATTATTATGCCTATACAGAAGATAGACATAATGATTATGTTGCATATACGAGTGGTGGAAAAACACATTTATGGAAAGCAACTCGTACACAAACAACAGGAGCGAATACTGCTCCCGGATTCAATAGTTATTGGGAAAGAGGAGACTCATGTGGTAAAAGACTAACCTCATGTTCATGTAGATTTGGATATAATCCATTAAGTACAGCTTCTGCTTCAACAGGAAGTACAACAAAGAATAGTCAAAAATCTTTACCTTTTGGAGGATTTCCTGGTGCAAGAAAATTTAAGTAGACTTCTACCTGAAATATATAAGCAAGTAAAAGAAGAAAGTCCAAAAGAAGCTTGTGGACTTGTTATTGAAATCGAAGATGAATTGAAATATATTCCTCTGGAAAATCAAAGTTCTGAGAATGAGCACTTTGCAATTGACCCAAAACAATGGGTTCGATACTCGATTATTTCAAAAATAAAATATGTAGTCCATAGTCACTACGGCTCAAATTGTCATCCAAGTGAGCATGACAAGAATGTATGTAAAAGTCTTGGTGTACCATACTTAATTGTATCGTACCCAGAGAAAGGAGAATTTATTTATGACCCACGTTAAATTAATGGGAGAAATGGGAGACAAGTTCGGTTCTGAGTGGGAGTGCGTCGATACGAATGTTCGTGATATATTAAAATGTATTCATGTACAAACTGAAGGATTACAAGAATATCTTTTAGACTGTCATTTAAAAAATATCGAATTCTCTATACAAAGTGGAGATACTCTTATAGAGGAGTTTCCAGAATTATATCTAAATATTGCACGAGAAGAACTAATAATTACTCCAGTACCTGCAGGTTCTGGAAAGGGATTAGGAAAATTAATCACAGGATTACTAATGCTAGCAGCTTTCTTTTTTATGCCGGGACTCGGAGCAGCAATGACAACTGGAGGAACAACTGTTGGAGGAACTGGAGCATTAGCAGGATCATTTGCTACAGGTACAACAATGGTGGGAGGCACAGTAACATTAGGCACAGGTACTTCAGTATCGGCAGCATTGGCTTCAGGAGCAAGCTTAAATTTAGCAGGTTCAGCAGTAATGATGCTAGGAGCAAACTTAGCACTTATGGGTCTTGCAGAAATGTCAGCACCCGATCCAGATAAAACAACTAACGATCCTTCTTACTTATTTAATGGAGCACAAAATCACATTGAACAGGGAAAACCTGTTCCACTTCTCTATGGAGAACTTACAATCGGTGGCGCACCAATTTATCAAGGATACACACCAGGACTACATAATCAATATAAGAAAGGAGTTACAATAATAGGATCTACAGATTCGGGCAATCAAAGAGTAGGAGCCAATCCTTATAGTGGAACTTATACTAATTATGGTACCTCAAATGCAGGTACTCCTTCAAATCAACCCGCTTCAGGATGGGTAGGAACAGGAAATAATACTTTTGATGCAGTAATGGATCATATTTTCGATAACCCAGGTGGAATAACAAAGTTTCCTCAAGTCGACGACGCAGTACAAAAGCTGTAACTAAAATAAAATGGCAGATAATTCATCAAAATACAGTACAAGAGGCTTTGGAACTAAAGCAACTTATGATCTAAAAAGTCCTAATAAGGAACAAACAGCTATTGTCTACGATTTACTCGCAGAAGGACCAATTGCAGGCTTATCAAATGATCTTTCTTCGGTTTACTACAATGACGTTCCTTTAATTGACTCGGTAAATAATGCTATACTCAAACCTCGAAAATTTACAGCAAATACAACCGCAAACAGTACTTCTGTAGCTGCAAGTGAGTTTGGAACTATTCGCACTCTTAGTTATAATAATAAATCAGGACTTGCTATAGGTGGCAGAGTTATTTCTATTGTAGGAGCAGGTACAAAAGGCTCAGGTATAGCAAGTATCAGTGCAGGCTCTTCAAAAGTTACAACTTCTTCAAATTATTTTACTCAAACAATAATTGATAATCAAGGAAAAGGATTACCAGTATATATCCGTATTGCAGGTGCCGGTCCAGGAGGACAGGATCTTGTATCAGGTATAAAGAAAATGGTAAGTGCAACAGTTGCAGAACTAAGTGTAAGAGCATTTACTACAGTTTCAAGTGCAGATATAGTTCAAGATCATGTTACAACACTCAGTTCCATTTCAGGAAATACCGCAACCTTATCTGTTGCTACTCCTACAGCCGTAACTGGTGCTCTATGTGTAGTAAGCGGACCTTCTTTAGAAGACTCTGCTCAACTAGCAAACTTTTCTCATGTTTCTTTCGGAATAACATCAGGAAATGCACTACAAGCACCTTTAATAGCTCCAGGGTTTACAGGTTCTTCAAGCACAGTTTATGATGCAAATGTAGAACTCAAACAAGCAAATTTATCAGCAGTATCAGGTCTTTCTGGTTTAGGTAATAACTATAACGGAACAAATGGTGGAACAAAAAATGGAATTGATGAACCTGGCAATGATGGTCAAGGTTCTGCTTCAGATACTGTATTAACAGCAGCAGCAATGGGAGTTTCAAATCCCCAAGAAGTAGACGAAGTTCATCTTACTTTTAGCTTTCCAGAAATGCACGCATTTAAAAACTCAGGAGCAAAGGGACCAAGCTTTGTAGAGTTTCAGATGTTCTTTGAATACACATCAGATGGAACAAATTATACTAGTGCTTTGGCATTTGGACCTTCTAATTCAACACTACTTTCTAGAACACCTGAATGGGGGAATAAAGTTACTTATGGAGTTAATAGTGGTTCTATACCTAGCACTGGGTATGTAAAACCTTCGAAAGCACAATACTCTGAATACATAGAAGAATTTGTAATGAATGTTGAACAATTTCAACCTTTTGTTAATTATAGAATTCGTGTAAGAAGAATAACTGATGATAATTTTAAAGATGGAAGTTTTCAACATCAAAATGCTTCTCGTCTCAAAACAGTAGAAAATATAACTAAAGATAGATTATCTTATCCTTATGCCGCTTATACAGCAAACGTATTTAATGCAAAAGACTTTAGCGGAGGACTTCCAAGTAGAGCATATAAATTAAAAGGTAAACTAATTCAAGTTCCTACTAATTATTTAACAAGGGATGAAAGTTCAGACGGCACAGCAAAATATACACGATTAGTAAGTGGCTCTGCCCCTTCTTACGCTGTTTCAGAAGAAGCATCTTATCAGACATGGAATGGATCATTTCGAGGAGATCGTTCAACATGGGCAGAAGGACACCCAAATAGAGAACTAGTATACTGTAATAATCCAGCTTGGGTATTTTATGATATTCTTACAAATAATCGCTATGGAGTTGGGCAATTTGTTGATAGCGCACTTATAGATAAATATTCATTATTTGAAATTGCAAAATATTGTGATGAACTTGTTTCAGACGGTGAAGGAGGATTAGAACCTCGCTTTACAGCCAATCTTTACTTAGACAAAACTGCCGAAGCAACAAAAGTACTGCGAGATATTGCAAGTATATTTAGAGGTATGGTACTATGGTCAGAAGGAGAAATTGTAGCTATAGCTGATAGACCAAAAGAGGTTGTATATACATTTACAAAAGGTAATGTTGAAAATGGAGTTTTTACCTATGAAGGAACAGGAGACAGAGTAAGAACTAACCAAGTAAAAGTAACATGGAATGATCCAGCAGACAATTACAGACAAGCAATCGAATATGTAGAAGATCATCAAAATATATTAAGTACAAACAGACTAGTACGAGAGTCTTCAGTAGCTTTTGGATGTACTTCTCGTGCACAAGCACATAGATATGGTAAATGGAAATTACTTTCTGCACAACTTGAAAAAGAAACTGTTACTTTTTCAACCGGACTTAATGCTATAGGACTAAGACCTGGCGATATTATAGGTGTTCAAGATGCAGATAAAGATGGATACCAATATTCAGGAAGAGTTTCAAATACAGGCACAAGAAGCACCACAGTAATTCCACTAGATAGAACAATATCATTACCTTCTTACGCTGCAGCATTTCCTCCACAACTATTACTTATTTACCCAGAAGGGGGTTGTTACTTAGAGCAAGAAATAGCAGTTATTAATTCTGCAACTTACCATAGAGGAGATCTATTATTAGAAAATCAAGATGGCAGTGCACTCGATACACAAGAAGAAGCTGCTAACTTAAAAGATGATAGTGGTGATAAGGTTCTTAATTTTTGGTCAGAGAATGTAAGAGTAGAAAAACAAAATATATCAACAAGTTCAGGAAATGTGTCTAGTTTAACAGTAGCTTCTGCCTTTAGTGCAACACCTGACGCAGAAATTATTTGGGCACTTCAACTTTTTAATGGTGATGGTACTCCAAAAACTGGAACAACAAAAGAATTTAAAGTTATATCAGTAAAAGAAGATAAAGATCAAAAAGTACAAATTGTTGCAAGTGAGTTTGCAAAAGCAAAATTCGGAGCAGTCGACAGAGGATACACACTTTACAGTGTACCAACAGATGCAATTCCTGATAGAGATGATGTTATACCAGCACCTACAAATATAGTTGCAAAGGTAGAACCTATGAATTCCGAATCTGGAGATTTAGGAGAAACAGTTGATGTTCCAACTTCAGGGGGTGTAAAAGTAACTGTAACTTGGAACGCTCCTTTAACATCAGACGGATTAAAATATAAAAATATTTCAGGTTTTGAACTTAAACATAGTTTTAATGGTGGTTTTGAGAGTATAATCACAAATGGAGAAGATCAAAGTTTTACTTTTGAAAATGTAAAAGTAGGCACATATAATATACACGTAAGAACAATATCAACTATAAATACTTATTCTCCGTGGATAACAAGAAAAGTAACTGTTGGTAAAAATGAAGTTCCTTCTATTGCAGGCTTTAATAAATCTCAAGTAGCTGTAGGAGGACAGCTTAATCAAGCACTTGCGATAAATACAAACACAGGAGTAGCTACTATTGGATCTTCCACCTATACTTTTATAGGGAAAGATGGAACAGAATATGTTCTTACAGGAACGGGTACAGGAAATACACAACAAGCTTTCTCAGGAATGGGAGCAAGTGCAACAGCTTTCCTACTTTTTGATTCGGATGCAACTTCAGATCATCTAAAAGCAGTTGAACTTAAAACAGATTCAAATGTGAGCCCAGCTGTAGAGTATTTTGCAGAAGTTGGAGCATCCAATAACGGACTAACACAGGCGAGTGGAACAATAACTGTCGCCCAATTCTCAAACCAAATAGATGGATCTAGTACTTCTTTTACAAGTGATTTTGCCTCTGGAGATTTAGTAAAACTAGATAATGGTACTGCAGCACAAGCAACTTATGCAAAAGTACAAAGTATAGAAAGTGATACTTTAATGTTTATAGATGCTGTAAGTCAAAGAGCCTATAGTAGTAATAATGTATTTAAGCAAAGCTTTAAACCTGACTTTCTTAAAGATACGATAATTGCGAAAGTCGTAACAAACGGCAGCACTGCTTACTCCTTTGAAATAGTTTATGCAATTACGGCAGGTATTACTGGAGCAGATGGTGCAGACGGATCTGTAGGTACAGATGCCCGTGGAGTAGCCTTAACTGCAGGAGATCAAAGTATTGAATATAATACAAATGGAGCAAGTCCAGATCCTTCTAGTACAACAATTACTGCAACAGCCGTAAATACAACTGGAACTGTATATTATGAATTCTTTAAGAATGACTCAAGTGTTCAAAATACAACTTCAAATACTTATGCATATACACCTCAATCTTCTTTTGATAATATGCCAGATAAGATGGAAGTTCAGATACGAGAAGGATCAAATTCAGGAACAATTCTTGCAAGAGACATAATGACAATTGCTGGTTTAAAAGCTGGTGTGGATGCTATTACAATTATACTATCAAATGAAGCACATACTGTTCCTACAAATACTTCAGGAACACCAACTAGTTTTTCAGGATCAGGAACAGATATTCAAGTATTTAATGGTACAACTCAATTAAACTATGCAACAAGTGGAAATTCAACTTTCAATATTTCAGCAAGTGGTTCAAGTGTTACAGTAGGAAGTGCAAGTACTGTCTCTTCAAATACAAGAAGGTTTGCAGATATCAGTGCTTTAAGTGCAGATGTAGGTTCAGTAACTTTTACAATTACAGTAAGAAACGAAGCAGGAGTTTCGAAAACCTTTACAAGAATACAGACTCTTACAAAATCAAAACAGGGAGCAACTGGTGCTGCTGGACAAGATGGAAATGATGGAAATGATGGAAATGATGGAAATGATGGAAATGATGGAGCAGCAGGATTAAGAACAATACAAGGTTATCTTTATTATGAAAAAACCAGTAGTGGAGCACCGAGTGCACCAAGTGGAACTACGTATACTTTTAGTACTGGAGTAGTATCAGGTACTGGTATTAATGATAGCGGTTCAACCAATGTTTGGAGAAATAGTCCAACAACGCAAGACGCTACTTCATCAAATTTTTGGTGGACTGTACGATATTATGGAACAGAATCGTCAGCAGGATCAAGCACAATAACCGTAGCTTATAGTAGTGTTGTTCAGCTTACAAGCTTTACAGGAGTAGTTACTTTTAGTAACGGAACTTTTAATGATGGAAGTAATATTACTACAATTGACGGTGGAAATATCGCAGCAAGTTCAACAATAACAGTTGGTTCTTCTGCACAAATTCAACTTCAAGGAAACAATCAACGAATTTTAATATCGGATTAATAACATGCCAAATAGAATTTTAATTGGACAAGATAATGCAGGCACTTATAAATTAAGAGTATCAAAACCTGGACAAGATGTTCTTACTGACGGACAAGATGATATGCTTTTTGACAGTACTCGTTATAGAACTGGACAAGTGCACAAAACAGTAGCAAATGCTTCTGGATTTAATAATTTTCTAGGAACTGATACAGATTTAGCAGATGGTACAGAGTATATGCCTCTTTGTATATTTTTTGAAAAACATCATAGAACAAGAGTAACAAAAACTTCAAGTTCAGGTTACTATAGTTCAACATCTTCAACTTATAGAAATAGAATAAGTGATGGGTCTACTGTAGTAGTTAGTAGTAATGACTTTATACTTGAAAGAGTTGATGAACACTTTTCAATTTTTTCATTTACAAATCGTTACGACTTAAGCGCAAATAATGAAATAGCTAGTGGCACTTCAACTCGTGGAATTACATTGGGATGGAATGGAGCGGCAGGAGATCACGGAGCAAAAGCAAATAGACTATCTACTTTTACTCCAACATCAAACAATACAATTTCTTTTAGAGCAGCAAGTGGAAATGTATTTGCTGTAACTTATGGAGTAACAACAGGAAGTAGTTATCAAATAAGTGGAACAGATTCAGGAGGAGTAGCTGTAGTGAATGCACGAGCAGCTGTTCTAAAGATACCAATGGGTTATGGATATATGACTTCAACATTTATGGGATTTTAGATATGGCAAGTAGAATATTAATAGGAAATAATGGAACTAATTATGGGCTATTTGTGAGTAGACCCGGTAAAAATGTAACTGATATGAATGAAGATGATTTGATTTTTAATACAAATGGTTCAGATACTTCAAATTTTTTAGGATTTCTTCAACTAGGACAAGTGGGAAGCACTACAAATAATACAACAGGAGATGTAACTCAGAATTCAAACTCTACAAGTAACCAAGGAATAACACAATTAAATACTACAGATGGAATGGAAATTGTAGGAGAAGGAACCGATGGAGGATTTATACAAAGCGGTTCTACAACTGGGAGTACTCATACTCTTAGTACTGATGCTAGTTTAACGATAAGAGGCATAACTCACACAAATATAAGTTCAGGAAATTATAAGTTTATTAGTATAAAGGGGTTCTTCTAATGGGAACAAATAGAGTTGTACTTGGAAAAAACGATGCAGGAACTTATGGACTGTTTGTATCAAAAAAAGGAGATAATGCAAGTAATCCTTCAGGAAATCTATTATTTGATTCTCGAGCATCAGCAAACTTTAATGTTATTGGATATGGACAAGGAACACTAAGTGCTCATACAAATTCAAGTACTATTGGGTCAACATTATATGGTAAAAGTCCAAAAACATTTTATACAAGTAATACAAGTTCTGGCTCTGTTGCACGAGTTGCACACAATGTAAGTGGGTATACTCCTACAGTTATAGCACGATTTATATATGCAGACTACATAAGTAGTGGAAAAGCATTAAAAGTCCTTACACCAGCAGTGCATCTTAGCCATCTTGATGTGGAATTTGTCAGTTTCTCAGACGGACAACCAGATGACCCAAAAATAAAGAACTCAATAGCACATGGATTTGATTATGAAGTTGATGGAACTTATATGTACTTCATGAGTTATGAAGGAGGTTTTAACGCATATAACACACTTAGACAAAGCAGAACAGTATATAATGGAAGAACTGTATACTATTCATATTTAATTTTCGATCAACCAGATATAGGAGTAAAACTATGAGCGATACATTTACTGTATTTTATAATAACACAAGCAAAGAAATAGCCTATGCACTACGAGGCACAGCCACATCAGAACAAATATCTGCAGAAGCATCTGCAGGAAGAGGGTATGTTACGACTACTCGTTCTGACGATATAGCTACTAATCATTTCTATATAAATGAAGCAGAAGACGATATTGTAGAATATTCAACATTTAGTATATCAGTAAGTCCTGAAAATGGACAGTGTGCTATAGACGAAACTTTTACACTTTCAGGTGTACCCGAAGGAACTAAAGTATATGGAGGTGGAGTATTGCTTGGGACAATGAATTCAGACAGTAGTTTGACACTAACAGCAAAAGAGGCAGGAGTATGGAGAATACTCTTTGAAAAAAGTAATTATTATCAAGGAGAAGTTTCCTTGTATGTAAAAAGGAGAGGAGAATGAATTTAGATTTAGACACAGGAGAAGCATATGGAACAAAGAGAGCATCTTATTATCCATCTTTAAGAGAGCAGCTTGATTTACTTTGGCACGCAGTAGATGACGGAAAGTTTGGTGATACAGCTAAAACTTCTTCTTTTTATACTGAAATGAAAGCAGTAAAAGACAAATATCCCAAAGGATAAAGTATAACGATTTCACATTCCAAAAATAATCCTTGACATCAGGTGTTATTTTTTGGTATAATTAATTCATTGGAGGTATAAGAAATAACCATGAGTGCTGGTAATTACAACATAAAAATAGATCAGGGATCAGATTTCTCGTTACAGCTTACTGTTCAAGAAGACGGATCCGCAAAAAATCTTACAGGCTTTAGTGCACGCGCACAGATGCGCCCTACAATCGATTCTAGTACTCTTACAGCTACGTTCACTTGCACAATATCAAATGCTAGTAGTGGAATACTAACTATGGCACTTGCAAATACACTAACAGACGATATAGATGTGGGACAGTACTACTATGACTTAGAGTTATTTACAAGCACTACCTCACAAAGACTTATACAGGGAACAGCTACTGTCTCTGGTGAAGTAACAAGATGAGCCGAATAGGAGCAAACAGACTTGCAAGAACAAATGTTGTAGCAGCTCATCCTGCAATTTCTATTACAGAAAGCGCACTAAATGATGTAATTGCAAACATTACAACTTCTTCAGCAACAATAGCAGTAGAACAATTTTTTCGTGCATTTGTAGCAAGTGATGTAGTTTCTACTACTCATAATACACTATCAGTAGCAAATGTACAAGACGCAATAGAACAATTAGAATCTCAATTTTCAAGAGGAGCAACAGATCCTAGCACAAGTAGTGAAACTTATCTTGACAATGGAGATTTATTTTATAATACAAACACAAATCAATTAAAGGTTTATAGAGATGGAGCATGGCAAATTCTTCTTCAAGCAGAAGGAGACATGGATACATTAGATGGGAGTACATTTTAAATGACAACAACAATTACAGTAGTCGAAGATGTAACAAGCATTAGCGTTAGCGCAATCTCACCCACTGATGCATCAACTAATGCTGCTAACTTAACATTTACACCTCACAATGTTATAACTGCTACTAACGTACAAGATGCGTTAGAACAATTAGCAGACCAATTTTTTAGAGGAAATGATGTACCAAGTGCATCAACAACAAATTTATCAGAAGGCGACTTCTTTTATGATCTGAATGATAATCAGCTCAAAGTTTACAGAGAAACATCATCCAACGTTTTTCAGTTCGTACCATTAGCACAAGCGACAGGCGACATGGAAACAGTAGATGCGGGGAGTTTTTAAGACTCCATTAGGAAAATAAAATGGCAACAACAATTAAGATAAAAAGATCCACAGGTACTTCGGCTCCAAGTAGCCTTACTGCTGGTGAGTTAGCTTATACAGGTGGAGCGGGCGCACAAGGTGGCGCAGGCTCTAGACTTTTTGTAGGTAATCCTGCCGATGGCAGTAATCTAATAATCGGTGGTAAATATTTTACCGATATGCTCGACCATGTACATGGTACGAACACAGCGAGTTCAGCATTAATTGTTGACTCCAATAAAAAGATAAACGAATTACTAAGTGGTAACATTGTAGTTACTGGTTCTAGTAACACTATTTCTACATCAAGTGGTACTCTTACTATTGCTCCTACAGGTAATTTAATAATTACTCACGGTGGCACAATAGATTTAGATGCTCAAGCAAACGTAATGTCTATTATTGACAATAACGCAGCTTCTCTTGATATTAAAGAAGGTTCAACTTCTTACTTAAAATTCGTAACAACAAATTCCAGCGAAAAGATAGTAGTCGGACAAGACACTACATTCGCAGATGATGTATCATTACTTTCAGATGCAGCCGTCTTAAACTTTGGAGCAGATTCAGAAGTTAACTTAACTCATGTTGCCGATACTGGTTTACTTCTTAATAGCACTAGCGTTTTCCAATTCAGAGATTCAGCACTAAGCATCGGATCTTCTGCAGACGGACAATTAGACATCAATGCAGATACATTATTAGAAATCACAGCCCCAACAGTACAATTTGATACTGATGGTCAAGTAGTATCATTTGGAGCAGACGGAGATGTAACACTTACACACGTCGCTGATGCTGCTTTAATGTTAAACTCAGCGATGGGTTTAAGATTCAGAGATTCTGCACTTAGCATTAACTCTAGCACAGACGGACAATTAGATATTGATGCCGATACAGAACTTGAAATCACAGCACCAGTTGTTGATATCAATGCCTCAACATCAGTTAATATTAGCAATGACCTTAAACTTGACAGCGATTCTGCAGTCTTAGGATTTGGTGCTGATAATGATGTAACACTTACCCACGTTGCTGATACAGCTTTAATGCTGAACAGCTCAATGGCTTTACGATTCAGAGACTCTGCACTAAGCGTATCTTCTCCTTCAGACGGTACATTAGCAATCGCAGCTGATACAGAAGTTGACATTACTGCAACTACTATTGATATCAATGGTAATGCAGATATTAGTGGCTCACTTGGTGTGGGTTCAACAACAGCTTCTACTTTAAAAGTTTCAGACTTAACAAATAATAGAATTGTTATTGCAGGTGCTTCAGGTGAAATTGAAGACGACGCTAACTTTACATTTGATGGTACAACATTCGCAGTTACAGCCGCTACAGATATTACTGGAGACTTAGATGTTGACGCAGTAAATATTAATGGTAGCACTGTTTCTACAACTACTTCAAATACAGACTTAACTTTATCTCCAAATGGAACAGGTACAGTTAAAGTTCCTTCAGGTTATGATGATAGAAGTGGCTTAGGTGCACTTTCTCTTGTAACAAAAGGATATGTTGATGCAGTAAAACAAGCACTAGATATTAAAGATTCAGTACATGTAGCTTCAACAGCAAACGTTGCTTTAACAGCAGGTTCTTCTGGACTAGAAGCAGGTGACGCAATTGATGGCGTTACTCTTGTAGCTGGTGATAGGGTTCTTCTTAAAAATCAGACAGATGCCTCAGAAAATGGTATCTATGTAGCAGTTGCTTCAGGTGGTACACCTGCTCGTTCAACTGATGCAAATGCAAGTGCAGAAGTTACTTCCGGTATGTTTGTATTTGTTGAAGAAGGTACTGCTAACGGAGACCAAGGTTATGTACTTACAACAAATAATGTAATTACACTAAATACTACTGATTTAACATTTACACAATTCTCAGGTGCTGGTCAAATAACAGCAGGGAATGGTATGACAAAATCTGCGAACACATTAAATGTAGTTCCAGACGCAGTAACTTTATCTGTAACAGCAGATGAAATCAAATTAAAAGGTGATGTAACAACAACAGCACTCGGTGACTTATTAATTGGTAAAGCGTCAGATGGCGGTTACAAACGATTAGCAGTTTCATCAGGTGGTGCAAATCAATTATTACAAATTAATTCTTCAGGAAACGATCTAGAGTTTACAAATACAATAGACGGAGGAACATTCTAAAGAATCTCTACATAGAGTAAGACAACAGGACAACCATAAATATGGCTACAATACAACTAAAGCGGTCAAATACTGCTGGTGCAAATCCTACAACTTCTAACCTTGCGTTAGGAGAAATGGGTATTAATACCAAAGACGGAAAATTCTTTTTAAGAAAACATGTCGATGGAAATACTAGCGGAGATGCAATATTAACCTATGCTCCACAGGGTATAAACCCTTTTGGGACACAAACTTATGTAACGAAAGTCGTTACAAAAACTGCCGCACATCCATATAATGGTACTGGTAGTTCTAGTGGTTATACTATTGATGGTTTAGAGAGTCCTTACTTACTTCTTGTACCTGGCAACACATATAAATTTGATCAAGCAGATTCAAGTAATAGTGGTCATCCACTTCGATTTTATTTAGAAGCAGATAAAACAACTGCTTATACAACAGGTGTCACAACAAATGGTACTCCAGGTTCTTCTGGAGCGTATACTCAGATTGCAGTTACTACATCAACTCCCCAAGTTTTATTTTATCAATGTTCCAGTCATGGATACATGGGTTCAGCTTCGTACTCTGTTTCAGATGCAATAGCAGATGGCAAAGTAGGAACAGCTCAAATAGCAACTAACGCTGTAACTTCAGCAAAGATTGCTCAAAACTCAATTCTAACAAAACACATTGACGATAACCAAGTAACAGCAGATCAAATAGCAGACGCTACAGTTACTACAACTCAGATCGCTGCAAATACTATTGCAACAGGAAACATTGCAGATAATGCAGTAGACGGTACAAAGATTGCACAAAATAGTATTCTTACTAGACACATAGACGATAATCAGGTCACAGCAGATCAAATAGCTGATGCAACAATCACAACAACACAGATAGCAGCAAACACTATTGCTACAGCAAACGTTGCAGATAACGCTATTGATGGAACAAAAATAGCATCAAATAGTATTCTTACTCGACATATTGATGATAACCAAATTGGTATTGATCAGTTAAATGTATCAGATGGTTCTAGTGGACAAGTACTCAAAACAGATGGTAGTGGAACTTTATCTTTCGGTACTGTAACAAGTGGTGGAAGTGCATCAAATAGTTTTGAAACTATTGCTATCTCAGGACAGAGCAGCGTAGTCGCAGACTCTTCTACAGACACATTAACACTTGTAGGCGGAACAGGAATTACACTTACAACAAATGCTAGTTCTGATACTATTACAATTACAGGAACAACAGGAATATCAGCAAATGCTGTAACCGCAACACATATAGCAACTGGAGCAGTTGGAGCGAGTGAACTTGCAGCTACTGCAGTAACAGCCGGTGCTTATACAAATGCCGACATAACAGTCGATGCAGATGGTCGTATAACATCAGCTTCAAATGGTACAGCAACTGTAGCAGATGGGGCAATAACAACAGCTAAACTAGCAGACGATGCAGTCAGTGCAGCAAAACTTGCAGATACAGCAGTAACAGCGGGAACATATGGTTCTACAACTGTTTCACCACAAATTACAGTAGATGCACAAGGAAGAATAACAAATGTATCAAATCAGACAATCTCTGGTGGAGGTGGATCTGGTGGTATTGGTTTAAATCAAACTGTTGCTGTTTATGAAGGCTCTGGAGACGGCTCAACAACAGCTTTTAATACTGGAACAACAATAACAAACGAAGCTTTAACTTGGGTATTTATAGATGGTGTTTATCAAGAAAAAGGAGCTTATTCAACATCTGGCTCAACAGTAACATTTAGTGCTGCACCACCAAACGGAACAAGCGTAGAAGTAAATAATCTAGCAAACTTAACAACAGGTGGAGCATTTAATCATAACTCGTATAATGGAGATGGTTCTACAACAGCATTTACACTTTCAAAAGCACCAGGCTCAGACACAGACTTAATTGTATTTATAGACGGTGTATACCAAAATGCCGATTCATTCAATGTAAGTAGCACAACTCTTACATTTGATACTGCACCAGCAAATAGCACAAAAGTTATAGCATACACAATTGGTGGTGTTGTAATGGGCAAAGCCTCAACAGTTGACACATTTAATGGTAATGCTTCTACAACAGCATTTACATTATCACTTGATCCTGTAAAAGAAGAAAATACGCAAGTATATGTTGGCGGTGTATATCAGCCAAAAGGAACATATGCTGTAAGTGGTACAACACTTACTTTCTCAGAAGCTCCACCAAGTGGAACAGGTAATATTGAAGTAGTTATAAATCAAATTACAACTCTTACTGACGTAGGAGCAAATGCAGTAACAGCTACTTCCATTGCAGCAAATGCAGTTGGCTCAGCAGAGATTGCTGCAAACTCAGTAGATTCAAGTGAATTAGTTACTGGCTCTATTGATACAATACATATTGGAGATGACCAAGTAACAAATGCAAAACTTGCAGTAAATTCAGTCTCCGCAACAGAACTTGCAGGAAACTCAGTAACAAGCACACAGATAGCAGCTAACCAAGTTACATCAAGTGAAATAGCACAAAATAGTATTCTTACTATACATATAGACGATGACCAAGTAACTGGAGACCAGTTAGCAGATGCAATTACAGTCGTAACATCTGTTACTACTCCTTTGGTTGATGCAGCTATAGTAGACGGAGAGAACTTTAAGATCAATGGCGGACAAGGTTCTGACGGACAGCTTCTAACATCTACTGGAAGCGGAGTGGCATGGGAAGATGCCCCTGCAGGCGGTCCAACATTTAAGACATTTGGAACATCTTCCATAATGATTGGGGATAATGCAACAGGCACTATTAATGCAGCAAATAACAATACTGGTCTAGGCATAGATGTTTTTGCAGCTTTAACAGAGGGTGATAATAATGTAGCAGTTGGTAAATCTGCTTTAACCGCAAACACAACAGGTATAAGTAATACAGCAGTAGGAAGTCAAGCCTTAGAAGCAAATACCACAGGAAGTTATAGTGTCGCTGTAGGTGAATTAGCCTTAAAAGCAAACACTACAGGTCAAAATGTTGCGATAGGACAAGCAGCAATGATTGCGAATACTACTGGAACAGGAAATGTTGCTATAGGTACTTATGACAATGCTCAACTACAACCTTTAAAAACAAATACAACAGGCAATCATAATGTTGCTATTGGATCTGGTTCAATGTCTGTAGCTACCACATCAAATGACAATACTGCGGTTGGCTACATGTCTTTACGCAACTTGACTACTGGGACCCCAAATGAAGCATTTGGTTATCGTGCAGGAATGAGTATAACAACAGGTTATTCAAATACAGTCTATGGCAGTTATGCTATGGACAATTCAACCGCTACAGGATATGGAAACACTGTGATTGGGCATGGCTCAGGGCGAGCAATGTCATCTTGTAATACAAATACTCTTGTTGGTTCAGCAGCAGGCGACTCACTTACAACAGGGAGTGGTAATGTATGTATTGGCTATGGAGCAGGACATGTTTTTACAACTGGTGGAGATAATATTTACATAGGCAGAGGGGCAGGTGGTGCAGAATACAATGCAGGTACAAACAGAATTGTTATTGGTCCAGACTTAAACGCAGACGGCAATAACAAAGTATTTATAGGTAAAAGCGGAAGTGCTGTTAGTCTAAACTTTACAAGTAGTGGTTCATGGTCTCAATCTTCAGACGAGAGAAAAAAACAAAACATACAAAATGATATTTTAGGTTTAGACTTTATAAATGACTTAAGAACAGTAACCTACAAGTGGAAATCTTCTGCAGACTTTCCCAAAGATTGGAGTGATTACAACGAAGAAAATACACAAGATACAGATGTTGTAATGCACGGAATGATTGCACAAGAGGTAAAAGCAGCCTTAGATAAAGCAGGTGTGTCAACTTTTGCAGGTTGGCATGAACAGACCGATGGAATGCAGATGGTTTCAAGAGAAATGTTTATATTGCCTTTAATTAAAGCATTACAAGAAGCAGACGATAAGATAGACGCCTTAACAGCAAGAATAGAGACACTAGAGGGATAACATGGCACTAACAAAAATATCAACAGGAGTAATCGCAGCAAACACTTTAGCAACCGCAAATATTGCGGATAACTCTGTTGACGCTACAAAAATTGCTTCTAATAGTATTCTTACTCGGCATATAGATGATGACCAAATAACAGGAGATCAACTTGCCGATAATATAACAATCGCAGGTAATTTAACAATTACTGGAAACTTAACAACAAATGGTTCAAGTGTAACAAATTCTTCTAGTAATACAACTATCGAAGATGCAATCATAGAATTAGGAACAGGAACTTCGGGCGCACCCGCTACAGACGCAGGTATCGTAATCGAAAGAGGATCTTCTGATAATGTATTTATCGGTTGGGATGAAAGCGCAGACAAAGTTACAGTTGGAACAGGTAGTTTTACAGGAGCATCAACTGGTAACTTAACAATTACAGCAGCTCCATTTGTATCAGGCGCATTGACTGCATCTGGTATTAGTTATCCTACTAGCGATGGTAGTGCAGGGCAATATCTAAAAACAGATGGTTCTGGAGCATTAAGTTTTGATTCAGTAACAACACAAGTAGACAATTATACTGCAACAGGAAACGGCTCAACAACAGCTTTTGATACAGGAATAAATCCACACAATGAAGTAAACACATGGATATTTATAGATGGTGTATATCAGCAAAAATCACAATATAGTTATAGTGGCTCAACAGTAACATTTAGTACTGCACCAGAAAATGGAGCATTGATAGATGTTGTAACAGGTACAACAGGCGGAATGGCAAGTTCTGATACAGTTCTTGGGATCTATGAAGCCACAACGACAAACACAGCCGCATATACTACAGGTATCAGTGCATCAAACGAGAACAATACTTGGGTATTCGTAGGTGGTGTTTATCAACCAAAAGACAGTTATACTTTTTCAAGTGGTACATTAACTTTTGATGCCAATACTCCCACAGGGCAAAAATTATCAGTAGTTGCGACAAAAGCACTTACTGCAGGAAGTGTAGAAACGACTTCTCTGGGAGCAAACGCAGTTACATCAGCAAAAATCGCAAGTAATGCTATACTCTCGAGACATATTACAAATAATAGTATCGTTGGAGCAGACATAAGTGCTACAACAGGAATAACTGCAGCAACCTTTACAGGAGCACTTACAGGTAACGTAACAGGTAATGTTGCAGGAAACCTAACAGGAACTATACTAACAGCGGCACAGACAAACATAACAAGTGTTGGAACTTTATCAGCGTTAACAGTTTCAGGACAATTAACAGCAGGTGGTTTAGCGTACCCTACGAGTGACGGATCAAATACACAAGTACTAACAACAAATGGTTCCGGTACTTTATCTTGGTCAACTATTAGCGGAACAACACTAAATAATAATACAAATAACTATGTAATGACTGGTACAGGTTCATCAAATACATTAAATGGTGAGTCGGGTCTGACTTATGATGGTAGTTTGTTAAATGTAACAGGTATAATAAAAGAAAATTCAATACCAACAAGATCGAGATCTATAGCGATGGCTTTGGTCTGGGGATAACATAGGAGAAATAAATGGCAAATCCAAACATAGTAGCAGCTACTTCGATATATGGTAAAAGTATAAACGGAGCTTTAGGCACTACAGTAACAACCGACTTATTAACTTGTGCAAGTAACAAGCTATTAAAAGTCAACACAATTATTATAGCGAATATTGACGGTACAAACTCAGCTACTG
>Ga0222716_10000847_pt1 | contig 26037 bp, 29 predicted proteins | sample C33_13DmetaG_FD_165044 | JGI IMG/M metagenome (GOLD analysis project Ga0222716, IMG submission 165044) | Estuarine water microbial communities from San Francisco Bay, California, United States - C33_13D | ecosystem: Environmental > Aquatic > Marine > Unclassified | place: USA: California... | reverse complement strand
TGGCGGCTCATCCAACAATGGGTGGTAATCTTGTGGAGAGGGGCGTTCTCCTGCCTCTGGACTAACCGTACAAGGGGCGGCGCGGTAGACTCTCCACTAAGAGCCGCCCCACAACTACTAACTAGGAGCCAAAAGCATGGCAGAATATGACGATACAAACCGAGGCGCAGCCTTCACACCCTTTCCCACGCAGAAGATGATCCTGCAAGGCAAGGTAAATGTTGACGGCAATGACAATAAGATTGTCTTGGTTTCAGACGAGACGCGAGACGGCAGAAAGATTGTTGAAGTCTTTCAGAAAGTCGGCGTTCTATTTGAGAATGATAAGAAGGGCAACGAAGCAGCGCCCGATTACTCTGGGCCAATGAAACAAGTAGTCGAATCTCCACTTGAGAAGCGCATTGCAGGTTGGCGCAGAATGAAAGACGGCAAGCCTTATATGTCCTTCAACGTAAGTGATAAGCAAGGCGGCACTGAGGACAGAAAGATTCCTGATCCATCAAAAGCCTTGCCAGAAGATGACATTCCGTTTTAGGATAAATCATTCTACCCAGTGAGTCTGCCTCAATACTCACAGACTTGGGCGCTCTTCGGAGCGTCCTTTTTTTCCCAAGGAGACATCATGGAAACATGGCAAGAAATAAAAGCGAGGCATCAGCGCGAGAAGATTGAACTCGTTCAAAGCTTTGCTGCCAATTACACAATGAAAGATGCAGCTAAGATACTAAGGTGTGACGAGCCTGTGCTTAGACGCTTTGCGCACCACTACGATATAAAATTTTTAAGGGCAAAGTGGCCTGATAAGGTGTGAAGCGGCAGTTGATATAAAGTTTAACAGGCAGGTAAACGATACAAAAAGTTTGGGTTTCTGAGAGAGCCGCCTCACAAATCCAGTAAACAAAACAAAGGAGGACAAGTCAAGTGACACAGCTAGAAAAGATGATGGTCTATGCCAAGGTGGAGAACGCAAGGATGCTCTCTCGCATAGGCGGTAGCAACGCTGTCGCAGGGTACAAGGGCAGGGACGGAGGTTACAAAGGGGGTAGGCCCAACAAGAGCCAAAAGCTCTCCCAGAAGGCAGAAAAAATATTACTCTGCATGAAGTCCGATATGAAAGTCCGCTCCATAGCGCACGTTGTCGGCACCTCGCATCAAGCAGTCAGCCAAATCATTAGCAGATATAATCTAAAGGAGTTGGCAGGTGAATAGTCTTAGCTTTGCTTTCATTGCTTTCTTACCGTTTACTGACTGGCAAGACTGTCAAGACTTTGTAAGATTCCACGATCTGCATGGATTCCACGATCAGTGTGTTGGCGTAGATACAAGTGGCAACCGCACCAACTACGAACAGGAACGAAAGCTTGCACCAGACTGGTCACTCAAACCAAAAGCAAGGCCATCAAAGGAGAACTGAAATGAGCAATGTATCTAACGTAAAAGTAAAGCAGATAGGAAAACAACCCTTATCTGTTCGCGCATTAAACTGCCTTAAATATGAATTTGAAAAAGGGTTTGATCTAAAGAAACCTGAGTGCAGAAAGCGGTTTGCTGATCTATGCGCTAGTGGAAATTACCTTTTAACAATACCAAACTTTGGGCCTAAGTCCTTTAATGAAGTTTGCACTTACATTAACGATCATTGGCCTGAAGAAAACTTAATAGATAAAAGATTATATATAGAACGCAGAAGTCCAGTTAGAAAAAATTTCTACAGAGATAAAAAAATGCTTGAGCTATCTAAAGAAGGTGTGGAAATAAAAGATATTGCATTAATGTATAACATGTCACGGCAAAGGGCTCATCAAATAATTCTAATTGAAAATCGTCGTGCATATTTTGAGGAGCAAGAAAATGACAGACGCTAGGGCTGTGTTTTACACTGAGGCATTTTGTAATGCAATTGAAGAACTGCCTGATGAGATGACCTTAAAAGATATACGTGTTTTAGTTAATGCGGTTTGCTTAGTCTACAAAGAAAAGAATGAAGATGTTGCGTTTGCAATTTTAGAAAACGTAGGTTCTTTTTGGTCTAGTAAAAATATGCAGTAAAGCCTAGCCTACATCAACTCAAAATGTGGGCCATCAATAAAAGGGCGGCGACCTTGAGAACGGCGCAGGTCGATATAAGAGTTCATCGCCTCTTCCATTGTACCTTCCCACTCCATAACATTTGGGACAGACCAAGCAGCACCCCAACGCAATTGAACAGAGTGAGCTAACGCACCCTTCTTCATTGCATCAGCGATGTTATCATAGAGAGGTAACGACCAATCCACATTGCCACCAACATAAGCAAAGAGATCAACAGCATGACAGAAGCCATCCTCTTGCCGCAAGTGTTTGCTCTTCATGGTTTGTGATGCACCCTTGGCGACAAGAGCAGCCTGTTCTTCCTCGGTTCTCAAACCAATTCCAACACCAAAGTCTACATCAGTAACGTCAATCGCAGCCTTCACCACCTTGACCAGATCAGGGTGAACACCACGAAGGCGAGACAAACTTCTATCTGATAATTTAAAGCTCATTTTTACCACCTAAATAGTTTGGCACAGCTTCATGCCGTTTCATTTCCAGTAACAATCGACAGCAATTAACAATAGTATTAATGCTTACCATTATTAAAAGAATTATCTGCCAATTTTGCATTACCAACAGTCTCCATATTCAAGGCGGTTTTTTATTTTTTTACAACCGCAGATTTTTTTTGTTTAAAGAAAATTCTTATTTTCCTTTGCCGAAAAATTTAGTTGCTGACCTTACACCAAAGCTTGCAGCTACAATAACACCAAGCGTGTATTGATACCAGTCGGGCATAGTTTCCAAGGCAGTAAAGCCATTAGCTACAATGTCCCTGCCAGTATCGCCAAGAAAAACAAGCACCAATGGAATTGAAAATAAAATTGTTAGCCATTCGTCCTTCCAAGATGTCTGAGAGCCTTGGGCCATAATTCGCTCCCAATCAGCAACGGATGTTTCCTTACTAAGCATTATCTTAGCCTTAGCCTCTGCTTCAGTCAGCTTCAGCTTGGCTTCAGCAGCTTGCCTGTCTGTCTTACCTTTTAACCAACCACCTGCTAATTCTGCTATCGGCCCTATCAATGCTTGTATCATTTCTGTGACTCCTTACCCATCCAGATTCCAAAGCAGCCTGTGAGCGCCCCCATACAGACGGACACCAATCCCGATTGCTGTATGGTGGGGTCAGGCAATGACATGTACCAGTGCACAGATTGATAGGTCAGAATGGTGACGGCTATCATCATAAGTCGGGGTACAATCTTCCAATCGTCTATAAGAGTATGTGCCATTTATATTCTCCCTGTTACGCCAAGCAAAACAACAATGGCGAAGCCAGTTACTAATGTTAAAATTAAACCAATACTGCCCCATATGGCAATAGCCTCGAACCTTTCAGCCTTTAGCCTAGCTTGTTCCTCTTCACGCTCTTTTCTTTCACGCCGCACCCTAGCTCTAATAGCAATCAATTCTTGCCAAGCAGAGTAGCCACGCAAATGAATTATTAATTCACGTAACTCCTCCTCTGCATCCTTTGCCTTTTGCAAGGCAACAAAGGTTTCCATTGCGTTCTCATCTTCACTGCCAAACGCGCTGCTTTTTTTCTTATTATGTTTATTGCGCAGATCATCGACGCCATCGAAGAACTCACCAATCTGCTTGGTGACGTTTACTAATTCCTGACCCGCGGAAACAGCGGCCTTGATTGCGGCAAACGCTGTTAAAGGATCAATCATTAGCCTGTCATTGTCATCCGCAAAAGAAGCACAATAATAAATGCGCTACTGCCAATTAGAATAGCTTCTATCCTTTTGACGCGGTTAAACAAATCCTTAAACTGTATGTCCATTTCAGTTTTCATAGCAATAATCTGCTTCTCTATTTTGTCGATACGCTGATGCGCTGATGCTACGGTTTGTTTGGTCATGCTATATCATCCACAACTTCTATTTCAATGTATCTACTATTCGGGAAGGTCTGGATTCCACCGTCAGCATAAGTGACTTGGAACTCCCCCTCATAACTACCAACAGTTTGAGTGTTAGCAGCTATCCAAGAGTATGTGACCTCACCTGTTGAGGCAGATGCAATGGTCGCTGATGAATCAACAGTAGATGATGACTCACCAGACTTACGCATTTTAAATGCGACACTAGCACCAGTTAAGTTAGCAACAGAACCATCGCCATTAATTAAAGTGGCGCTGATTATCGGCTTGGTATCATTCTGTTTAATATAGAAGGTCATGCTTTCTCCTTATTCCATATCAAGCGACATTGGCAAGAAATATCTCTGTATCAACAATCGCATCATTAACGCCAATAGAGATACGAACCGCGCTAACTTCAGTAGTGATAATTAAATCATTAGCTCCATCAATGTCAGGATTAATTAAGGGAGCGCCCGCAATAGCTGTAGGCTGATCTACTTGAGGCACACCAGTTGTAATTGATACGCCAACAAAGTCATTGCTTTCATTAGCTGTAGGAGTATCAATCTGAACTGCGCTAGTTGTAATGCTTGTTGCTGTAAGAGCAACGTTTTCAACTAACGTTGGGGTATCAATTGTTGGTGCGCTGTTTGTAATATCTGTTGACGTTAAGCCATGAACGCCAGTCATTATTGGAGAATCGACAGACGGAGCGCCTATATTAATAACTGGACTAAAGTTATGATCTATAGCAACAGTTGAGTTATCAATGGTTGGCGCACTTGCAGAGATGCTATTCGCAGTTAATACATGATTAACAGTAATCTGTGGCGTATCAATTGTTGGAGCGCTAGTTGCAATCTGGGTATTAAGAGCGCCCTCTGCCGCAGTAGAAACAATCTTAATAAATATATCGCCGCCCATACCAGAATGGTTAGCGCAATAATATTGTAGATATTCTGGTGGGTTAGCGCCAAGAGTTAATTCAAGCCGCTCATATCCAAGACCGCCAGTAAATACAACTCCATCAGTATACTCAGTGCCATCAGGTGTTCTTAATCTAAAGTCGTGTATAGCCGAACCACCAGAATACATACCACTGCCAGTTAGCCAGAAACGATATACACGATCTTGGACTGAAATCCCGCTATGCAGTTCAAGGGTTGGAGTTTCTATATATGCCCCAAGCGCTCCGTCCATAGTGTCATAATCTTGTATGTAAAACTTACCGCCAGACGCACTTACTCTAAACCCTCCTATATGCTCTCTGAATATGTGGTGCTGAGAAGAGATAGAAATAGGATCAACAACAGGCGTACCGCAAGTAACTGAGTCAGCAGGTAGTTGCCTTGCAACAGTAGGCGAGTCGATAACTGGTGCGCTGCCTGTTACAGCAGAAGCATTAAGGGAATGGCTTTGAGTTATTGTTGAAGATTCAACAGTAGGAGCGCCTGTTGTAATAGCATTAGCGCCGATTGCTGTGGTTACAATCCCATCATCTGCAAGGGTAGCTGAAGCTAATGGGCTGAAGCCAAGCATGTGTTACTCCTACGACTTTGGATAGGCGTCTTTGATAGCCTTGATATCAGACTTCCAAGCATCCAAGCCTTCGTGATATATTTTGTCTAGCTGCTCTGAAATAGGTGGATAAGACACTACCCGATTGTGCAGCCAGTCGTTTTGATTTTGCCTTGCATTAAATTCCGCAACTTCTTCATCAGTCATTTTAACTAATGAGCCATTTACCATTTTGTCCATTAGCTTTCCTTATATTTGTAGAGGAGAAATTGACCTGAACTAATTGTCCCACCGTTAGGTCTCCACCTTATCCCGCCAATTCTGTTGCTTGTGTTGTTTGAATCGTAGGAGCCGTGAATAACTGTGGCCCCATCGCTCTTGGGGGCATGACCACGGTAAAAGACCCAGTTCCCATTGGCTTTTGTAGATACATCTAGGATAAACCCATGTCGGTCAGTGTCGGTAACGTAACAGTTTATGAAGTCTTGACCTGACGTTATAGTTAACGTTGATGTACCATCTCTCCGATAAGCACAACAGCTTGTTTGAACAACATTACTTGCGTTCATTAAGTCAATCTTAGGAAAAGTGCTTTCTGAAAAGACAACGTACTTACCAATTATTCTGTAAACTGCGTCATCATCAAGGCTAGTAAAATCCACCTGTGAAACAGAGGAACTAACCGTTGTCTTGCTAACAAACTCCAGCGCACCACCGCCACCCCCAGCCGCAGCGCCGTCAATCGTGACGGAACCACTGGTAGCACTGATATCATTTGTCTGATGATTGATCGTTAAAGACATAGTTTACACCGCCGTTGATCCATCCATTTGCGTCATTGCCCAAGCATAACACTTGTCCAAGAAGGCATCGCCACTCGCAGAATTAATGGTATCCAAAGGACAATTTAGGCGAAGGAAATCCACCTCTCTAGTGTCATCTGTAGGTGAGTTGGTTGCGTAAGCTGAGAGATCAATCATCACTGAGAACTTAGGATCAGTCCCACGTTGACGAGAGATGCTTGCTGTTACAATTCTGTAGTAAGCGTTGTTGAAGCTGATACCGTACTGTGAAGCACCTTCTGCAATTGTATGTTGTATAGCCATTGGTTTGCTCCTTTAGGCGTATGTTAATTCTGAGGTTGTGATGGTCGAAGACCAACGAATGTTTGTAGAGGCTGCGCCAGTTCCTTGTATCTTTAAGCAGCCATTTGTTGTGTCAGCGCTCAATGTAACATCCCAACTTGGGGTGTTGTCTAAGACAGTCTTTGCGCTGTTGACTAGGACTGTTGTCCCTGCGCTGCCCTCGCGTCTTATAAGACCTTCAATCTTCCAAGCTGCACAAGCAGTGCCTTCGGAAGCCTTTTGTCGTGCGACAATAGTTCCGCTAAAAGCGTAAGCACTATTATTCGGAAGAACAATTTGGTTGTCTGTTTGAGGTGTAATTGTATTGCTGTGGTAAGTTACAAACGTTGTCGCGGTAGCATCGGTTGTTTCGCAGAGAACAGGATATATACCTACTTGCGCGTCACCTGCCGCACTGTGCTTACCGCCGCTAAACTTAAACGTACCGTCAATAGCATTTCTGGTATTTGTGCCAATAGAAGTACAATGGACGGCTGTACTCTGTGCGTCATACCCCATAACCATTGTGCCTTGGCCTTGAGATTGACTGTAGTAACCCAGACAAACACTGTTATTACCTTGCGCTTGAGTGCTTTCACCAATCGCCGTTGCATATCCACCTGTGGCCTTTGCCAGCTTTCCAAGCGAAACGCTGCTTGTAGCAGAAGACCCATAGCTGCTACCATTATTCGCAATTCCCGCTGCAACCGCCTCTGTACCTGAAGCATAAGAATTACCAATCGCAGTCGCGCCTGTTCCGATTGCTACTTGAGCACTGTTTCCAAGGGCATTGCCGTTTGTAGAAGTGGACAAGGTGCTGTACCCCAGCGCAATACTGCTTATTCCTTGCGCTTGAGCAAGCCGCCCAATGCCGATACTTCGGAACGAACCTGTGGCATCGGCGTCCTTGCCAATCGCAATGCCATCTGTTGCGGAGGCTTCGGCTCCTGTGCCCATTGCGATTGCATTATCACCAGTGGCGCTAGGTGTCGTTGCAGATACGGCATTGTCACGATAAAGGTCTGGGTCGCCGCCACCGCCACTTACAGTAGCAAAGGATAAGGCTCCACTGCCGTCTGTCTGAAGAACCTGATTGGCACTTCCATCAGACGAAGGTAGGGTGTAGGTGTCACTTATTTTGACTTGTTGAGTTGAGCCACCTAAGACAACTTGATTAGCTGTTGCGTTATCGATGTCATAGCCAATTGAAACCGCATCGGCTGCATTTGCCTTTGCATTGTAACCAAGAGCCAGTGACCTGACGCCCCAAGCCTTTGCGCCTTGCCCAAATGCGTGTGCATAAGATGCGATTGCTTGAGACCATGAGCCAATACTAACACTCCCAGTATCCGTAGATTTTGCATGCTTCCCTATGGCAATACTATTTCCTGAAGTCGCCCCATAGCTGCTAGACCCATTGGCTATCCCCAGCGCTACGCTATCTGCACCAGTTGCTGAAGATCGACCAAGTGCTACAGCATAATTTGCCCCAGCGCTTGCCTCAAATCCAATCGCCACTGCACCTTGACTTGAGGTTCCAGTGTCAGCTTCATAGCCCATTGCAATAGAATAGTTTCCCCTAGCGCCAATGTGTGAGGCATTTCCGGCGATAGCGGCAGCAAAACTGTGATTTCCTGTGGCTCTTGAAACCCCTAATGAGATTGCATCTTCACCACTACTAATTGCGCTGTCGCCTATGGCCACTGCATTTGCACCCGTGGCTGAAGGCTGCGCTGAAGGACTACTTTCATTTGCAGCATATAAGTCTGCACCACCACCGCCACCACCTGAAGCAGCCGCCCAACTTGTCGAGCCATCGCCAGCCGCTGTAAGCACTTGATTAGCAGAGCCGTCACTGGACGGTAGGGTGTAGCTCTCTGAGATGCGTACAGCTTGAGTGCTTCCACCAAGATTAACTTGGTTTGCTGCCGTACTTGTAACGCTATCCCCTATACTTACACTTTTAGAATGACTTGCCGTGCTATCGTTGCCAAGAGCCATCGCCCAAGCAGCACTCGCGGTATTATTATAACCAATTGCAGTGCTGTATGACGTAGTTCCAGATGTATTTAAGTATCCTATCGCAGTAGCATTTGCACCAGATGCAATATTACCTTGCCCAATACTTACAGTTCTTTCACCTGTCCCTTTTGATGTATTGCCAATTACGGTTGCGCCCTGCCCAGTAGCGCCGTAACTACTTGTGTTATTAGTAATTACTGCTGCAAAACTATCAGCACCAGAAGCGTAAGAATTACCAATCGCAGTAGCCCCACTGCCAGTAACAGCTTGAGCAGGATAACCAATCGCTATTGAGTTAGTGCTGGTCGCATCTGTGTATCCACCAAGAGCAACTGAATTTGAGCCACTTGCGACTGACCTAGCACCAAGGGAAACTGAGCCGCTTCCTGTGGCTTGAGCAAACTTACCTAAAGCGGATGACTCAGTTTGAGTTGCGTCACTGTCAGAGCCAAGCGAAATAGAATCTGTTCCACTCGCTGTAGATTCCTCGCCTATTGCTACCGCATTATTCCCACTTGCTGTAGGAGCAACAGCAGAAACAGGATTGTCAGCATAAAGATTAGGTAAGTCTTCTGCGGCCGCAGTAATAAATACAGTTGCAGAGCCACTTAAGTTTAAAGCAGAATCAGAGTTGCTACTTTCACTTACAATACGAGAGAGCGTTGTCCCACTAGATGTGTAAGTTCCTGTCCCTATTTCCCAATCATTGCCATCCTCAATGACATAGCGAACCTGATCAGAATTAGCCACCCCTGCATCAGCAAAAGATTGATACCCAGTCTCAGCACTGCCCAGAGTAATGGTTCCAGTACCAGTACTGGACGTTGACATTTTTGCTCTGTTTTTAAGAACAGCCATTGTTTAGCCCTTATGCCGGATCAGGAATCTCAACATCAACTGCTGTTAAGCTAAATGTATTTCCAGATGTAACTGCCTGAGAAGATGATAAAGAACCTGTTACAAGCAAGCGTGTATTGCTTGTGTCAGTAATCGCATAATGTGTTGCTGTGCCTGTTCCTGTTACAGACGCACCAGAAATAGCGGTAAGAGTAACTTTACGCCCTGATGTATCACCATCAGTAGGGGCAGAAATGCTAATGCTAGTTGTGTTTCCAAGCGTGTTTGTAGACGTTGCCGCAGTGTAAGTTGACGGCTCTGAACTGCAAATATCAACGCGATTTGCTTCTGTATCTAAAACGGTCAAGCCGTTGTCGTATACTCGGTTTGCTAAAGTTGCCATATTTATCTCCTATATTAATTCCTTGTTCAATAAAAACAAAGAAAGATCAACGCACAAATTACTGACGCCCAAATGCAGACTTAGTTGCATAATCAATGAACGCTTTGGAATCTTCCTTAACCCAGAACAGTTGAGTCAAAGGCAAGCTAAAGTAAAATTCCCTTGCGGCATCAGCATACTCTTGCTGACCGATTTTAGCACCTGCGTCAACAAAGTCCTTTATGGTAGACGGTCCTGCGCCCATGATTGTCATCATGCCTTCGGCAAATCCGTCTTCACCATAATAAGGTAATCTAACAGCGTCATTATCTGGATCATTAAGTCCAAGCTGAACCCCAACCCTGATAGAATTAAATGCAACATCTCCATAAACAGAAGATATACCACTTCTTTCGACTGCCGCCATAAATCTTTGGTCATAATCCATCTCTTCCCATGCCCAAGATGGAGTTTTGATCTTTGCGATTAAATAACCCATGCCAATCATAGTCGCAAAACCTGCATACTTAGACTTTAGTTGGCCTTGGGCTGATGTTTGCAAGATGTTAGCCATTGCTGACATTGAGAAGTTGTAAAATTGAAACGGAAGTGTAGCGATTGGCATTTCCCACCGAGCATAGCCCGGAAAGCTTGGGTCTTCTTGTATATTTGGCATAATTTTTCGAGCATTTTTGATTTTAAGGAATACAGAGCCATCTGCATATTTAAATCTAGTAGCAGGTGAAGAAGTAAGAATTGTATTTGCTATGTTTTGAGACACAGCAGCCCTAAATGCCACAATTGTTTCTGTTGGAACGCCAGAGCTTGCCCACTCAGATATATTACCAACGTGTAAGCCTCTATCTGTTATTTCTGTTGGCGCTTTTGCAATTGCTTTTAAATGTTTTGGGTCAAGACCATACCTTGCAGCAAATTCTAGCTCAAAGTTAGACGTTTTGCCTGCTTCTACATTTTTGGCTATCTGTATAAACTTATGAACGGACAAAGTTCCCGATATAGTTTTTAGGCCAACAGTCATAGGGCCAAGTCCGTTTGCAATAAAGCCTATATTCTTTACTGAGTTCCAAATATCAGAACCAATCTTAACACCAGTTTCTTCTAGAACCCTTTGCTGAACAATTCCTAAAGAAAGCTCTACAGCCTCGCCATAGATTCCTTTTATTTCGTGAAATTGACGCTGAACAGAAGCGCTTTCCATTGCTCCAAGCGATGCTCTAAATATATCTTTAAAGCCATGCTCCATAACCATTTTTGGAATATCGCCAATTGCAGTAATCCCTGCGCCGCCAAGATAATTTAAAGAGGCATACTCTTTTAAAAACTGTACAGCTTTTGCAGACAGGCTTGTTGGATTATCAAGCGCAGATGCAGTTACACGCCTATAAAGAATTGTAAGGTTTTGCCTTAACTCATTAACATCTTCTAACTTCATGCCATTAGAAAGCAAATCACCAGTAAGCTCGTCTGCTAGCTCGTCGTAATTTTGCTTAAACATATTTGCAAAGTCAATTTTGCTTCCCATTCTGGTGTTATACGTCCGAATTACCTCACGAACATTTGTATTTATAAAGTCAACAACCTCAGAGTTTGGGATGGCAATAGCTCTGCTTGGGAACTTAATGCTTTTAGATGTCGGAATGTCAGAAGGAACGTCATCGCTAAGTATAGAGCGAATAACTGAATCAACATATTTATCTTGGGCTTCCAAATCGCCTGTTAAATCTGCTTTTTCATGCAAGCCAGTCTTATTGTTGTACTTTACTCCAAACGGATTTTGCCTAATCCAGTTTGTAAGTATTGTTCTAAATGTCTGAGAGCCTTTTTCATCTAATTCTATAGCTCTGTGATCCCACATACGCATAAAATATGGCTCTTTTTTACCCATAGGTCGAATGTCGCCGCTTGTTACATATGCTAAACTGTTTTCAAGCTCTGCTAGGTCTTCCCTATGTCTTATTATTTGGGCGCTCCAATACTCCTCTGCATCTTTATATCCGTTTTCTCTTGCCCTTCGCAGTTTATCTTCGCCGTTATCTATTTTACTTTTCTTTTGGATTATTCTTGATTGCAAAAAATTACTTGAACCAATTACACCTGCCCCTGTTGCCTCATTTCTCATTCGGTCAAAGTATTTTTGAAACAACTCTGCGGCTTCTTTCTCTTTAGCCGTCAAGTTTTCGCCAGTAATATGTTTTATAAGCGTTCTTTCAGCCCATTTGTCTAAGCTTACGCTTGAGCGCGTTGCTTTACGGACAAGATTTGGCGCAATGCGTGGGGCATCAGTTGCGTCTTTCCAAATTCGAGTAAGCTCTGACTCAAACTGAATAACGTCTGCTCTTCTTAGTTGGTTTCTTATGTGAACACTTGGCGGCAAAGTCATCCCTAGTTTTTGCCCTGCGTAAAGCAAAGAGCTATCACCTGCTAAAAGCAATGAAGATTTCTTAAATCTATTTATAGCTTGCTTAAGCTCTGGCGAAGCGTTCTTAGGCAGCTTAAATCGAGCAATCGCCTTTATTGGCGTTGGTAAAATATCCAACTTATCAAGAAAACTTGCAGCAAGATTATAAGGGTCTTCTGAAACAGTAAGCCCCTCATCTAACCGCCTCTTGTTCATCTCATCAATAACAATATCTCTTTCTTTAGTGGTCTTGTTTAAACTAGAGACTAAGCCATCTAATGTTTCAGACCCCAACACAGGATGAACCCCATCCTCTACCTCTGCAATTGTTTTTGCAATTCCGTGAATCCTTTGGGTCATGTTTTGGACTTCTGCTGTTAGCTCTTGATCGCCAAAGCTTTTGAACGGTCTTTCCATTTTTGCGCCAGAAGCCAATCTTGCTTGAAGCTCTCCAAATTTTTCCATTTCGAGAATAGTTAAGGAGTGATCTTGTATTCGGCGGTGTGCATCAGTAATTGCACCGTTAAACATACCTTTGCCTTTTGCGATGCCAAACCCAAGGCCACTTCCTAATACCGCAGAAGCGCCAATATAAGCCGCACCCTCGCGCCAATCGTAATCAGGCATACTTGAGTACCGAATAGCCTCTTCCCCTGCTGCAATAGCCGTTGCAGTGCCTCCAAGGTTTATTGCTTGCTTTGTCGCGGTAACGCCTCTTACAAACCTAAAGACTGGAATAGCGGCAAGGGGATCAAGAAGACCTGCGGCAAGCGTCTGACCTACAGAAGCCTTGCTCATCACGCCTCTATCTGCTTGCTTTTTTAAATAAAGCTCCTTCTTTACATCAAACTCTGCTTTTGTGGCAGCAAGCATAAGGTCTTCTTCAATCGGTTTATAGAAAGGCTCTACTACACGATCAAACTCTTCCCTTTCAGCCCATCTATTATAAAGCCCATTTGAAACAACAGGGTCTTTCCAATAAGAAATGTTACTGTAAACAGAATTTGTAAACGTAGGGTTAAAGAATGAAGTTCGCTGACCAGTAACAGGCGTTAGAATATATGGCTCTGCCATTATTTTTCCCCATCCAACATTTTCTGGATTTCATCTAAAATAAAGTCAGGAACTTCATCAACACTTTTATAACCAAGAAGCTTTCTGTAAGGGTCAACTCTAATTATATAATCTTTAGCAAGCTCATTTAACTTTGGCCCATAACCTGTGTCGTATTTTTTCTGTGTTCTGATCCAATTTAACGTTCTATTTTTTACTTGAGATAGCCTATTTTTTTGTGTGTAAGTAAGGCCATTATCGTCGCCCTCTGCTACAAGGTCTATAAGCGTATCACCTAATGATTTTGTTTCGGGCGCTGTTCCTGAGAGGTCTTGCAACTCGCTTACAAGAGCTTGCACATTTCCAGTTCCAACGCTTTTTACAGCATTTTCGTAATTTTCTTTGCCAAATTCAGTTATTAACTGTTGCTCCAATTGACCTAGATTTGTTTCTTCGGCCCCAGACTCAGTATACACTTCTGGCTGCTCCCCAACTCCATAAATCCGTTGGTCAACATCAGTAAGTTCAACCTCGAAAGCTGTTTTTAACTCATTAAGGCTAAAAGCAGAGCCAACAACCTCGTCAACACTTCCATCCTGCCTCATTCTAAACAGCATCCATATGGGGTTTGCGGCATCGCTAGATGGGTGAGGGCCATAAAAAACACGATCAACCTGATCCAACTCAGCCAAGTGATTAGTTAGATTGCCAAACAAATCCTTTGTTGTTTGAATCGGATATATGTCTGGGTCGTGCCTCATTTGAGTCACAGTAACTTTTGAGTTTGGATAATATTTTGCAAGCCTTTCTTGGCCTATGTTCGAGATATTAATATTCTGAATTTTTTTCGCTACAAACCTATCAAACTTTGCTTTGTCATCTGCGCTAAAGTAGTCAGTCCAGTCAAGGGCTGTAAACTCACTGCCGCCAGTAAAGATTGAATAAGCATTAGGGTCTTCCACAAAACCTGTTTCATAAATGCCCTTAACAATTTTTTCCCAATTATTGCCCCCAATTTGATTTGCTATAACCGCAGCCTCAATAACAGGAGTAATGCTAGGAATTAATTGAGATGGAATACCTGCGGCTAATGCCAAAGAAGTAGCATCATCAAAATTAGTCATGCCTTTAAACTGCTCTTTAGTTAAATTTTGGGCAATTAAAACTTCATTTATAAACCTGCCAACACCACCTTGATAAGATGCCGACACCAAATCAGCCATCGAGAACACTTTGAGCTTGGCTATATCTTCTTGGCTTAGATCGCTATCAATACCCAAGTATGCAGGTTTAACTTTTAACCTTCCATCTTGAAGGAAAAAGAACTCTTCCCTTAAGTGCATAGCAAAGTTTTCTGCCTGTTGATCACTTAACTGACCACTAAGAAGGCTTTTTGCAGAATCTACAATAAGCATATTAGGAAAATACGGATTGCCCTTAGAGTAAGTTAAGAAATCGCCTATTGCCTTTTTGTACTCAGCGTTGCCTTCAATTTCCAAAATGTCTACGGCTGACATTGTGTATAAATCAGGAAAGTCACTTGGATTAAGGCCAAGCATTTCAATAGCGGTGTTTGTAATACCCCTTGGGTCTGTTAATTGTTCAGAAGTAAATGGTGTTTCAGCGTCAATTTTAGCTTCTAACTCATTTCTTGTACGCGCTTTTTGTGCTGCATCAATATTTGCGCTTTGGTTTGAAGCAAGACCTGAAAGAACAGATGTAATTTGTTTATTATTAAAACGAACAGGAGTACCTTTAATGTTTAATTGAGCTTTATTTACAGCGTCAGCAATTAGCTTTTCTTCTTGTGTAAGCTCTACCGAAACATCCCCTAAGAAAAAACTTTCTAGTCTTTGTAAAGATTCTAACTTTTCGCTTGGTTCTTGAGAAAGACCCCCTAATGTTTTTCTTAATTGAGAGTCAGCATAATCATCAACAATTTTTTGTGCTTGTGAAGTTAATAAATCTATACTAGCTCCAACTTCATCTCCTTCTCTTACTAAAAATTTTCCAACATCTTTAAATTTTATACCGCCAGAGTTAGCTTCGCCTACAAGACTTGACGCATTGGTTTTAAAAACTTTAATGTTGTCTTCATTCTTTTTAGCGGTTATTGCACTTGAGATTTTTTTCCAAGCGCTTTGATACTCAGTCCCAATTAACTTTTCTGAGCCAAATGTTTCTTTAAATTTCTTTGCAATTTCTTCTGCGCCAAACAACGATGTTGTGTTCAGCTTTATACTTTGCAAAGTAGATGTTTGCTGCCGATCCATAGCCAACGAAAGTGCAGCTTTTCTATCTTGCTGTACAGTTGTGGCTATTTTTTTCCGACCAGTTAAAAAATCCTTAAATGGAGTTGGGTTCTCCATCATAAGGTCAAAATACAAATTAGCGTGTTCTTTTGGCAGTATACTAAAAATAACTTTTGGGTCTTTAATCCCATCAATCAAAAAAGAAATCTGCTCTTTATTTAATACAGTATGACTAACACCACCTTTTGCTGGCCCTTTCTTTGGTTTTCTAGGCGAAGAAAGCAATTGAGACATAAGACCTGCGGCAAGCTGTTCTTTCTGTTTTATGACTGATGCCTTTAACTTACCAAAAGCCTCAGCGCCAATGTCAGCCTGATAATACGCAGCCTGATCAAGCAGAGTATCCATCTGCGCCATAATGCTTTTTACTTCTATTGGAGTAAAATTTCTGCCCTTAATGTAAGCTTCCGCTGATGTGTCTTCAAATATTTGAGTGTTATCGAAAACTTGCTTCTTAAGGGCGGCGACAAAAGCTTCTTGTTCAGCATCTGCCCTCGCTTGTTCAAGCTTTCTTTGTTGAGCAAACACTGCGCCGACATTTGAAGCCGCGCCAAATTCTGTATTTAGATCAGCAGAAAGAGAAACAAAGTCTGCTGGTGTAAAGTCATCAGAGAGCAGCCTAACTTGATTTAGCGCGTGTTGAGCTTTTTGTGGCAACATATCCATTATTGCCTTGCTGCCGCCTACTTGAAGGTAGGTTTGTATCATGCCCGAAAACTCTGCGACTTCTGGCTGCTTTAGTATAGTTGAGATTCTCCCTTTAAGGAAAGCTGTTTTTGCCGCCTTGAACTCTTCTATAGACTTATTGTCAGTCGCAATTCCTAGCGTTTTGAAGTCTTCAAACTTTGCGTCAACTGCGGTTTGCGTTTGATAAAACTCATGAAAGTCTCCATCGCCACTTGCGCCTGAGTTATAAGCCGACTCATAAAAATCATTTAAAATCCGAGAGTAAGCAAGCCTTGTTTCTTCTTGCATTTTTTGAATTTGCAAAACTTCAAGTTGGCTTTCGCCTCTGGTTCTGGCTGATGCTCCTGCGTCAACAATAACTTGTTTGTAATAGCCAGACGAATCTTGCCCAATACCTTCTAAATAAGCATTGAAGGTTTGCTCAAATAACTCTGGAGCATTGTCTTCAACAGAAACCTTTTGTGCAATTTCATTGGCTTTTGCTGATATTTGATCGCTTACAGATGTTTGAAAGCGTTGAAGAAGAACTCTCTCAAAAGCGTTTTTCCGAAACTCCCCCATGTGATCTGCTTGTTGAGAGGCAATTGGTTTTTTGGTATCTGGATCAAAGGAGAGTATTTCATTAATTCCAAGCTCTGCTGCTTGTAGCTCACCTGACTCAATAGCTTTGTTTTTTTCAAACTCAAAAGCTCTGGCTCTCATTTTGGCGGCTGACTGCTTTACAGCCTGCCCAATTTCCTGTCCTGCAACTGGAACTCTGGTAACTCCAATAGGTGCAATCCCAAATCTTTTTTGTTGTCTTACAATAGCCATTATAGAGTCTTCTTCCAATCAAGGTAGGCTTCACCACCAGTCGTTGCAGCTTCCATCATTGAAGCATAGAGGCTTTCTCGACCTGTTCTCATTGTGGCTGCGCCCTGTTGTTTCATAGCAAGCTGATTTATTCTTGCCATAATTGCTACATCTGAAATGTCACTCCCAACAACTGCTTTATCAGCCCTTTTTTGAGCTAACGCAGATGGATCAGATACATCACGACCAAATTTACTATACAAAGCGTCTGCACTTTTAACCGCGCTTTTAAATGCGCCTATCGCTGCTGTGCGCGTTTGTATTCCTTGCGCATTTGCAAGTTGAGATTCAGTGCCAATATTAAACGTTTGAAGCTTTGCTGTTTGATAAGCACCTATTCCTTGAATTAAAGAACCTGCGGCTTGCATTAAGCCTAATGCTAATTGAGCGCTCATATTATTAACTCCGCGATTATTCCATTGACCTGCATAGTAAGCGGATCATCTTGTTCAATTGTAACCTGTGGGTCACGACTATAACCCAGAGAGCGAAACTCTTTTTTACCAGTAAATCCAGAGGCCATCGTTGGCGTTCTGCTGTTTACCTTAACTGAGTTTGCGTTCTTTAAGTCTAAAACAATGTTAGTAATCCCTCTTCCGCTACCAGTTGCAGGGCCATTGCCTATAGCAGCATCAATAGGATTTGTTATTATCTGAGCTGTAAACTTCTTGCCTACATAAGCATGGGTATAGCTTTCTGAAGCATGTGCAGTAAGGTCAACCTTATTACTTCCATTTACAGTAAACGAACCAAGCGAATACTGAGTGGAGCTTTTAATCGCTATTACATCAACAGAATCACCAGAAGAATATACAGCGCTTACATCAACAAGGTTTGTTGATACTGCACCATAAAGCCAGAAGTCTAAGCCCACCTCAGTGTCAAACTCACATAGCTTTAAGTTACCACCTGAATCATAGACATTAGCAAACAAGCGATCCTCAATGCTGCAAACCGATCCAAATGTGCCATTGGCTACTACCCTAGTCCATGATGCTCTCTTCTCCGCTCTGTTTGAGGAGAACAATGCAAGGTCGCCATTGTTAAGAGTTAAGGCAGCATATGAATCTGGAAGGCCAAAGCCGCTATGAACAACGGCTAAATACTTTGGGTTATCTATTAAGTGAGAGGCAATTGTTGAGATAGCTGTCGCAGTATAGGCTTCCTCTGTGTCAGTGTAGATATACTCCCGAATAATCCTGCCATTATTCTGCACAAAGATTGTTGCGCCGTCTATCGACATAGGCTCAACGTGTTCGACCCCATATGGTGTCTGCTTTCTTATCTGTGCGTTGGTCGGCGTAATGGCTTGATTAAGGTAAGTTGGAATATAAAGCTCATTAGATGCAGTGAAGACTTGCAAGTCTCTGTTTGAAACAAGATACCTTATTTCATTAACATCACCTGTTGCAGCTACCATAGAGATAGAATCTGTATCTGCTGCATCGCCTACGTCAAAGTTAAAGAACTCGCCAATCTGTGACATCCAAATGTTATCTGGCTCTGCTATCGTGCCGCCGAAGCAAAGGCGGTTCTCGTGAAACTCAACAGCCGCAGGGTAGCCTCTCTTAGCCGACCAAGCTTGCTCATCCCAATCTGCTCTAGGCGCATGAGTTACAACAGTCACCTGACCGCCGCCATCTTCAGCAGAGGAAGCAGCGCCACCCGCAGTAAAGGTAAATGTGTTTTCGTCGATAATGCCGCTTACAGTTCTAGCTCCGTTTAAGTTGCCAGTATTAATACCGCCAGTTGCTGAAGCACCAGAAAAAGTAATGGATTCACTACCTGCGAAACCATGCTCAATCATTGTAACTTCTACAGTTGTGCTTCCATCAATAGTGCGAAATGGATTTAAAATAGACAGGCGCGTTGATAGTTCGTCAACAACATTACCTGTTGCCTGAGTTGCAGACTGAACACTAGTTATTGTAACCTCATTGCCGCTATACCTAACCACTACGCCGACATGCAGAGAGTCAGCGTAGTTACCACCAGACTGGCTTCCTGTTGTATCCCAATACGCAGCGCTTGTTGTTAAGGTTATCCCTGTTCCAGTTGTAGCGCTAGGATCAAGCGTTACGCCATGACCTTGGAACTTGGAGTAAGGTTGGAACGTAGCGCTGTTATCCGCCCTTTGGTCAAAGCTATATGTAGAAATCTCAAATGCAGTAAGGCTTGTTCGCGTCAGCATCCTTGGAGCAAAGAGTGGATGGCAGATAAACATAACATCGCCATACTGCGATGTGGTATATTCTTTTAGATAATCCTGATCGAAGGGAAGTGTAGCTGAACTTGTGTCTTGTGTAATAGTTGCAACAAGGCTTACTGTTCCATCTGTTAGAAGGCGAAAGCATCTTACTTTCTGGTGTTCTACCGAAATAATGTATTCTTCATTTTCATCAAAAACAAATGGGAACAAATGTGACTGCTCTTTAGTAGAATCATTTAAGCTATAATTATAAATATGCTTTAGACCATAACGCTTTTTGACAGACCCTTCTGCCATAACAACCATGTTCTGTAGGCTTTGCGCTGACGCATTGTAGACAGCAGTGTCAGTTCTCATAATAAGAGAGTCACTTACTTCGCCATACTGAAAGCTGCTAATTGGTACTCTGATCTTTTGCATTAGCTGCGCCTTTCAGTAATAAACCTCGAAGTGTTTAGCTTGCGCGTTGTTTGCTGCTGAGAGTCAATGTTTCTAGCTTTCATAAACAATGAGGCTGCTTTCTGCTCCATCAAGCTAGCTAACTGCGCATCCCTAGCTATTGAGATTGCAAACGATGCAGCAAGCAAAAACTGAATGGGCGTTGTAAAATAAGACGGCCAGTTGGATTCAGCTTCACGTTCAACATAATCTAAGACTACAGTGTCCGATGAGGTTGCATTGCAGAATATTTTGTTACCATAAATATCGTATTTAATTGGAGCATCATTAATTGTTGCGCCTATTACTGTAATGCAAGAAGAGGGTATGTGGTAAGCAGCATCAAACTTACCCTTGGGCGCTGTTGCTAACCTTGTAAGATTAAATTGTGTAGTTGCAAAACGCCACCTAAAAGAAGCAAACGATGTCCGAACAATGTCTTCATAAAGAGCGTTCGCAACTTTTGCCTCTACTGTATCAGCCGTAAAATCAGTAATGGCATCTGCGCCAATAAGATATAAGGCGTTGGTTGCAACTTCTATTGCGGAATCTGCTACTCTTGGCATGGCAGTATGGGGGCCGAAGCCCCCACCCCTTAGTTGTTATCTAAGACTTCAAAGACGCCATCGTCATCAATAACGACAGCCCCCATTGACATCATAGATGTTGCAAGGTGAGAAACCTTCTCTGGGACATAGTTAATCTCAGTCTGGACATCAGCATTAATGCCAAGCCCAACAGCCGAAGTATGGTAGGCAAAGTTCTTGCCCCCTGCTACTGCTGAGGTTGAGAAAATCTTAAAGCCCAAGAACTCTTTCATTGTCATGCCACCTGCAAACGGTAGGTTTTGAGGCCCAACGTAATCTGAGGAAGCAAATTCAGTGATTGAGAACAGGTCAGCAAATCCCGCAGGAGACATTGCCAGATAGCGCTGCCCATCTTCTGGGACATCTTCTGATCCGAATGTCTCAAAGAGAGTAAGCAAATCTGCTTTTACAAGCGCACCACCTGTATCAGCGACCTGAGTGCTGTTAGCACCTGCGTCTAGTGCGGCAATGATAAGCTCGTCAGTCTTGCGACCAAGCGCAGCAGCAGCAGACTTTGTTACAGCTTGGCGCTCGTTGATGTTGATTTTCAACTCGTCCAGTTTATCAATGTACTCTGGGGCATACCAGTCAGCCATAGTGACTTCGACGGTTGAGTGCGCCAGTTCCATTGCGGTTATGTTAGCATTACGAGATTTCGTAGTTGCTGCGCCCTTTCCGATTACTTGGAAACGAGCAGTTGAACCTGTGACATTTGTAGACCGACAAGTGTTCCGTAGTTTAGAACCCATACGTTGGTAATCTAAATGCACTTCGGTTTCAAACTGCTTGATAAAGGCATTGTCAATTGTATTAGCCATTTTTACAGTCCTTGTTTGAAGTTGCAGTTTACAACGGGTGTCCACTCTCGCACTTCAGTAAGGGTATCCTTTCGGGCCTTTCAGTGCATTATGGGCCGTAATGAGCTATCGTAAACATTCTTTTTGTTCGGATTGCAACGCACAAATTCAACATACTTGTTTTCTCCTAGCACTGAAGTGCCGACAGGTTCAAAGCCAAGCCAAGCTGCCCACTGCAATATTCCCTCATAATCGGCTAAGATAGTCATGGTCATATTGGGCTGAGTCTTGTCAAAGAAGTTAACCAACATCCTTGATCCACGCGCTAGCATAGTGAAGTTTTCTTTTATTTTATTTGAGAACATGCAGAACATTTGAGGAAAGTCTTGATCTTCAGTAAAGAACAGGCCCCCAACGGCTATAAAGCTTTCGCCCTCTCGCCTTACAAGATAGCACTCAGATGTTTCGTACATTTCAATAATGGCTTGCTCAACGTCAGTGTGACCTAAGATGGCAAGCTCTCTTTTATTTTCCTTACTCAAGTTGGCAACAACTTCATCAACATGACGTAAGGTAAAGGGGGTCATATAATAACGCCCCCTTTTTAGAATCTTAACCTCTGTAAAGCCCTTGGAATCCTTCAGTAACTTGCTTGATGAAGTGAGGGTCACGATCTTTCCAGTACCTTGGGTCATTCATCATCTCCCTTAAGTCGGCCTCACTTTGACCTGCTGTTGATTGCGCTTCTGCTGCAAATGAACCGTCCTTCATCGCTTCCATTATTGTTTCAAGCGCAAGGATTCCTTCATGGCTTTCACACATACGCTCTACAGCAGGAATTGCTTCAGTAGGAAAGAACTTATCGGCAAACATAGATGCCGCTTGTATACGGTCATTTGCATTTTCACCTAGCTTTGCGGCTTCGCCCTCAAGGTCTGGCTGTGCGTTTCCTACAGCTTGGGAGTACATTTCAATGCCTTTATTAAACTCTTCCTGAGAAAACCCATTTTCAAAAGAATGTTCAGCCCACCACTGTAAAAGCTCATTGTCTACAGCAGACTCTTGGTCAACGCTTTCTGGCAGTTGATAATCACCTGCTGACTCTGGCCTCTCGCTAAAGGCTTCAGTCTGAATCTCTTCAACAATTTGCTTGCGCAGGTCTTCATCTTTTGTGCCAAGCTTTGACTCTAGCTCCCTATATGCTTTAGCTAAGTCCTCACCTGTACTGTATTTTTCGGGCAACCACTCTGGTCGTTGTGGCTGACTGTCTTCTGCTACAACAAAATCACGCTCTTCTGTAGGCGCTTCTGTGGCTGCTTCGGCTACTGTCTCGTTCATTTGTTCTTACTCCTGTGCGAATGTGAGATACGTTGCTCAATAAGGCCAACGAGATAACGCTGACCTTCTATATGTCGCAACTCTTCTGTGGTCACATTAGGCCCATTAACCATTTCGATTGTAATGGAGCGCAGATAACGCAGGACTTCCTGTCCTGTGGGCGAACTAAATACATGGGCGATATTGTGGCTTACCTCCACATCTTTAGCAGAGGGTCTTTGTATTCCGTCTATCCCAATATTAACCTTGTTCGGCAACCATCTGTCCCTGTTGCTGTTGCTGCTGCGCCATTTGCTGCGCTAATGCAGCTATTTGTTTACGCTGTTCTTCATCACGAATCAAGCTTTCTGGTACACCAAACTTTTTAGACAGGTGAATTGCAGTCTGTTCGCCATCAATTAAAAGCTGCAACATCTCAGGGCCAAACGTCCCACCAACTAATTCTAGGAATCTTGCTACGCTAGAAATGTCTTGGTTTGCTTGTGCTTGGGCTAATGGGGATACAGATCGAACCTTAACCTCTCTGCCATTAACTGTTGGTACTTCAATGCGACCCTGCTTCTTAAGAATATAGATCACACGCTGCAATACTGGCTGAACTAGCTCTGCTTGCAATCTGCCGAAAGCTGCGCCCATTCTGCGAGACAGGTCTGCCATACGCTCTGCGACTTCTGTTGCAGTTGCGGGTGTGGTGTCAGGCTTGCCGAGCATATCATTGTATAAAGCTTGTTTAATGTTGTGACGCATATCGCTAAGAACAAGCTGCGCAACATCAAACTTACCTGCTGCTTGGATAGGCTGAAGGCCAGTTGACCCCATAGCTTTCGGTATGATTGTGCCGGGCACTAAGTTTATCGTGTCAGGGTTGATTACACCGTCATCTTCCATCTGATATATGCCAGAGATCGACATCTGCGCGTTCTCAAGTATCAACTGAATGGTAAGGTTGGTTGTCTTGATTGAAGACAGGGCGTTAAGTAGTGGTCCTCGCCCATATACTTCACCTGCGCACTTTCCCCAACGAAAGCAAACAAATGGATTAGAACCCAGACCGCTTAATTCCTTCGTATATAAGCAGGTGCTTGTTGTCAGGCAGATAGCGTAATGGAGATAGGAGTATTCGTTCTTTTTGGAGTAGTCTCTGCAAACAATCTCAAGAACAGTAGTTTCTCGCTCTTTGCCCATCATAGCTTGCACCTTTGGGCTAAACTTGCCCTTCGGGTACATTAACTCAAGATGATCGAACTTAACCTTTTTGCGCTCACGATAAACGTGGTCAATCTGCCCATTAGGGCCATTCTCAAGAATTATATGCGGAAGTGGTATAGCCGAGAAGTTAATAGGATTAACTGCATCGCCTTCTTCTACGCAAAGAATACCAGTGCCAACTGCTAAATCCATGAAAGACTCATGCACTTCTTGGCTAAAGTTTGAGTTTTGCAAAACCTCAAAGACGTATTCAGTTACTTCATCTAGCTGATTGTCTACGGCCTCTCTTTCGCTCTTGGGTACTTCACTCCCTGCCATAAGATCAGCCCATCGCGCAAAGTTAGGAACTATACCCGACTGCAAGCGGCTAGCAAACTCTTGAACTCCAACTACAGCAGTCTCGTCAAAGATTTTGTCATCTCTACGCTGACCTGCTTCTTCATAATAGAATGACTCTCGTTGAGGCAGTGCATATTCATAACACTCTTCAAAAAGCGGAACCCAGTTATCCCTTAAGGCTTTAGCCTTGTTGTACTTTTCGATGTACTTTTTTGCAATTGGATCATCAGCCATTAGTCAAACCTACCTAAAAACCCTGCGCCAGCTGCTCTCATAAGCGATCTGCGACCTGCGCCACCACGCATACCGCCTTGGCGCTCAGTGCTTGACTCAATAGCTTCTTGGATGTCTTCGCGCTTTTGAGTAGCAGATACTTCTTTTACTTTTTGCTCCGCTGCATCTGCCTCAACGCGCTGTTCAGCAGCAGCTTTCTTCTCTTCCTTTGAAGGCCCAAAACACATAACGCGCTCCTTTATTTTTTACATTCGTAACCATAGAACAAGATAAATCACAATGCACAAACTACATTCTTGCCCAAAACCCCTGCCTTTTAGGGTGTGACTGCTTAGAAAAGACATCAAAGCTACGTTTTGCAACGGATACCCTTGCAGGTTTTTGTGTATTCATAAGCGCCCGACCCTCACCTGCGCCTAAGAAAAGGTACTGCGCAGCATCGTGAACGTGGCTAAACATATTCTTGTCTGGCTTATCTGCGTATCTTTCGCCAGAGACTTCCATGCGCTTATAAGCATAGCCGCCCTCAAAGCCTTTGATTAGCTGTGGGCATCTACGATCAATTAATAAAGCAGGTTTACCTTCGACCATCTTAGTCAATTGGGAGGAGACAGACTCAAGCCGAAGGTCAACGGAGTTGGAAGGCGCAGGGAACGCCCTCAAACCTGCTCCGCGCAAGATGTGAAATGGAGTAGATTCATCAGTCTGTGCGCGGAAATCACCTGCGGGGTCGCCATAGATTATTACCTCTGACGCTGCCGCAAATCTTATAGCTAGCTCGTTTCTAAGAACTTCGGCAAAACGCACGATGCCCATGTCTACGGCCACAATTTCGGATTGAATAAACCATCGCCCTCGAACCTTTTGCCCAAGCACTGCCGCAGGGGTCAAGCCAAAGTCCACGCCAACATATACTGGAGAATTTGCCGCTACTGGTATTTCTTCTTTTGCTATGTGTACTTCTGCTGCAAACATCGGATAGACAGGTTTTCCATCTTGGATGTGGCCCAGACGATTCATCACATACACATCTATCCATGATTTAGTCTTACCCCTTATCAAATTGGAATAATAACTCTTGAGCATGTTCTTGGTGTTTTCAGCCTTGGGATTTGGCTCATAGTCTTCTATCTCGCCCTCTTCACCCTTTTTCTCAACCATACCGCAGGGTTGGGTATAGAAAGACCAGTTGTCTGGCTTAACCAACATCTTAGCTTGCTCACGCGGTATATGATCTGGCACTGGAACTTCACCTGCCATAATCGGCCACCAGTGATCTTCTTCGGGCGCGTTGGTATCGGCAATGACACCAGTCCAAGTAGGGCCACCATCACGCATAGAAGGAAAGCGGCCCACACGCATAGTGCAAGCGTCAATAATGCTCTTGGCAATTTCTCTAGCTTCATTAATCCAAACGCCAGTCAATTCTAAGGATAGCAGTTTCTTGACATCTTCGGGGCGGTCTAAAGCTAAGAAGATAACCTCAAGATCAATGTCGCCCTTCTTGATGTGATGCGTATATGGCACTGACCAAGTGAACTTGCCCCAGTCTGATTCTGGAAACCAGTCAAGCCATGTCTTGATGGTGGTAGTTCTAAGTTGAGGATTGGTATTACGAATGATTGCCCATCGGCTTTTGCGGATTCCATCTGGCCCTTTGCCCTGTTGGATTGCGCGGCGAAACACTTCTACACAACAGCCAACGGACTTGCCAGAGCCGACTGGCCCTCTTAC
>Ga0222716_10000845_pt1 | contig 26047 bp, 20 predicted proteins | sample C33_13DmetaG_FD_165044 | JGI IMG/M metagenome (GOLD analysis project Ga0222716, IMG submission 165044) | Estuarine water microbial communities from San Francisco Bay, California, United States - C33_13D | ecosystem: Environmental > Aquatic > Marine > Unclassified | place: USA: California... | reverse complement strand
GGGCGCACTGGCGTGGACGACGGGGTTCATCACGAATCTGCTGCGCGGACGAGCGGTGTACGATGCCGCCAGAAACCGGGGGCACCTCTCCCTTGCCTCGTGGGACACGCTGACGAAATATGCCGATCATCTGGCCGAGCATCGCTTGAGAGATTGCGTTCCGCAGGAAGCATGGGACCGTCTTGCTTGGCACCGAGACCAAGGCCACCGCCTGGTGTTGGTCACTGCGACGGTTGCGCCCATGGCTGAGGCCATGGGGCGCGTGCTGAACATGGATGCGGTCTATGGCTGTGGACCAGCAGAGCGAAACGGGCGCCTTTCGGGCTCAGAAAAAGGCTGGAGCGTTCCTCGGCGCAAAGGAAAGGTCCCCGTCGTTCAAGCCGACGCATTGGAAAACGGTCATGCCCTCTCATCGTGTTACGGGTACGGAAACACCCTTGCCGACGCTTGGTTCATGGAGTTGTGCGGCCATCCCGTTGCCGTGAGTCCGGAAGGGTCGTTGCGTCGCCATGCCGAAACAAAAGGCTGGCAAATTGTGGATTGGAATTGAGCCTTCATATACGGTCAAACGACATTACCAGCATGTCCTTGGGAGATTTGTTCGGTGACGGTGGTTTTGATGAAGAAGATGTTTCCAGCGGCGACGTGCAAGCCGATCGGCGAGAGGCTTTGATGAGCAACATGTTGGGCAAAGCTCGTTCCATCGAGCGAGCAGCCGACCTCGTCATGAACATCATGGAGAAAAACCAACAGCGCATGCAACTGGACGCTGAAGGGCGCCTCGTTATTTTCGGAACCTTGGCCAACTACCGCGTGAACATGGAAGCCTTCCTGCAAAAGTTTGCGAACCCCTTTACTTACAACTCCTTTGATACCGTCGAGGTTCACCCAAAACAACAGTTGGTTGACCAACCACGAACCGCATGCGTTCAGGTCCGTGAACAAGATAACATGCCCGCCTACGACCTCTTTGCTGGGTACATTTTGGGATTGCTCAACGATGAGGTCACCTGGCTTGAAGTGTCCTTGAGTCCGATGAGAAACACCTTGATGGACCTTTATGGCCTCAACCCTTCTCCGCTCACTGCAAGCTTGAGCGCTCACCTTGCAGACAAGTACGAAGGTGAGTTTGATTTTGCCCAAGACACCTTCACTTTTGAAGGGACCAACGGTTGGAAATGGCGCGTAGGCTTCGGAAACCCCCTCACACGAGGCTATTCGCTCGCTTACCAAAAGCCTCGGCAGACTTGGTGGACCACCATGTTCACCGACCACCTTGAGGAATCCACTGGACACCACAGCCTTTACGGGTTTTTCGAAGTCGTGGAGCACCTGAGCGAATGCCCAGCCGTGCTCAAGACCGCTGGCGATTGGGAGTGCGACCCCATCTTCATTCGCAGCGTTGCGAAGGATTACCCTCCGCTTGCAAAGGTGTTGACTCGCACTGTCTTGGAAAGTTCAGACTACAATCCCCATGAAATCTACACCTTCTACGATGAGCGGGTCTCTGAGTCCCAGGCCGAGACCATCATGGGTCTGGATGAGCAGGTTCGCCAGCGCGCTTGGGCTTGAATGAAAGGTGGCGGCCCCACCGCGATTCGAACACGGGTTCGAGGCTCCGCAAGCCTCTGTGATATCCAAGCTACACTATAGGGCCGCTTCGCCCCAATCGCCACCCCAATATAAGCGCGAGGGTGTTGGACCGTGTCGCAGCACAAGGGTTCATGGGCGAGGTGTGCCTCGCACGACCATGGTTCTTGAGTTGGAACGCACCGTTGAATTTTCAATGGTGGATCTTGCAAACATTGCCTATTACCCGCGTATTTTCGACCTCGCTCATCGCTTCTTCGAAGCCACCTGGCCGTCCATTTGCGGCCAGACCTACCCTCAGGTGTTGTACGAACGCCGCATCGGGTTCCCCGTTCTCAACGTGGACGCAACGTTCCATCATCCTCTACGTTACGGCGATACCATCACCGCACGCATCACCGTCCCACATCTCGGCACCACCTCGCTGGCATGGCGATACCGGTTCTACAATCAAGACGGAACCTTGGTTTGGTCGTCACGGCAAACCACGGTTTGCGTGGACATGGATTCGATGGACAAGCTACCTCTCCCAGACGACATCCGTGCCGGCCTCGAGAAGCATTTTGAAGCGGAGGACGAGGTTTGAACTCACAAGAAACGCTCGCCGTCAGGCCCGACCACCGGGGGCCAAAGAACGTCGCGATTCTCCTTTTCCTCGGCTCGTTGCTCGTGGCCAGCATGGGCTGGCAGGATTGGCAGTTGCACCAGACGGGGTTATCGGACGAGGAAATCGAAGTCTTCCTGAAAACCCCCAACAATCAGGAAGGCGAGCCAACCACCGTCGAGCAATATCGCGATTTTGAAGACCAAGTTCGTGCGGAAAACGGCTATTTCATCCGAAGCGTATCGCTTTGGGGGGCGGCGTTGGCGTTGTTTGTCGGTGCCCCCTTGCTGTACAAATTGCGCCGTCTCGGGGCCCAAATTGCAGTAGCCGGCGCCCTGCTGGGGTTGGTCGGCGGTGTTTGGGGGAGCGCCATCATCAACCGTTCAGCCGGTACGCATCTCGGTGAAGCCCTCGTGCTGACGTTTGAAATCTGGGTCTACCTTTGTGGAACGGTGATGGGGTTATGCCTCGCCGTAGCAGCCTTGCCGTTGTTGAACGCCAGGGCGCGTTTGGCCTTGCAACCAAAGGTCACTCTGCTTCAAGAAGAGGCTTGAGAGGGTCTGGGCCATTTTTTGGCCAAGGCCTTGCGAAGATCATCATCCATCGTCGCATTCCACCAGTCGCTGCCTTGCCAAATCGCATATTTTCCGCGAATGCCTCGGAGATCTGCCCCCTTAAATTGGCAGTTTTTGAAGTTCGAGAGGTTGAGGCGTGCTTTTCGGAGATCTGCTCCTCGAAAATCCGAGTTGTCAAAGGCAGATTTCATCAGGTCGGCTTCCACCATCGACGCCCGGCGGAAGTCGCAATGGGTAAAGTCGCCCTCCGTCAAGTCGGCCTCGTCAAGGATGGCGCGCCTGAAGGAAGAGCCCGTGTGTCGCCCCTTGCGAAAGACGGCTTTTGCGTGGTTTTGGTACGAAAGGTCGATCACTTCGGCTTGTTCAGCCGTTGTTTCATCGTCTCGTGGGTCACCTTGACCCCCGCCGGACATCACCATGGAACCAACTCATGCGCCGGAGCGCTTGTCAAGATGGGCTTGGCCTTCGGGTGTAAGGATTGCGAATCGGTTTTTGTCCTCTTTTCCGCTTGGGACCTCAAGGAAATTGCGTTCTTTCAAACGGTTGAGGTAGAGGGACAGGTTGCCGGGCGGGTCGATGCCTGCATCGTTGAAGAGATCGTTCACCACACGGGGAGGACTGTCTTCGATGCCCTCGACGTTGCGCAAGTAATGGATGGCCCCGAGCACTTGATCGGGTTTTCGCGTCAGGGCACAATTCTCGAGCAAGGCCCGAAACGCCGAACCTCGCTCGGGAAGACCGGCCTCTCGGGCTGCCGTCACGGCGGCTTCGAGGGCTTGTTCCCTCGCTTCGCGGATGCGTTCGAGAAGCACCGTCCACGTGTGTTCGGCTTTCAGTTGGGCGATTTGTTCGTCAATTTGAATCGATGCTCCCTCAAGGTCGATTTCGACATCGCCTGCTTGAACGGTAAACCTCAATCTTCACGCCCTCGATTCTCATTGCATTCCAATCATTGATAACATTATGTTGAGAAAAATGATACATTTCTTGCGAAAAAAAGCATTCAAGAAGGCGAAACCGACAAAAGAGGTGGGCGACCACAAGAACGCAGGGGTTCTCCATGCACCGACGTCAGTTCCTTGGCTTCTTGCTCGTCTTCTTGTTTCTCGCCCCTGCGTGGTCGGTGTTTCTCGCCCAAGCGCAAGGCGGGACCGTCACCACGTTTTCTTCGGGTTCAGCGGAAGAGACCGTGACCGTTGTTTCGGGTCAGCACGGCGCCGTCGGCTTTGAACTCACACGGAACACCACCGTCACCTCCGCCTCGTTCTTCATCAAACCGGACTCGAGCGGATCATCGCCGGGGACCGTTTCGCTGGACATCAACCAGGACGGTTTGCCCGAGTGGGATTTCAATCAGACCGGTTACGGGCATCTGGGGCAACAGAACGAGTTCACCAGCGGGTCGGCAACGGCAACGGTGGGTATTCAACCTGCAAGCGTCAACCAATCGGCGCCTTCTTCGCCTTCGTTTTACATGCCCAACGGCGCAACGGTTTCCTCTGCCTCAATAGGGGTCAATTTTTCGCCGACGCTTTCGGGAGGCTTCTTCGACACGGGTTTCATTCACGAGTTTGCGGTTGGCGACACCAACGGCGACGGTTTGGACGACGCCGTTCTGTTTTCACAAAACGCCAACATGAGTTCGATGACCAACAACACCACATCGTTCACCGTCGGACCGGCGTTTCGGACGCTCTCGTACAACTCGACCGTCGGCGTTTCCTTGAGCCCTTGGGAGTCCACGTGCGACAACGTCACGGAAACCTTTGCTGCTGACCTTGACGGCGACGGTTATGACGATGTCATCAACCACGCTTCGAGCGACAGGAAACTTTGCATTCATTTCTTCAACGGCACGAGCGGGGTGTTTGAACCTCAACTCAACGTCAGTCTCTCCGCAGCCATTCGGGACTTGGCGTTCATTGACTTCACCGGCGTGGGGGCAGACCAAATGGTCACGGTGCAAACCAACGGAAAGGTGGCCTATGCCGACTTTGATACTCGCACCAACGGCTTCTCCGAGCGGGACGACGAAACCATCCTCCTCCAAGGGACGCAGACGGCTGCTAACCTGAACTATCTTCTGGTTGATTATTTCAACGGACCGACCAACCTTCCCGTGATGATCGCCGTTGACATTAACAACGACGGCACCGAGGTGTTTTTCTCGAGCAACAGCCTTGCCGTTGGAACGAGCAGTATTTCCGGGTTTTCCTCAGATGCCATCGTCGGCGACCTTGACAGTGACGGAGATCTGGACATCCTTGCGTCGCGGTCTGCAGGGCACCGGTCCATCACGAAAACCATGGCCGGCGGCTGGAGCGGCGACAGCCACAACACCGTGATTAGCCTCACCAACGCCACCGTTTTGAACCACGATTTGACGGGCGGCGTGTCCTTGTTGCAGCCCAATTTGGGCAACCCCGACGGCAACGCCACCACCCTTGACGGGAACCTCACCGTCAGAAACATCTCCTCGGGTGGCTGGGGCAACAATCGGTACACCAACCGAGTCAGCCAGTTTACCGCCAGCGTGCTTGAGCCTTGGACGGTGCCTCGTGCGGTGTTCTTGGGTGACCTTGACGGCGACGGCATCATGGAACACATCGTGCTCGCCGGCGAGGGCAATCAGCAAGGGGTCTTCGTCTCGGCCTACCATCGTGTGGGCTACGACGTTGACCAAAACGGGCAAGCCGATGTTGAAGCCCTTGGTTACGCCGGAAACGGAAGCAACGGTCTCCAACCGCTTGCTGTGGTTGACACCACAGGTTCGTGGACGGATTCGCTCAACACCATTCTGCCGGGGCTGAACAGCACGACCGATGCGTACGGCATCGAAATGACCGAGGTGAACATGACCATGCAAGCCATTGCCGCAGGTACCTTTGGCTTCTCCTCTCTCGACGTGGTGTACCTTGCGAGCTTCTTTGTCAACACCAACCCTCACGTGACCAGCAATCTCAGCAATGTCCTCAATCAACAAATGACGGCTGGAACTGGAACCTTCACGATTCCGTTTACCTTTACGACCTCCCAAGATGGAAGTTTCGTTCTCCACGACCCAACGGTCATCTATCAGGACGGGGCACCAAACATCGCCTTACCCCCAACTCCAATCCTGCGTTTGAGCGACCTTCAACCTGACCGAGTTGTCATCGAGTGGCAGAACGTCACCGACTTTGGCGATGACGTGTTGAATTTCGTGGTGTATCGGGAGGCGACGGGTCAAACGCCCGACACCACCCAGCCCGGCTACGGGTCCTCGGTGGCGAACAACACCATCGATGTCGCTGTGCAACCTGGGGATGCTTGGACCTACTGGGTCCGAAGCGTCCACGATTTCGGCGTGACGAGCAACCTTTCCCTCCCCCTCGAGGTCGTTGTGCCCTATCCTCTACCCAAATCGTATGTGCCGAATGTTACCGCCAGCGATGCTCTGAGCGATACGGGCGGCGTGATGAACATCTCGTGGGGCCAAGGCGACGCATCGATCGTGGAGCACCGAATTTACCTCTCCCCGACCAACTTCTCCACCATCCAAGGGATGAATGCAGCAGCAACGACGAACGGAACCACCTACGAACGCCAAATTGCGCAGGACGGGTCAGGGCAAGACCTCACCGACGGTTCGCCGTACTACGTCACCGTGGTCGGTTTCGACCAGTACGGAAATGCCTCGATGAACGTCACGGCCTTGGGGCCGGTCTACACGCGCAACAACACCGCGTTGGAAACAACCCTTGAGGCGAGTTACACGTCCTTTGCCGACGAGGCCTCTGTCAACCGTTTGTTGGTCGCCCGCAGCAAAGGCCTTCTCGTCGAGGCGCACTTGCATCAAGACGGCTTGGGGCTCCCCAATCAATCCCTCGGGCTGTACGTGGTTGGAGCATCGGGACAATTCAACGCGTCAATGCTCACCAATGCCACCGGTCATGCGACCCTTGATCTTGCAAAGCTCTCGGACTTGGGCCCCATCGCCGCTGTTGGCCAGATGGAACTGAAGGTCGTGTTCGAAGGATACGACGAAGACCCGACCCAACAACCGCTGGCGGCTTCTTCCAACACCACGGAGGCCTACGGGACGATCCCGCTCATCATCTCGGGTCCAAGCGTTATCGAACTCGATGATGACGAACTTTTCTCCACCGTGTTTTCCGTGACGACTCCGGACATCACCCAAGAGACCGCCCTTGCCAACGCTGAAGCCTATTGGGAAGCCCTGACCGATGACGGTCGGACGGCAAGTTCCGGTGTGGCGGAGGTCCGAGGCAACGAGATGTCCATCGGCGGATTGGGAGCCTATGGCGGCACGCTGACCCTTTTCTTTGATAGCGAATCACCCGATTACCACATCGATGGCATGCAGGTCGCCTATGCCTTTGAGGCTGCACCGTTTGTTGAAGGGAACACGACCAACACCACGAACGAGACCAACACCACGAACGAGCCGCCCTTCCCCGACGTCACGCTCCCCGCTACCGTTGAATGCGGAACGGCTACCTATGAATGGGACAGCAACGCTACGGATGTTCTCATCACGTGTACGGTTTCAAATCCGAACCCCTTCGACGTGATGGTTACACTTGCATGGAAGGTCATTCCGGGCACGCCACCCGCTATTGAGCTGGTGCACAACGAAGCAGATGGCAATACGCCATCGCTCACCGCAGAGGCCAACGGTACAGTTGACCTTACGTTCTCATTGGTCCGGAACGGCCCAACAGAAGGCATGTTCCCGGGTCTGCAGGGTGAAGGCTACATCGTCTATCTCTCCTGTCTTGACTTCGGCGACAACGCTTGTGACACCATGACAGAACCGGTGGCATCCACGCCGGGAGAAATTGTATGGACGCTCGGTGAGATGCCGACGGTGGACGGGAATGACCTCAATCCACCTCAAGACGAAGCCTCGAGCGCGATGACTCCGGTCGTGGTTGGCTTGGGCGTTTTCATTGCCGTTTTGGCCGTCGTCGGTGGCGTGTTGTACATGCGAAGCAACCGGGATGATTTGTTCGACGACGAGGACGATGAAGACTACTACGGCATGGCGATGGAAGAAGAACCCGCCAGCCGAGCCGAGAGCACCCCCGTTGTTGGCCTTTCATCGTCAAAATCCCTTGAAGAGTTGAAAGAAGAAGGCAAGGACCTTCACGAAGCTGCGCCAGAGGGACTTTCCAGTTCTCCAAGCCTCGGAAGCCGTGCGGATGCGTTTGAATTTGGTGCGACCGCCGAAGACGCCCTCTCCTCCGAAACCGAACACGATGAGGTGGAAGAAGGACACGAAGAAACCGAAGACGACGGCATCACCGTCGATGAAAACGGTACGGAGTGGTGGGAGGATGAAGACGGCGTTTGGTGGTACCGCGAAGAAGGCTGGGACGACTGGGCGGTTTGGGAAGAATGATTGCGCCGTGAGCCTTTTCACGGGTCAGCGGTTGGCGTCCTACTGGAGGGACTGAAATGGATGCGAACCTGCAAGCCTACGCTTTGGTCTTGCACCAAGACGCTGACCCCAGAACCGGGGGCGTGGCCATTTGCGGCTTTACCACGGCTGGCATGGTGGGCGTTATCGCCACGTCCCACATCATCAAAACGTTGGGTTTGAATCAACTCGGCACGGTGATGCACAAGGATTTCCCCGCCGTGGCCCTCATTCACAACGAGGTACCCAAACACCCCGTCCGCGTCTACCAGGGCGAAGGCGTTGGTGTGTTTACTTCCGAGATACAGTTTGGGAACGAAACCGACATCATGTTCGCCTCAACGGTGCTTGAATGGTTCACCAAGGGCGGATTTGACCGGCTGATCATCATCGACGGCTTGACGCGTCCCGAAAAGGAATTGAGCAACGGGGAACTGTTTGGTGTGGGGTCAATTCCCGTTGCACGAGAACGTTTGAAAGGCCTTGACATCGAACCCATTCAGCAAGGTATTGTTGCGGGCATTACGGGGTTCTTGCTCGGCGAAGGCGACCGGCTCGGCATTGACATCACCGCGCTTCTCTCTGAGGCGAGTCCAATGTATCCCGATGCCCGTGCTGCCGCCTTGGCGGTTGAAGCGGTGAGCGATTTGACCGGCCTCGAGATTCCGTTGACCGAACTTTTGGAGAACGCTCGTTCCATTGAGGACAGCGTGCGAGATATCATTGAGAACGCTGCGCAAATGCTCCCGGCCCCCGAAGACGAGAACGTCACCGACATTGACCCCTCGTTTGGTTAAAGGCACCCTTTCATAGGTTGGTGAACAGGCGTATCCATGGGGAAGAAAATAGGCTTCAAATGGCGCCTTTCTGACACCGGAGCTCAACACGGCAAGGTCGTTCTCATCACCGGTTCCAACTCCGGCATCGGGTTTGAGATGGCCAAGGAATTCGCTGGAAAAGGGGCTGAAGTCGTTCTTGCCTGCCGCAACCAAACCAAAGCCACTGATGCGGCATCACGTATAATGAATCGATACCCTGAGGCCAACGTTCGCACTTTGGACCTGAATCTTGCTGATTTGAACTCGGTAAAACAAGCAGCCGCTGCCTTCATCGCGAGTACCCCTCACCTGGACATCCTCATCAACAATGCGGGGGTGATGATTCCACCAAAAGGCACCACAGCGGACGGGTTTGAGTTGCAGGTCGGTACCAATCACTTGGGACATTTTGCGTTCACCGCCCATCTCTTGTCTCATTTGGAAAAGGCAGACGCACCACGAATCGTAACGGTTTCAAGCATTGCTCACACCATGGGCCGTCTGGATCTCAAGAACATGCACGGGGAAGGAAAACGCTACGACAAGTGGGGGCAGTACGGTCGTAGCAAATTAGCGAACTTGATGTTCGGCTTGGAATTGGACCGTCGATTGAAAGCAGCAGGGTCCCGAATTGTCTCTCTTTGCAGCCATCCCGGTTATGCCAACACCTCGCTTCAACGCCACTCCTTGATGTGGCGTCTTCTCAACAACGTGGCGCTTTCGCCACAGCGTGGTGCAGCCCCCACCCTGTACGCTGCGACTGAACCCGAAGCCCTCCTCCATCCCTATTGGGGCCCGGTGGGCCCGCTTGAAGCGTGGGGTTGGACCGGAAGAGCGAAGATGAGTTCACGGGCGACCAACGAAGAGGATGCGAAACAACTCTGGTCATGGTCCGAAGAACAAGTCGGCTTCGCTTTCGATGTGGCTTCGCTGACTGGTCAACGTTAAATCCGCTCGCGCACACATTGCATTACGACGTCGTGCGGTGCGTCGGTCACCAAGAAGGGGTCGATGTCAGGGAGGCGAGCGGCGGCGGAGCCGGCTTCTCTGATTGCCTCAAACAAGACTTCCATCTTCGGTGCCCGTCCGGTTCCAGCCATGTTTGGAAGGTCGTCCATGTGGTACAGCGTGTGGTCGCGGCTCATCAAATCGGCTGCATCAGCGATGTAGCGTACACTTCGCCGCAATTCTCTCGAGGCATATTCGCTGTCTTGTTCACTCCATTCAAGACCCATTTCAACCCCCTTTGCCACCTCCTCAACAGTAGGGGCGCACACGGACAGTGCACGCTCTTCGGTTATTCTGCCAGCAATGTCAGCATCCCACAGGGGGCCGACCCAAAGGGGGCCGCTCCCCCGCTCAACCTCTTCCGGCGTAGGGTGCTGCACAAATCGGTAGGTTCCGTTGTCCTCTCGGATTCGCCACCCCATGTTTTCGAGCACACGCGAGGCCCCTTCTCGACTTCTTCGAACCTTCACGCTGATGCGGACATGATGCCCATCGAACAGCGCGAGAACGGGTTCGACCACACGGTCATGACGGGCGGCGGTGGTGGCCACCAAACCGAGCAAGACACGAACCGCATCGTCGTGAGCGTAACTGTCAACGATGCCCTTGGCTCCGTACCGGCGAAATTGGGAGCCTTGACTGGACCCCGTCAAGGCGGCCGTGTCGGTGGCCGTGACTTCCAAAAAGCCGATGCGAGCAAGGCCTTGAACGGCCGCATCAAGGAAGTTCACGGGCGAACCAAAGGGGTCCAAATCCACCCATTGATACCCGGCTTCAAGCAGCGTCACTCGGGCGTCGTTTTGCATCGTGTAGATGCCGTTGTTCATCTCTCCCATGGCCGGTCGTTGGTATCGGTCGTCCTCGGGGTCGTGGTCGACCGATACCGCTGGAGGGTAGGCGTTGTGGGACCGCTTTAACCAATTCAAGGCGAAGGTGTCGAGGTCGTTGGCCGTGATGCGCAACCGATTCTGATGCACCTCTGGGATTTCGTTTCGCCAACGTCGAACACGCACCCCCGTTGCGCACAAAGCATCGAGGGCGCGCAGCGGTTGGTCCGCTTTGGTGAGCCAACCGTGCTCAAGCGCATCCGCCATCAGCAGAACCGAACGGGTTCGGGCGGGCGCCATGGCCGGATTGAGGAAGCCGGGACCGGTTCGTTTTGCAGGGCCTCTGGGCATGTGCGTTGGGCGCTCTTGATCGTGCCGTAAATGGACCAAGGTCTTGCCCTCCAGCCACAAATGGCCGGGGACGGTTTCGCCGGTCTCCGCCTCGTCCACGAAGCGACGAAGAGCCTCTCCCTCATGACCGCACCGATGCCGTTGGCCTCAGTAGTGCGTGAATTCAACGCCTTCGAGCGCATGCTTGACGCAGTGGCCCTCATCGGTGACATGACCAACGATGGCCACCCCGGTCATGCGCTCTTGAAGCCAAGCCAACACGTCATCTGCGTCCTTGGCTGCCACAGCGAGCACCATACCCATTCCCATGTTGAAGGTGCGGTACATCTCTCGGTCTTCGACACCGCCGGCATGCTGCAGCCAGACGAATTCCGGCAAGACCGGCAACGGCGAGTGAATGTTCCAACCCAGCGAGGGGTGGAGTCGGAGCAGGTTCGAAAGTCCTCCGCCGGTGATGTGGCAGATGCCGTGAATGGAGGCGATGGTGAAGGGAGCGTCGCCGCGGGCTGCTTCAAGCAAATCCACCACCGGGTCGCAATAGATGCGCGTCGGGTTCAGCACCACTTCCCCCAACGTCGCCTCGCCGTCCTGCCACCGGGCGAGTTCTCGGTTGGGATGGTCGACATCAAAGGGCGCCGGTTTGGTGTAATCGCTTCCCGAGTGTTCAACGATTCGCCGAACCAAGGAATAGCCGTTGGAATGGATACCCGATGACGGCAGGCCGATGAGCACGTCCCCTTCAGCGAGGTGTTCGCCCGTGATGGCTTCTCCTTTGGGCAACCAGCCGAGGGCGGTGCCGGAGAGATCGAGTTCCGTGACGATGCCGGGCAACGACGCCGTTTCTCCTCCTGCGAGCGTAACACGAGCCCGACGGCAGGCTTCGGCGAGGGAGGCACCGAGGGCAGCGTGCACGGCGGGATCGGGTTTTGGAACGGCCACGTAATCAACGAAGGCGATGGGTTCGGCACCCACGCACAACAGGTCGTTAACGTTCATCGCCATGCAGTCGATGCCAACGCCGCTCCATTGTTTCAGCGAGGTGGCGATCTGCAATTTGCTCCCAACACCGTCGGTTGCGAGGGCGAGCAAGTTGTCGCCGAACTCGATGAGACCGCCAAAGCCACCGGGCAAATCCACGGGGGCGCCGGGTGTGCCTGGACGCCGAACGCTGGAGGACAGTGCCCCAATGAGCGAGGCGACGGCTGAGCCTTCCAGATCGATGTCAACCCCCGCGCTGGCGTAGTCCATCGACTTGCTCATGGAGACGGCCACGTCAAGCCGTCTCATGAAGAAACCGCTCGCTCAGGACGCGTTTCGTAAGCGGTCCGATAGCGGCAAGAGGCGGGGCAGGCTGCCGTGAAGGCGGTGCCCATCGACCACTTCTTCAACGTGAACGCCCGGGTTCTTTGCTGCAGCGAGCAGGCTGTTTTCGAGGGGGACCACGTCGTCCTCCGTGCCGTGCAAAATCACGGTCGGGTGCGGTAAATCCGGCCATGCCAGCGGACGACTGGCTTCGACAAACGACCATGGAAGAACAATTTCCTGGTCCCAACCCGGCGGGTGAAAAGCATGCGTCCCGTTGGTCTCCCACGCCAGCATCCCGGCCTTTCCAAGCGTTGCCGAGACGAGTTCTGGATAACCAAATGCTGGGGCGAGCAAGAGGAGGCGGAGGTCGAGGTCAGGGCGTTGAGCAGCCGCGTTTGCGGTCGCCAACCCACCAAAGGAGGAGCCAATGAGCAGGTCAAACGGCCCTTCGTTGTCGATGGTTTCCAAGACTGCCTTCGTCTGACTCGCTTGGTCCCAGCCAAACTTCCGCATATCGATGGCCACCACCTCCCAGCCTTGGTCTCGCATCCACGCAGCTTTGCTGCTGTTAGGGCCGCTCCAAAGGCCGTGCGCAAAGGTCACTTTCATGCTGTTACCAGCGGTCGACACTACAAGGATTCTTCCGTTTGGCGAGGTTCCACTCGTCATCGGTTTTCGCTGGTAGGCGAGCCTTGAGCACCCAATGTTCTCCAGTGGAAACCAAGGGGTCCACCTTGAGGCCAAGAAGCATTAAATGGCGTCGCCGATGTTGTTCAACGCCCGGCGGTTCTCATCATGGCAGCGATTCAGGAATTTGACCTTCCAGCGAGATGGACTTCGCTGCTGCAGGACAAATACTCTGAAGCCATTCACAACCTGTCAAAGTTGTGGCCCGACACGGAATCGCTTGATGTCTCCTATCGGGAAGTGGAGGGATATGATCACGAGTTCGCCCAAGACATCCTCGCCAAGCCCGATTTGCACTTCGATGCGGCCAACGATGCGCTTCAACAATTCATGCTTGACATCGGCGCAGGCAACATCCTTCCTTTCGTACGAATCGTTCACCTTCCTCCCGACCAAGTCCGAACGGTTTCCCAACTCCGAGCCGGCGACATTGATCGTCTCATCGCCATCGACGCCGTGACGACGAAAATCTCCGGTGTACGCCCTCGCCTTTACACGGCCGTGTTCGAGTGCGTGGCGTGCGGTCACGTGATGGATATCAAACAACCCAACGAGCAGGAACTCATCGAGCCTCTCGAGTGCTCGCAGATCGAAGGCGGATGCGGCCGCCCGAAGCGGCAGACCCGCTTCCTTCTTCAGCAGCAATCTTCGCACCTCATCAATTCACAGTTCATCGAACTTCAAGAACTTCCCGAGCAAATGAAAGGAGGTATTCAGCCGGAGCGCATCGTTTGCATCGCCGAACAGGACTTGGCCGGGCGCTTGAACCCCGGCGACCGGGTCAAAGCCAACGGCGTCCTCTTCATTCGCTCCCAGCGCAAGGGTGGAAAAGACACGCCGGTGTTCGACATCTTCCTCCGCATCCACTCGCTTGAGCGGCAAAACATTCCCCTCGAAGAGATCGTCATCACCGAGGAAGAGGAGACGGAGATCAAAACCATCGCTCGAGACCCCGAAGTCTACGACGTGCTCATCCGCAGCATCGCCCCTTCGATTTTTGGAATGGAGCGAGTAAAGGAATCCTTGATGTTGCAACTCTTCGGCGGTGAGGCCCAAGTCAACGAAGACGGCACCCGAAACCGAGGCGACATTCACATCCTGCTCATGGGCGACCCAGGTGTCGCAAAATCCCAACTGCTGCACTACATGTCCACCATTTCCCCTCGCGGCCGCTTCGCCTCGGGGAAATCGGCTTCCGCAGCGGGTTTGACCGCAGCCGCGGTTCAAGACGCCGCCGCTGACGGTCGGTGGACGCTTGAAGCGGGTGCTTTGGTGCTTGCAGACCTCGGCTTGGCGGCGATTGACGAGTTTGACAAAATGAACAATGCCGACCGGTCGAGCATGCACGAAGCGATGGAACAGCAAACCATCTCCATATCAAAAGCGGGAATCAATGCAAGTTTGCGAACGCGATGCGCTGTTCTTGCCGCTGCAAACCCCACCAGCGGACGGTTCCAGCCGGTCAGCGACGTTCCGTTCACGGGACAAATCAATCTCGCCCCGCCGCTTATCTCCCGTTTTGACATCATCTGGCTGCTCACGGACACGCCCGACGAATCCAGCGACGAAAAAATCGCACAGCACATCATCAAAACCCGAGTTGAAGGAAGCAGCGAATTGTTGGTCAACGAAGGCACCATTCCCGACCCGTCACGCGCCTCAGCCGCCAAGAAATCCACCACCAACAAGGACGGGAAATACACGCATCTTTCGCGCGATGTCCTTCGAAAGTACGTGGCCTTCTCAAAGCGGAATTTCCATCCAAAACTCAACGATGAGGCCCGGGAAAAAATCGTGACCTATTACGTTTCGACTCGAAAGAAAGGCGGAGAATCGCAAGACAGCGTCGCCATCACGGCCCGGTCATTGGAGGCGCTGTCTCGGCTTGCAGAAGCGAGTGCACGGATTCGCTTGACCGACATCGCCACGGTGGCGGATGCCGACCGTGCTATCCGTCTGACCGAGACCTGGCGTCACGAGTTGATGGGCGAAAACTTCGATTTGACGACCATTGAATCCGGGAAGAAAGGGACGGTACGCAACCAAGAGAAATTCATCCTCGACACGGTGTCCCAGCTTCAAAACGAGAGCGGAAACCATGCCGACTTATTGGCGGTGCTCAACGAGGCTGAACGACGCGACATTCCTCGGGCAAAAGCGGAGGACATCATTGACAAACTGTGTCGCGACGGCCGCATGATGCGTCCGGGTGGTTACGAGACGCTTCAAGTGGTTTAATCCTCATTGAAGCGAGGTGCTCATGAAGGGTGAGCCCGTCCCCGTCCCATGGCCGATGAACCCAAAGGCGATGTTCAGCGGCCGGAAAGCCTGATTCCATCCGAATTGGGGTTCATGTGCGGCATTGAGGTGCACCAGCAACTCGCAACGGGTAAACTCCACTCGCGTCAAAGCGGCGAACTCTACGACATCACCGTTGACACCCTTCCCGAGGATTGGCCCCGGTACGAACGGCGCCTACGAGCCTCCCGGGGTGAAGGAGGAGCCATCGATGTCGCTGCGAGGTTTGAATCCAAGCGCAACCGCAGTTTTGTGTACGCCCAATCGCCCAACGCCGGCCTTATCGAACTGGACGAAGCACCTCCGCTTGCTCTGGATGAGGACGCCGTACAAATTTCCCTCACCGTGGCCGCTCTGTTGAAGGCTCAACCGGTCTCTCTGATTCAGACCATGCGAAAGACCGTTGTCGACGGTTCGAACACCAGCGGGTTTCAGCGGACCTCGCTGATCGCCACCGACGGCGTTCTGGCCACCGAAGAGGGCGATGTCGGCATCGATGTGGTCTGTCTCGAGGAAGACAGCGCTCGTAAATTGGACACGATCGACCTCTCAAACGGACAACAAGTGCTCTACAATCTCGACCGGCTCGGCCTTCCGCTGATTGAAATCGCTACTTCGCCCGACATCGTCTCTCCCGACCATGCCAAAACCACGGCCAAAGCCTTGGGTCGCGTGCTTCGGCAAACCCGTTGCGTTCGCCGCGGTCTTGGCAGCATTCGACAGGACCTCAACGTCTCCATCGCTGCGGGCGACCGAGTGGAGATCAAAGGGTGTCAAGACTTGGGTTGGATACCGCGCATTGTCCGCTTGGAAATGGGGCGTCAACTGCATTTTTACCGCCTGGCCAACGAACTGCGAGCCTCGCTTGACCTGCCCCCGCTCCCCTCCAATCGAGACGACGACGAGGAGGCTTTGGAAGCGGAGGTGGCGAGCAAGGTGAGCGAACGGATACCTCTCGACCTCCACGACGTTTCCGACATCTTCGAAGACACCGATTCGGGCATGGTTCGTGATGCTCTTGCAAAAGGAGCGGTGATGATGGCCTTGCCGTTGCCCGGTCTCTTGGGGAAACTCGGTACGAAGACCCTCGACAACGAGGGCGCGCAGATGCCCCGACTCGGCCGAGAACTGGCCGGGGCCGCCAAACTCGCCGGTGTCAAAGGCATCTTCCATGCCGATGAACTCCCCGCCTACGGAATTGAGGAGGGCGAAGTCAACCGCCTCCGGTCAAGCCTCAACCTCGGTTCTGATGACGGTTTCGTGCTGTGTTGCGCCCCCGCCTGGCAGGCCCATCTTGCGCTTGAAGCCGTCTTGGCACGCGCCCGCCTCGCTTGGCATCGCATCCCGCAGGAAGTTCGAAACGTGGTCGTGAAGAAAGGTGCCCCCGAAGACGGCACCACCTCGCCGATGCGTCCTTTGCCCGGACGCTCTCGAATGTACCCAGAAACCGACGTCCCGCCGCAGAGCCTCGGTGCAACGCAATGGGAACGCGTCCTCGAATCCCTGCCGATGTCGGACGATGAGCGAGCGACGCGACTTGGAACCTTTGCTATCTCTGCAGATCAAGCCGAGCAGTTGCTCGCCCGCGAATTGGACGATGCGTTCTGCGAGCACGCCGCGGCGCTGCCTGCCAAGGCGTGGGCAGCGCTGCTGTTGACCCACGATGAAGAGCCGCCTACCTTGCTCGCCAACATTCTGCGTCTCAAAGAAGACGGCCACCTTGCACGGGACCACATCGACCGGGTCGTTGAACATCATAGCGGCCAGGCGCCATCCCTCGCCACCTTGTCCGCTTATTGCGAAACCCATGACTTGGCGCCTGCCGACATCGGTGGTTTGGCCGAGGTCATCAACGCCATCGTCGCTGAACGGCTTGACTTCGTCAAAGAACGTGGCATGGGCGCCATGGGGCCTTTGATGGGCGTGGTGATGCAGGTAGCCGGTGGGGCCGACGGCAAAGAGGTCAGCGCCTTGTTGAGGGCTGCTATCCAAGCAGCGATGGAGTGAGCACATCATGCGGGTCGCCTCGTTGGCCCTCACGATTTTTTGTCTGCTGCTTTTGTTGCCCGTCGCTCAAACCGCTTCTCCGGCTTGGACCTTGGATGTCGGCCCGGGATACATCACGACCGCTCCGGTTGTTGATGACGACCGGGTCTACGTGAGGACCTCCGGTTTTTGGACGGGCGAGGAGCGTCCAGAGGTGCTTGCCGTACGTCACACGGGGGAGGTTGAATGGCGGTACAGCAACCCCAACGCCACCCAACACGACATGACTCCGCTCCTGCTTGTCCCCTCGGGGGAGGGGGCGTGCGGCAGCTGGATCGACCTCTTGCTGGTCGGGTGGACGGACGGGACTTTTGAAGCGAGGGAGCGCTCCTCGGGGCGTCTGGTTTGGTCGGTTGAGACCCCGGTGGACGTCTGGGGCATCACCGGATCGCCGGCGTTGGACGGCGACCACATTGTCGTACCTCTCCGACAAGGGGTTGGCCGGTATTGTTTAGCGGACGGTTCGGTCGATTTTGAGACGCAAACGGGTTTGGGTTGGCGAAACGGTGTTTCCGTTACGGATGACGGCTTTTGGATTGGTGACGAATCCGGTCGCCTTTGGTCCGTGGGTCGCAACGGCACGGCAACGCACGTCACGAGCTTGGTGGGGGCTTTGCGTCATGCGCCTGTCGTGGTCGGTGATCGCTTCCTCCTTCACGCTCAAACTCCCGATGCCTCGGTGCTGCTGGCCTACAACAGCACCAGCGGGGACTTGGAGGAGGTCGCCAACTTGGGCCCATCGCCAGCCCTCCCGCTCCCAACGAATAGTGGCGGCGTCTTCGCCGATAGCAGCGGTGTCACTTCGGTGAAATGCGATCCTCAGTGTGCGATTGTATCGTCCCTATCGGGCCCTGTGAACGGTGAAATGGCTTGGACCGCTTCAGCGGTGTTCCACGCACCGGTCAACGCCCCCGGTCAGGGTTGGATGACGGTGCGCATCAACGAAGGGGGAACGCTCGCGGTGGAATCCCCCGTGAACACCAGTTTCGACGGGTACGGAACATCCGCTCCAGCAGCGTTCAACGGACGCCTCTATTTGGGCAACGATGCGGGTATTCTTCTCGCTCTTGATGACGAACTGCCCGTAGACGAGGCAGCTGAAGACGGCGACAGCGTGACCCTTCCTGCCCTCGGCCTGCTCTTGGCTTTCACGGGCATCGCCATCTTGGCTTCGAGAGGCGAACTTTTGTGGGCATGGCGTTGCCTTTCGTTGACGTTTCTCGTTCTCTCGGTCGCCATGCTTCCTGCTTTGGGGGCATCGTGGTCGGAACGCTGGGGGTCTGCTCCTGAAACGACGCAGGCCGATGCATGGGACCCGTCCTGGCCGGATGCTTGGCTCGGGACACAAGTCGTTGTCTTCTCGTTCCCAGAAGAAAGCCTCGTGGTGGGAGGATTGGTTGGACACGGCACGGTGCTTGAGGCCACCCAAGCGGCTGCCGACGAGTTGGGGCTCTCCTTGAGGTTGGATGAAACCGCCATCGGAACCTATCTCGTCTCCATCAACGGTACGTCGGCTTCGGGTTGGGAATACACCCAGAACGGTGAGCGTGGAACCTTGGCCGTTGACGATGCCCCGATGAAAAGCGACGAAGTTTTGGTCTGGCGTCTTGTTTGAGGGAGGTAAGCCTCAAGGGGGCGCTCCTCTTCGCAGGGTACATGTTCCAAGCCATGGGTGTGCACGGGCCTGAACTCACACCGCTTGCCCATGCGCTTCTGAACACGCTCATGGTGGGAGCAGCCTTTGTTTTCCTGTTTTCTGGCCGTCGAAGTCATCGACTCGCCGTTGCCGCCCTGGCCACCCTCGTCGTTTCCGTGGCTGCGCTTCGCGTCATGATGCAACCGCTTCCCAACGTGCAACCGGTGACGGTGGCCGCCCTTTTGGTGGGTGCTCACTTCGGTGCACGGCGCGGTGCAGCGTTCGCCGTTCTCGTGGCGTTGTTGTCAAACATGCTGATCGGCGACGGTTGGTGGACGCTCTTCCAAGCAGCGGGTTGGGCGAGCGTCGCTGTCCTTGGGTCACGCTTCCTCTCCGCTGATGCGGACGTTCTCGATGTGAAACGCCTGTGCAGCCTCGCCGCCATCTCGGCCTTCCTCTTCGGATTCATTTCCACTCTCTCGCTCATCGACGGCAGCGTTTCCGCAACGGGCTTTGCCCTTCTCCTCCTTCACGGGTTGCCGTACGACGCCGTCCATGCTTTGGGGAACCTCGTCTTCGCCGTTTGGTTTGGTCCGTTCCTTCACGGCTTCTTCCGTGGGTTGACGACCGTTTCGGACGATGTTCAACACGTGGGTGATGTTCATGTCGTCCATGGGTGATGCTCCCAGCATGGCGCTGATCGTCCGTCTTGACCTTGGTTTGAGCATCGGAAAAACCGCCGCCCAATGCGCTCATGCAGCTGTCGATGTCGTTCAGCGAGCACGACGGTCCCGTCTGTTGGAACGGTGGCGGGCTGGAGGTGCCCGAAAGATCGTCTTGGGCGTCGAGAACGAAACCGCTCTTCACGAACTGGCCGCCCGTGTTCCCGAGGGTTGCTATGCTTCGGTGGTTCGTGACGCAGGCCACACCGAAGTACCGGCCGGCACGGTGACGGTCTTGGGCATGCTGGGCCCCCGACGAAGCATGGACGCGTTGTTGGGTCACTTGGAAACGTTGTGAGGGTGCACCATGGGTCTTCGCTCCTTTTTGCACCGCATCACGGCGCCAAAACCCGTTCTCGACCCGGTGGGCACCGATGTCAAACTCGTTTGCGTTGTGAATCAAGGCCTCAAAATGGGCAAAGGGAAGATCGCTGCGCAGGTGGGTCACGCTTCGGTGGAAGCCTTCCTGCGGGCCGGTGCAAGCCACCCTGGACATGTCGAGGCTTGGCTTGCCGCCGGCCAAAAGAAGATCTGCGTCAAGGTTCCCGATGAAACGCACTTTCGAGCCCTGATGGAAGTCGCCTCGGTAAGAGGGGTACCGGCGCGCCTCATCAACGACGCCGGGCATACCCAAATTCCGAAGGGGTCGTCAACCGTCTTGGCCTTGGGCCCCTTCGATGCCGAGGTGTTGGATTCCATCACCGGTGATTTGAAATTGCTTTGACACGGCTTTCATGAAGGAGAGTCACGAGGCTCCTGCATGCGCGAACACCCCTCAACCCGTGTTGATTTCCGTTCCGACACGGTCACACAACCGACGACAGCCATGCGGAAAACGATGGCTTCAGCGCCCGTTGGCGACGATGTTTTGGGCGATGATCCGACGGTGATCGCCTTGCAAGAACGGGTCGCCACGATGTTCGGAAAAGAAGCGGGGCTGTTCGTCGCTTCCGGAACCATGGCCAACGCCGTTGCCCTTCGGACCCATACAGTTCCGGGCGACGAAATCGTGTGCGACAAGACGGCCCACATCTATCGCTACGAAGGTGGAGGGTACGCTGCGTTGTGTGGAGCATCTGTGGCGCTGGTCGATGGCGAAAAGGGATTGATGACGGCCGAACAAGTCCGTAGCGCCGTGCGGAAAGCGGACGGTTCGGGCAGTCATTACCCCAACGGAAGCCTCGTGTGCGTGGAAAACACGTCCAACCTCGGTGGCGGAACGTGCTACGACCTCAGCACCTTGGACGACATTGCTTCTGTCGCTCGGGAGATGGGGTGTGCGACGCACCTTGATGGGGCTCGAATCTTCAACGCTGCGACGGCAACCGGCGTCGGTGTTGCTCGGATGTGTGCTGGCTACGATTCGGTTTCGATTTGTTTTTCCAAAGGCCTTGGGGCTCCCGTTGGCTCGGTCCTGGTCGGAAGCCGGCGTTTCATTGAAAACGCTCATCGATGGCGAAAAATGTTCGGAGGGGGATGGCGTCAGGCGGGCCTCCTCGCTGCTGCATGCGGCCACGCTCTGGACCATCACGTCGAGCGACTGGCCGAAGACCACGCCCGGGCGCGAACCCTTGCCGAGGAATTGAACCGCTTGCCCGAGTTCACGGTTGACATGGCGACCGTTCAGACCAACATGGTGTACGTCGACTGCCGCTCCCCTGCAAAGGACATCGTGCAGACCCTCGCATCTCACGGGATCGATGTCTTGGACACGGGAGCACACCGGGTTCGATTTGTCGTCCACCTCCACATTACGGACGAAGACGTGACGAGGCTTCTCTCGGTTTGTACCTCGCAATGGCCCGTTGATACTTCATAAATGCTCAGCGAATGACATCCGTATGTCGGCCTCAGTTCGCGACCTCGGCTGCAAACACAACCCTGCTTCGGAAGAAACCACCACCGTATGTGAGTGGTGCGAATCGATTACCAACTTTCAACCCAAGAAGGGCTGGGAGGTGTTCTTGTCGCCGCACGAACACGAGGAGGCCATCGCTCAATTTGGTGGTCCGAGCCTTCCAACCCGCCAGCGTTGGGACCGTTTGTTCTCCTCGCCAGCCGCCCAAGATCTCGTCCAGTGGGCGCGTTTGGACGGCTCCATTGACCCTGTCGTTTCTCTCCCCTGTTCGCCAATGGCGTTTGAAAACCTTGCAGACGGCATTCAAGCAGGGCGTATGATGACGGGCGAAGAATCTCGTTGGCTTCAGAACGGCGTCCGATTTCATGACGGAACGACGCTTCGTTATATGCGGGATTGCTGGTTTTTGGACGATGTGCGCTTGCCGTCATTGAGTCTCGAAATCCTCTTTCCGATGCTCGCCGATGAACAAGCCCGATGCGGGTGGAATTTCTCGTCCTTGATTTTGGGCCTTGCCACGTGCACTCCAGCCTTCAACCATCTTTTCGACGAAGGCGACGTGCGCATGTTTCGTCTTCCCAACGTAAGGGGGGTCCAGAACATTCGGGGGCACTATCGCCCTCTTGCCAGCATGCTCATTTGGCTGATCAATCGCCTTCAACTGGATCGCACTCACGAGATACCGTCGCGTGAAACCGTCCCGATGATGGCGTGGGCGCACGACATCAAGCAACGCCTGCTTCGTCGTCAACCTGCGGATTTGCACGCCACGTTTCAAAACGCTCTTTCCAATCATCCACCTGGGCTGTTCGAACGGTACGATGTGCCTTGGATGCGTTCCTGGCTTTCGTTGGAACCAACACATGACCATCCTCGGACACTGAAAGCGGCGTTTTTGACAAGCGGAGGGAAGTTGAAGTTCCGCGTTCGCACGAAGGCCGGCAACCTGCGGCTGGTGAACGTGCCCTTGCGTCCCGAGGCGTGGGCGCTGGCGATTTCGATGACTCACTCGCCGTTGAATTCCAAAGCGGGCAAATTGTTGCTCGGCTTGCAACACAACTGGTCCGTGCCATACACGGCCGCATCAGAACCGAGTGCACCGTTGGTGAAATCGCTTGAGTTCTGCCACCAAATCATGAACGGATTGGTCGGCAAAGTTTTCGTCCAGCACGCAAAGGCGCTTGTTTTTGGTAAACTGGGCCATGCGTACGAAGTCCGAGTCGGAAACGGACAACACGGTGCGCCCTACAAAATTGACTACCTGTTTGGACTTGAACGTCATTCACGTCAATCCATCTGCATTCACAGCGGCTCGCACAACAATCGCCTGCCCCTCGGCGACACGATGGGTTCGGTGCTGCTCTCGTTGGCCGACGATGTCAACGCTTCTCTGGAGATTCCGAGCCTCTCCGATATCATCGTTCATTCGCCTCCGTTTGGTTTCCCGCCCAACAACGTTGAAAATGCCTGGCTAGACACCCTGGATCAAAACGCCCTCCAAGTGCTCCGTCGTGAGATTCCCGGCTCCCGAGCATGGTATACGGATACTCCTCGCCGTTTTGTTGACGAGGAAGAGGACGAGAACGGGGAAGGTTTGGCTGGACTCCAGCTCTTTCATCACCACCGGCGTCAACGCCGCCGTGGGGCACGGCGTGCTTCCCAACGTTGGGTTCAAACCTTTCACCGCCGTTTCGAAACGGACCTCTCCCTCCCGTACGACGAAGTCGTGGCCGAGTGGCGAACCACCGTCGACCCATTCGAGCCGATGAATGCCTATCAAGGGGACGAACGAGGTGGACCGTTTGGCCATTTCCAGCGCATGCTTCGTCGCCATCACCGCCATATCGGCCACCGCCGACCCGATGACGTCCACGAAGTGGGCGATATTCGGGACGGGGAACGTCGTTGGTGCGAAGTGTTCGCCAGAGTGTGGGAGGTGATGAGCCTCCAACCCATTGGCAGCGAGGTACGCTATTCACGCCGTGACGGCGATGCCCTGACCTTTGAACACGCCCACCTGACCGTCACGCTACGAAACGGTCTTGAACGGACCACCATGAGCCGAATTGCTCGAATCTTAGGGTATGCTCGAAACACGGACGAAGACCGCCAAATCACGTATGTTCGACGCGACCACCCTCGTCCGCATGCTCGTCTTGAGTTGACCGACGTGCTCAGGGACGCCCAAGACCGGCAAGGGGTCCGCGGCGCCCCCCCCCGCTGGTGGAATTACTGCGACGTCGGTGCAGCGCCCGCCGAAATGGAGCCGCTACGATGGGAGTTGGAAGTTGACCTCACCGATCAGCCACGCCAGCATCAATGGGTCGCACCTGACGACGGTCAAAATTGGGTCTTCCTCGAGTAAACAGCACGGCTGCACAAGCCGCCACCAACGTCAAGGGAACGGACAAGGCAGGCATATCCTCGGATTCACAATCCTGCTCGCCATCCGTTGAGCAATCCTGGCCGTTTTCTTCAACCACGGGCTCGGGTTCATCGGGTATGATTTCGTACAGCAGGTGAACTTCAAGGTCATCGCCGTCAAACGTTGTGGGCAGCGACACGGTTCCCGTTCCTTGGCGATCGTGACCGAGCACCTGGATGTTTCGGAGGATGTGCGGGTATGTCCCGAGGCCGTTGGTTCCCTCCTCGAAATCGGCAGCGCTCTCAACCACAAACACCGAGACGTTCAGGGTGGCGTTGGCCAGATGAGCATCGTCAAGGTCGAGCAACCAGGTAACGGTCCCCGAAGTGTTGTCAAGCGGTGTCCATGAAAACGTGGACGACCCTGCGCCAAGCCCGAGGTCCTTCTTCGCCAAATTGGTAAACTCGTTCTGAAGCGTTCCGTCATCGGCGACCGAACCGATTTTCTTCATCGTTCCGTTGAACACGACGGTGGGGGGTGAGCTTGGCTGGTACTTGGTTCGCCAACGCATGTCCAACGCTTCGGTGCCAAAAGGATCCTGAGTTTCACCGATGGCTCGGTGAATGTGGTATTGCTGAAGCCAACCTTCGTCTTGCACATCGTCGAGGGCATGCTCGACATCAACGCAATTTTCGCACCAGGTTGCCGTGAACACCTCAACCACGGCAGGCATTTCGCTGAAGTTGTGCGTGACCGGTGCCGTTGCGTTTCCCGCAGGCGACCATTGGCCGCCGAAGATGACGCCGTTTTCAACGGGCGCAGCAGGAAGTCCGGAGGAGGGAGCGGGCAGGCAAGCAAGCAGGAGCGTGAGGCCAATGGCAGCCACGAGTTGGCGCATGTTGTGCCGTTGCGGCTGAAGGATATGACCCCTCTGCTCTCAATCCTCGGCGGCTTCTTCGTCTGCGGCTGAACTTTCTTCAGCCCCGTCATCGGACGAACTGAACAAGGCCTCGGCTCCAGGCAATCTTCCGGCTTCAACCATGTTGCGAAAGTACTCCAAACGGCTTTTGACGCCTGCACCGGAAAGGGCGACGGCTCCAGCGAGGCGATTGAGGTTTCCTCGGTGCAAACCGAGCTGCTTCAACGCACCGTAGAACACGCATGCAGCGACCATGTTGATGGGGACGTTGGCGACCGGACCGTCAACGGAGGGTTCCTTTAACTCGGACAACACGTTCCAAAAGATGTCAAGTGCATTGTCGAGGTCATCATCGTCAAGGCGTTGGTTGAAAGCATCAACGATGTTCTCCATGGCGCTGTCCAAAGCATCGGCTCGCTTGGCCACCAATTGGATGGATAGTGGAGGCATAGCCCACCCCATGCTCACGCGTGCCTTGAAGTGGTTGCTGATGGTTTTCTTGGCGTTGATGAGCTGTTCTTTGGAGATACCATACTTTTCTCGCAAGGCCACTTCGTTGATGGCTGCGGTGTTGAACCATTGTGCGGAGAGGGAGGCGATGGCCAAGGCCATGATCTCGAGGTTCTGCTTGTCGCCGTCCCCTTTGACGCCCTTTTTCTTTCGACAGATAGAGGTCTTGGGGCAGGCCAAGCGCTTCTGGTCGCTTGTGGACAAGGTCTTGCGCACAGCCTCCTGGTCAGGGGTCAGCTTTCGTGCGGTGGCTTCGGCGAGAAGACGAGTAGCAGCGGCCATGTCTTTGCCAAACATCTCGCGGATGGTGGCTTTCAATTGGAGGCACATGGGGTCGCTTTCTCGCTGGCTGTTGCGGTCTTGCCAAGCCAAAGTACGAAACTTCCGTCGAGTTTTGGCATCCAGACGCTTTCCTGACCAGTCCTTGGTATCCCCAAACGGATTCATCTTCGTACCGGCATTTCCTTCATCGTTAACGGCTCCGCTTTGGGCATGTTCGCCATGAA
>Ga0222716_10000843_pt1 | contig 26062 bp, 23 predicted proteins | sample C33_13DmetaG_FD_165044 | JGI IMG/M metagenome (GOLD analysis project Ga0222716, IMG submission 165044) | Estuarine water microbial communities from San Francisco Bay, California, United States - C33_13D | ecosystem: Environmental > Aquatic > Marine > Unclassified | place: USA: California... | reverse complement strand
AATTGGCATGACGAAAGAGGAGCTCGTTGAAAACCTCGGTACTATTGCGCATTCTGGCACTAAGGCTTTTCTGGAAAAGATGAAAGAGGGTGGCGATAATGCTGACGTCATTGGCCAATTTGGTGTTGGTTTTTACTCCGCATTTATGGCGGCTGATAAGGTAGAGGTTGCCACGCACTCATGGGAAAATGGCACAGGTGGTCATACCTGGAGTAGTGACGGGGCCACGGGCTACAGCATTGATGAGAACGCCGATGCCAAGCGCGGCTGCAGCATCGTAGTTCACCTCAAAGAAGGTATGGAAGAGTTCGCCACGGAGGCGCGCATCAAACAAATTCTCGAAAAATACTCCAATTTCGTTTCCTTCCCAATCAAGCTCAATGGTGAGCACATCAACAAAGTCGAGGCGCTCTGGCTGAAAAACAAAAAAGATATCACCGAGGAACAATACCAGGAGTTCTATAAGTTCGCCGCACATGCCTTTGACGATCCACGCTATACAATGCACTTCAGTGCCGATGCTCCACTCGCCATTAATGCACTGCTTTTTACCCCCACTGAAAACACCGAACAGTTCGGTATGGGCCAGATGGAGCCGGGGGTAGCTCTCTACTGCCGCAAGGTGCTTATCGACGCTAAGCCGGACAAGCTTCTGCCGGAATGGCTTCGCTTCCTAAAGGGAGTGATTGACAGTGAAGATCTTCCTTTAAATATCTCTCGCGAGTCGATGCAGGACAGTGCGCTTGTTCAGAAGCTCAACGGACTGATCACCAAGCGCTATCTCAAGTTTCTTGAAAAAGAGGCGAAAAATGAGCCCGAGAAATACGAAGACTTCTATAAAAAATTCTCACGCTTCCTCAAAGAGGGTGTGGCTACCAGCTACGAGCATCAGGCACAGCTAGCAGGGCTATTGCGTTTTGAATCATCGCTGGAGGAGGCAGGCAAACTCACCAACTTCGCACAATACATAGATAGGGCTAAAGATGAGCAAGAGGAAGTCTACTACTTGGTAGGGATGTCCCGGGATGCCATCGAGGCTGGGCCGTATCTCGAGGCGTTTAAGGCAAGGGGGCTGGAGGTTTGTTTCTTCACTGAGCCTGTCGACCAATACGTCATGGAGGCGCTTCCTGAATTCAATGGCAAGAAGCTCGTATCTGCTGATCGCGCTGAGATCGATCTCGATGAGGTTGCAGCCGAAGGCAAGGAGCTGAGTAAGAAAGATTCCAAAAAGCTCATCACTTTCCTCGAGGAGGAGCTATCAGGGCGCGTGGACAAGGTTGAGATCTCTGGTCGGCTTGTGGACAGCCCTGTAGCTGCATTAACTCCCAAGGAAGCACCCAACGCTCAGATGCGCGCCATGATGCAGTCCATGGGGCAAGACATGCCGGCTACCAAAGCTACTCTGGAGATCAACCCGCGCCATGAGGTTATGCACGGGCTTCACAAGCTTATTGAATCGGATAAGGACACCGCAAGTCTTGTTGCGCAGCAGCTCACTGACAATGCGTTACTCGCAGCTGGGCTGCTGGATAACACGCACCAGATGGCAGCCCGGATGAACGAGCTGATCGGAAAGTTGGTCAAATAATCTTCGCAAGGTGTTTCGCCAAAACGATCGCCACTGATAAGTATTCGATACGGCCACGTTCACAGCGAGCGTGGCCGTTTTATTTTACGCCACACAGCGTCCCAGCATACAGCATAGACACAAATATTGTATTCTCAGGCCCTTAAGAATCTGGACAGCCAGACGTTTGTTCGTGTTAAGACGGAAATCGGTCCGAAATCCTGAAAACCCTTAATATGCCGTATCTACAACAAAAACCCCCACATACCGTTTCGCATATTTACAACTTCGCACAATGTATGTAATACGTGGTTTTATATTACTGGTTTTGCTGCAGTTGCTTTGAGTATTTGGGTTTTCCTCGATCAAGCTCCCTGCCTATACTCTCAGCGATACAGGATTGCATCTACCTAGATAGAGCAATGACAGCAGTAATTACCTCTCCAGAGCGCAGATGATTGTGTTCAAGCTGCAATTAACCTGTTTTGTGCTATTGCGTTGCGAGTTGTTGTAAATCTCCATTTAGCAGCTTCACGGCTCGCAGTAGTCGCATCATAGCGGTCATCAGGCACAGGCCGAACGCGTCCTATAGCCGTTTTTTCTAGGTTTAGAGACGAGTTGCTCCATCAAATATGTTTTATCTGGTTCTGAGCAATCGCCACAGTATTGTTGCCGATCAGTATCCTATCATATTAGATGCCTTTAGTTCGCTGACTGCAACGCCTGTTCGCTACTAATTCGAGATCTGTTCCATCCACACAATTCACCATCCATCCCCCACCACCATGCAACTGAAAGACATCGCAGATAAGATTCGCGTGTTCCGAGATGAACGCGACTGGAAACAGTTTCATAACCCCAAAGACATGGCTATAGCCATCTCGATCGAGGCAAGCGAGCTTCTGGAACACTTCCTATGGAAATCCCCCGATGAGGTCGAAAAACGGATTCGCGACAAACATGAGGATATCGAAGATGAGATCGCTGACATCGGCATCTACCTGACCGAGTTGGCCGACAACCTTGGTATCGATCTGCTTGCAGCGATGGAACGTAAGATCACGAAAAACGAGGCAAAATACCCAGCCGATCAAGTGCGTGGTTCATCCAAGAAATATAATGAATACCATGATGACCCCCCACCCACAGACAGATGACCATCATCTTAATTATCTATATTTTGTATGTAGTCGCCCTTCTTTCTTGTCACATGCTTTCAATCTGTTAGTCTGCGGTCAGATCGCATGATCTGCATCGTGCATTGTGAATATGCCTACAGCTAAAAAATCAGCCAAAAAGGCTGCTAAAAAACCCGCGAAATCCTTCGAGGAAACCCTCTGGGACACCGCCAACAAGCTCCGCGGCTCCGTCGAGTCCTCGGATTGGAGCGGAGCGTCAAAGACAACCCGCCAGGTTTGCCCGAAGGTTGAGCGCGGCGGCGCGAATCAAAACGGCTCCCCACTTCTACGTTCATCATTCTACCTTCACACTTCCCCTGGCTCCATGTCGACCAACACCAAGGGAGAAGGCGAGATCCGCCAAAAGCGCGTCGAGAACGACCTCGACGACTGCGTCAAAAACCAAGCCTTCCCGCTCGCCGCATGAACAAAAAAGACCTCAGCGAACGCGACATCTGCACCAAGTTCATCACGCCCAAGATCGAGGCGGCGGGTTGGGACATCCAAAACCAGGTTCGCGAGGAAGTCACTTTCACCGATGGGCGCATCTATGTTCGTGGAAAACTCCACACCCGTGGCGCACAAAAACGCGCTGACTACATCCTCTACTACAAGCCGAACATCCCCATCGCCGTCATCGAGGCAAAGGACAACAACCACACCGTCGGCGCAGGCATCCAGCAGGCACTCGGCTACGCCAAAACCCTCGAAATTCCGTTCGTCTTCAGCAGCAACGGCGATGGCTTCATCTTCCACGACCGCACCATCACTTCCGGCGATATCGAAACCGAGCTAGACCTCGATTCATTCCCATCACCCGAAGCCCTCTGGGAGAAATACAAAGCCTATAAAGGCATTTCTGAGGAAGCTGCCCCCATTGTCTCACAAGATTACTTCTCCGACGGCTCAGGGCGCTCACCCCGCTACTACCAGCAAATTGCCATCAACCGCACCGTCGAAGCCGTCGCCAAGAACGAAGGCGACAACCGCCACATCCTCGTCATGGCGACCGGGACGGGTAAAACCTACACCGCCTTCCAGATCATCTACCGCCTTTGGAAAAGCGGGATCAAAAAGCGCATCCTCTTTCTCGCCGATCGCACCGCGCTCATCGACCAAACCGTCCGTGGCGACTTCCGCCACTTCAAAGACGCCATGACCGTCATCAAGCACAAGCAGATCGACACCGCCTACAATATCTACCTCGCGCTCTACCAAGGTCTTTCGGACAGCAAGAACCCGGACAAAGACGCCTACAAACAATTTTCCCCCGACTTCTTCGACCTAGTCATCGTCGACGAGTGCCACCGAGGCAGCGCCCGTGAAGACAGCAAGTGGCGCGAGGTTCTCAAATACTTCAAGGGAGCCACCCACATCGGCCTGACCGCCACCCCCAAGGAAACCAAGGAAGTCTCCAGCTCCGAGTATTTCGGCGACCCGCTCTATACCTACTCGCTCAAGCAAGGCATCGATGACGGATTCCTTGCTCCCTACAAGGTCATCAAAGTCACCCTCGACATTGACGCTGAAGGCTGGCGTCCGCCCAAAGGCTTCAAGGACAAGGACGGCGAAGAAGTCGAAGACCGCATCTACAACCGCACCGATTTCGACAAACACCTCGTTGTCGACGAACGCCGCGAACTCGTCGCCCAGAAAATCACCGAGTTCCTCAAAGGCAGCGATCGCTTTTCCAAGACCATCGTCTTCTGTGCCGACATTGAACACGCCGAAGGCATGCGCAAGGCACTGGCCAACGCCAACGCCGACCTCGTCTCCGCCAACAGCAAATACGTGATGCAGATCACCGGCGACAACAAGGAGGGTAAAGATCAACTCGATGCCTTCATCAGCCCCTCCGAGCTCTACCCGGTAATCGCGACCACCTCGAAGCTCATGACCACCGGCGTCGACGCCCAGACCTGCAAGCTCATCGTCCTTGACTCAAACATCGGGTCCATGACCGAGTTCAAACAGATCATCGGACGCGGCACCCGCATCAACGAAGACTTCGGGAAGCACTACTTCACCATCATGGATTTCCGCAACGTCACCGCGCTCTTCGCCGACAAGGACTTCGATGGCGATCCCGTTCGCGTGAAGGAAGCAGGCGAAGACGACGATATCTCCGGCACAGACGAGGAAACCGACGACACCCCCATCACCGACGGCCTCACCGGCGACGACATCGACTTCCCTGATCCCGAAACGCCTGACATCACGCTCAACGAAGACTCGGAAGAATACGGCCAGAAACGCAAGGTCTCCGTCAACGGCGTCGAAGTCACCATCATCAAAGAACGCGTCCAATACATGGGCGGCGACGGCAAAATCATCACCGAGAGCCTCCGCGACTACACCCGCAAGAACGTCCTCACCAGCTACACCTCCCTCGACGCCTTCCTCACCTCGTGGAAGGAAGCCGACAAGAAGCGCGCCATCGTCGAGGAGCTCGAAACCCACGGCGTCATCTTCGCTGCCCTCAAGGATGAAGTCGGCTCCGCCTTCGACCCCTTCGACCTCATCTGTCACGTCGCCTTCGAGCAGAAGCCACTCACCCGCCGCGAGCGCGCGGAAAACGTGAAGAAACGCGACTACTTCACCAAATACGGCGACCTCGCCCGCAAAGTCCTCGACAGCCTCCTCAATAAGTATGCCGACGATGGACTTCTCGATCTCGAAAACCCCGCCATCATCACCCTCGATCCCATCAAACAGCTCGGCACCGCGCCCGAGATCGTTAGCGCCTTCGGAGGTAAGCCAGCCTACGACCAAGCCATCAAGGAGCTCACCTCACGCCTTTACGAAGTAGCCTAATACAACATCCCATGTATCTTATCTATCTCGACGAAAGCGGCAACTCTGGTAACAACCTAGCTGACGTGCAGCAGCCTGTTTTTGTGTTGGGTGCTTTAATCGTGCCAGAGACAAAATGGGTATCTATAGAAACTTCGATCCTAAAGGTCGTCTCAGATTACTTCGATGACAGCATCCCTGAGAATTTTGAAATCCACGCCACCGATATAAGGAATGGCACCAGACATTTCAAAGGCGTTGCTCTCAAAGATCGTATCAATCTACGTGATCAACTCATCCAAATTGCCATCGACCATCAACTGAGCTTTATCTACCGAGCCATTACCAAGAAGCGTTACCAACAATGGCTTGATCGAACCTACGGAGCGGGAATCATCATCAATCCTCACATTGCCGCTTTCCCACTGGTTGCTCAGACCATCAATAACTACCTACGTGATCTGGGCCCGGACACCCTCGGCATCCTCATCAATGATGAAAACAAGGAGGTCGTCAGCGATATTGAGCGCACCACCAAGCTGCTGCGAGCAGACCGAGGCTCCCTCCATTTAGATCGCATCATCGAAAAAAGTTTCTTCATCGATTCAGGAAAAAGCCATGTTCTCCAGCTCGCTGATCTTTGTATTTTCCATGCCCGTAAACTGGAGGAAATCAAAATAGGTTTACCCGAAAAACACATTGATAAACACGGCATCGAACTAATCGAACCTCTCATCCACCGTGGCAGCGAATCCATGCCTGACGTGCTCGCCTGGCTAACCCAACAACAGCAAGCTCCGTAAAAAAAAGGAGCGGCGAGGACCCCAGGGGGGTCAGGTCGCCAAAGGCGGCCGCTCTCGTCGCTGAATGATTAATGCACCAGATTCCCAGCAATTCAAGTCCAATCTCAGATCCTAAAATTTCTCACCCATGCCCAACATTTCCTCTATTGTAAAAAACGTCCGCAACATCATGCGGCAGGACCGCGGTGTCTCCGGTGATGCCCAGCGTCTTGAGCAACTCGGCTGGATGCTCTTCCTCAAGATCCTCGACGAAAAAGACCAGGAGCTCGAACTCATCCGCGACGGTTACACCTCCGTCATCCCTGAGAAGTTCCAGTGGCGCAACTGGGCCACCGATCCCGAGGGCATCACCGGCGAGGACCTCATCCTCTTCATCGATCACCCGACCGACGGCCTCTTCGCTCACCTCAAGGAACTGCAATCCGCGAAAGCCCCACAACGCGCCGCCATCGTACGCGAAGTCTTCGACGGCTCGAATAATTACATGAAGTCCGGCTTCGAGATGCGCAAGGTCATCAACCAGCTCAACGGCTTCGATTTCAACAACTCCGACGACCGCCACATCTTCGGCACTGTTTACGAGTCCATCCTCGTCGAATTGCGCGACGCAGGCAACAAGGGCGAATACTACACGCCTCGCGCCATCACCCAGCTCATGACGCAGATGAGCGCGCCCAAGCTCGGCGAAAAAGTCCTCGACCCCGCCGCAGGCACGGGCGGCTTCCTCACCTGCGCGATCGACCACATCCGCGAGGGCGAAGTCCACACCCTCGACGACGAAGCCAGCCTGCAGCAATCCATTTCTGGCTGGGAGCTCAAGCCCGTCTCCTACGTGCTCGGCCTCACCAACCTCATTCTCCACGGTATCGACGTGCCCGACTGGCACTACCGCGACAGCCTCAAGACGGAATACAACGCCATCTGCCCCAAGCAGCAGGTCGACTGCATCCTCGCCAATCCGCCCTTCGGTGCCAGCATCGCCGACGGCGTCGAGACCAACTTCCCCGCTTCCTACCGCTGCCGGGAATCCGCCGACCTCTTTGTCATCCTCATGGTCCAGCTCCTCAAGCCCGGTGGCCGCTGCGCCATCGTCCTGCCCGACGGCTGCATCACCGGCGACGGCTACAAGGAACGCATCCGTGAAAAACTCCTCACCGACTGCAACCTCCACACCATCGTCCGCCTCCCGCAGTCCACCTTCCACCCCGCTACCGTATCCACCAACCTGCTATTTTTCCAGAAAGGCACACCCACCAAGGAAATCTGGTATTACGAGCACCGCCTCCCCGAAGGCCAAAAGAGCTACTCAAAAACCAAGGCCATCCAGTTCCAAGAGTTCGCCCCCATGATCGAATGGTGGGACAAGCGCGAGGAAAGCGAGGTCGCTTGGAAGGTTTCCGTCGAGGATTTGAAAGACGGGGTCGATTTGGATGTGAAGAATCCGCACCGCGAGGAAGCGAAAGATAATCTATCTGCAGAAGAAATCCTGACCCGTATTGAGGAAGGCTTCGAGCGCTCCCGAAACCATTTGGAAAACCTACGATCACTGCTGAAATGAGTTGGCCTCACAAACCCATTGGAAATTTCCTAACGGAGAGCAAAATCGAATCCTCTGCCCCTTCAGCAGATCGCCGCATTCGGGTTCGACTCAACGCGGAGGGAGTAGAAAAGCGCCCAGTTATGGCAGAAGCAAAAGGGGCAACTCGCTATTTTAGTAGAAGCACTGGTCAGTTCATTTATGGGAAGCAGAACCTCCACAAAGGGGCATTTGGAATTGTCCCTCCAGAGTTAAACACCTTCGAAAGCACATCCGACCTTCCTGCTTTTGACGTATCAGTCGACCTACGCCCCAAGTGGTTAGAGTATTTTCTCAAGCAAGGCGATTTTTATAAATCCCTTGTATCGATAGCTCGCGGCGCAGCTACTAAACGAATCCAACCTGATGCACTTTTTGCAGTAAAGCTGCCTACTCCAGCAATCGACGAGCAAGATACGATAATCCAACGCATGGATGATGCTTGTGCCGAACATTCCGTTCTTATTGGCGAAATCACCCACCAGCAAACTCTCCTCGGCAAGCTCAAGCAAGCCATCCTGCAGGAGGCGATTCAGGGCAAGCTGACGGCGGACTGGCGCGCCGCGAACCCGGGCGTAGAACCCGCCAGCGAACTCCTCCAACGTATTCAGGCCGAAAAAGCCCGCCTCATCGCCGAAAAGAAAATCCGCAAAGAAAAACCCCTCCCCGAAATCACCCCCGAAGAAATCCCCTTCGAGATCCCGGATGGCTGGGAGTGGTGCCGGTTGGGTGAGGTAATCGAGTCAAAACCAAGGAATGGCATCTCATTGAAACCGGTAGACTATGAGACAGAGGCCAAGACGCTGAAACTGTCTGCGACCTCATCAGGAGTTTTCGACGGCTCCGAATGTAAATACCTCGATTTGGAAGTCGAAGATGAATCCTACCTTTGGCTCAAAGACGGAGATATCCTGATCCAGCGAGCAAACTCTATAGAGCTCGTCGGCACAGCAGCCGTCTATCGCGGAAACGACCGTGAGTTCATCTACCCTGATTTGATGATGAAATGTCGGGCGGTGTTCCCAGTCGGCACCGATTATTTTCATCACGTTCTTTCGTCCCGCACGACACGAGACTACTTTTCCCGAAAGGCGACAGGTTCTGCGGGCAACATGCCAAAGATAAATCAAGGAACAGTTACTGAGACGCTTGTTCCACTCCCGCCCCTCGCCGAGCAAGCCGCCATCGCCGAACGGGTCGAAGCCCTCATGGCCACCTGCCGCGAACTCGAAGCCGAGATCGAGCGTTCCCGCACCCACGCCGCCGACCTCCTCCAAGCCGTCCTCAAAGAAGCCTTCGCCCCCGCCTCATGAAATGGGAGGACTTCAATCGTTGGTTCAATCGAAGCTTCTGGCGAGCCTTCAAGAACCGCACCTTCCCGATTGATCTCCCCAAGACCGCGAAGGACAAAGAAGCCACCGTGCGCGCTGTGTTCGAGGCTGTTAAATCCGCTCGCTATGCGCCTTCGATCCCGGAAGCAGAAATCGTCATGAACAAAGGGCACGGCGTCGCCCGCACGATTCCCGTTTTCTGCATCGAGGACTACATCGTCTACTACTTTTGCATCAAGGAACTGGAGGACGTCATTTCCGGCAACCGCACCGACCACACCTTCGGCGGCTGGTCACTCGGTGGCACGCTTCGGAAGATGGAAGATCTCGACGTCGAATTCGACACCGGCTTCTCCAGTGCCCGCTATTCCTTCAATCCTCGTGCATGGCAACAGGCCTTTGGAGAGTTCAACTCGCTCCTTTTTTCCCAACTCAAAACCGGAGCCTACACCCACATTCTCCAATTCGATCTCTCGAATTTTTACGACTGTGTCCGCCTCGACATTCTGGAACGCTGGATTCGCGAAGACGCCCCAGCCGACAAGGGTTGGATCATCGCCCTCCTGTTCTATTTCCTGAACCAGTGGAACCGCCGAAACACCGGACTCCATCCCCAAGGAGTCGGCATCCCCCAAGACGCTCTTGCCGACTGTTCGCGCCTTCTCGCGAACTACTACCTCCAAAAATACGACAAGTTCGCCGCCAAGCTCTGCACCCAGGCAGGAGCGAACTACTTCCGCTACGCCGATGACCAGATGCTCCTCCTCAACGGCACCGACCGCATTGAGGAGCTAATGCTCCTCCTTACCCGCAACCTCGACCGGCAGGGGCTCAGAGTGAATCAAAAGAAAGTCGACCTCTGGACAGTGAAAGAACTGGAGAAGCACCGCTGCCGAAACATTCAGGCCATATTCGCCAAGCCCGGAGACAACAAAGACGCCAAGCTTGTCCGCAAATTCGTCGACGCCTACTTCAAGCTCTCCGACGCTCAACTTTCCAAAACATGGAACGGTGGGCTGCCGCTGCTCAACCGCCTGCTTTGGGCGAACATCGAGTCCCTTCCTCAAAGCCTCTTTAACAAACTACTAACCCGCTACACCTCCCCCAAGTATCTCCTCCGCGCCGAGAAAGACAAACTCATCCGCGTTCACGAACTCAACGCCAAGCGAAAGAAGCCGATCAATCTAAACAAACGCATCATCGATCTCGGTGATTCCACTTTCCACAATGGTTTCCATCACGAGGCTCTCGCCTTCGCCAAGGAGATCAAGAACGCCGCCATGAAGAAGGCCTTCGCGAAGCGGCTCAAAGACCTCGACGAGAAGATGGACGACAACCGCATTTCCCCATGATCGCCGCCGCATCGCTAGCATCAAAGACAGCATCCACCCCCCAGCGCCTCAAGATGGTGATGACGCGGGGCAAGGACGACGAGAAGGCACTCTACGACCTGCTCGGCAACAAGGATGAGCGCAAGAAGTTCGACACCCAATTCAAGAAGGCCGAATCCAACTTCAAGATCGCCATCGTGGTGGACATGTGGCTGACGGGCTTTGACGTGCCTTTCCTCGACACCATCTACATCGACAAGCCGGTCCAGCGTCACAACCTGATCCAGACCATCTCCCGGGTGAACCGGAAGTTTGAGAACCGGTGCAACGTCCGGCAAGTCCCAGCACGAATTCAGTTAGAAAAGGGTTTGGGGATCAGTGCCCTGCGAGCAGCGGAAAGAGAGGACGCGGCGCTTTTTCCTGATTCCTGCGTTCCTCCTCGGTCGTTGAGCTCGCTCAACTCCACTCGTCGCGCCTTGGACTCAGGAAAAATCACTCGCGGACTTCGCCCAGCTACTTCCCGGACGATGCACGCGAAGAAGGGCCTGGTCGTCGACTACATCGGTATTAAAAAGCAGATGAACCTCGCGTTGGCGCACTACTCCAAGGCCGACAGCAGCAACATCGAAGAGATCGAGGCCTCCATCGTCGTGGTGCGCGATCACCTCGACCTGCTCGGGCGGATTTTCCACCAGTTCGACACCAAGCCCTACTTCAGCGGCTCCCCCGTCGAGCAGCTGGAGTGCCTCAACAAAGCCGCCGAGTTCGTCCAGCTCACCGACAAGATCGAGAAGCGGGTCATGTTCCTCGTGAAGCGCCTCAAAGCCGCCTACGACATCTGCAGCGGCACCGATGTTTTCAGCCAGAGCGAACGCGACCAGATCCATTTCTACCTCGCCGTGCGTTCCATCGTCGCCAAGCTGACCAAGGGCGAAGCGCCCGACAGCGCCCAGATGAATGCCAAAGTGCGCACGATGATTGCCGAAGCACTGCAAGCCGATGGCGTGGAAGAAATTTTCAAACTCGGTGATGACCAAGCGACCGAGATCGACATCTTCGCAGACGATTACATGGCGCGGATCGAAAAGATCAAACTGCCCAACACCAAGATCAAGCTACTGCAGCAACTCCTGAAAAAAGCCATCGAAGACTTCAAGAAGGTGAATAAGACCAAGGGAGTGGACTTTAGCGAGCAGTTCCAATCACTGGTCAGCAAATACAACGAGCGCGATGAGAAAGACAGCTGGACGACCGAAGGCGTCAAAGATCTGACGGATGAGTTCTTCACCATGGTGGAAAACCTCAAGACAGAGATGGGCTCCTTCAACGATCTGGGAATCGATCTAGAGGAAAAATTCTTCTACGACATCCTCAAAAAACTCGCCCAAAAATATGAGTTCGACTACCCCGAGGACAAGCTAATCAAACTCGCCAAGGAGGTGAAAACCGTGGTCGACGACAAAGCGCAATATCCCGATTGGGATAAGAAAGATAGCATCAAGGCCGAGCTCAAAGTTGGCCTCATCCTTCTGCTTGCTGAGCACGGCTACCCACCGGTCGATCGGGATGAGGTATACAAAGAGATCTTCGAGCAGGCAGAGAGTTTCAAGAAGCACAAGATGCAGGGTAGCTAATTACACTCCATCAGAGACATACCCGGGGATGAGCGGCCGTTTGATCGTAACTCCCCCACCAACCCATAATCCGCAGATGCGGCTTGCTAGAGTTTTATGTGTTCAGTCTCAGTGCCGACTGAGTCGTTTCAGCGAAACGCCTCATCCTTTTTTTTGACAAACCTGCTGTTTCGGCGAGGGTTGGTATGTCATTGTTGCTTTTTGGCGATGACAGCTAACTTTTACTATGCGTATCGCATTTTACACTACCACCACCCTCATTGCAGCCATGATCGGATTTACCGCACTCAATGGCGAAGACCTTGTTACTGAAAATGGTAAGGTCGACGCCCTCACTTTGCCGCTCGATAAGGAAACGTCAAAAGTCGCCTACGAGACAGCGACATTTGGTATCGGATGATTTTGGGGGCCTGACTCCGAGTTCGGAAGTCTGAATGGTGTTCTGCGGACGCGTGTCGGTTACGCCGGTGGCACCAAGGAGAAGCCAACGTATCGTCTCATGGGCGACCACACCGAGGCGATCTCGATTGATTTTGACCCGATGGTGATATCCTACAAAGACCTGCTAGGTCATTTCTGGAATGCACACCGTTGCGATAGTAATAACAGATCTCGACAGTATATGAATGCCGTGTTCTATCAAAACGACGCGCAGCGAAAGCTTGCTGAGTCGTCGCGTGCAAAGCAGGCAGAACGGCTGGGTATATCCATCACCAATGTGCAGACTGAGATATTGCCAGTTAAGGCATTCACCTACGCAGAGAACTATCACCAGAAATACTACCTGACGCGCTACTCAGATCTGCGCAATTTCCTGAGTGAGACATATCCAACTTCAAAGTCGTTCGCTGACTCAACGGTGGCTACCAGACTGAATGCTTATTTGGGGTCGGGAATGAAAAAAGACTGGAAACAATTTCTCAAAGAACTTTCCGACTATGGATTACCTGAGCAGTTAAAGAATCGGCTTGAAAAGGTAGCTCATAAAAACCTCTAACGATTCGTCATCTTTTTTTAAATTGACTAATGGGTCGAACAGATCTAAGACTTGACTGTTGTTTACGATCTTATGACAAGAAATATGTTAGCTGTGATGTTCTTCGCGGTGATGGCAATGCTCATCGCTCTGAAGCATCCTGTGCTCGGATATTGCCTGTGTATTGATTCTTATTACGCGGGTGACTGCGTCTGTGCGGTTGATACGCCAACCACTGCGACGCCTCCCTGCTCTAGCTCCTGCTCAACCTGCGAAACAAGCGCTGGCCAGGATGCTGCCTCCCCCGAACCATGCAGCGACTGCACTCAACTGCTTCTTGTTAACGTGGGTGATTTTGTTTGGCACGCCTCGGATGACATTCCTTTGGATTCTGCAACTCCCCTTACCTCGCCTGAATATGATCTTTGCTCAAAGCCATTGCCCATGGCATCACAGCACAGCACAATCCGTAACCGTGGCGATCCACCGCCGGATTTGTTTTCTGGCACCCCTCTCTATCTTAGGAATTTGGTCCTGAGACTTTGATAATGTTTGTTTGCAGAGCCGCTTGATTGGCCTGCACGTTTTGCGCCCGCTCTCACTGAGCGTTATGTTGTCGCACCCCATCGCCCGGCTATTCCGGCACCTCCAGTTAGTAAACTGCTGGAAACTAACATTTTAACAAATTTCTACCAATGTCTCTAGACAAAATCACATCAACATCAACATCAACAACCGCTACCCCGATGCCAAAGCGGCAGCGTTCACTCGCGTGGCTGCTACCTATTGGTCTGCTACTAGGGTTTATTGTTATAATGTTATCGCTGTTCGGTGACAGGCTCCTGCCTGCTGTTGAAGTCAAAACAGCACGTGTAGTCACGCTGCGGAAAGCCGAAGGCACAGCCCCTAACCAATCGCCAGATACCAAAGGAAAGGACAAGGGGCAGCTAATTAAGGGACAGCTACAATTCCAAGCGTCTGGTTGGATCGAGCCTGATCCTTACGTCACCTACGTGCCCGCGCTGATCAATGGCGTGGTGAAAAGCGTGCATGTGCTCGATGGTCAAATGGTAAAACAAGGCGACTTGCTAGCTACTCTAGTCAATGATGACGCCAAACTTGACTTGATCGAGGCGCAGCAAAACATCACTAGCTTACAGGCAACCATTGTAGCTCATTGCAAGGGTATCGATATTTCCAAAGCCGATCTTGAAGCCGCAAAAAACAAGGTGGTGACCGCGAAGGCTCACCTAAGCGATGCGCTGGATAATCTGAAACGACTGAAGCGGATTGAAGATGGTGCAATCCCAAAACAGCAGCTTGTGCAAGCAGCACTCAAGGTGCAACAACAACAAGCCGTATTGGCCGAGTCAGAGACAGAAATACCCCGTATCCAAGCACGACTTGAACAAATCAATCAGGAACGCCTAGCAATGGATTCCAAAGTAGATCAGTTAGAAACGGTCCATGCTCGAGCTCAACTGGCACTGGATCGAACCAAAATCACGTCCCCAATAGATGGCATGATCTTACACCTGCACGCTGCACCAGGGAAAAAACGCATGCTCAATATGGACGACCCGAAGTCCGCGGTGATCGTTGAGCTATATGACCCAGAAAAGCTTCAAGCTAGGGTGGACGTGCCGCTCAATGAAGCAGCTGGCCTGAAGGTGGGGCAACACGTGGAACTGCTCACGGACTTACTGCCTGAAATGATTTTCAAGGGTAAGGTGACACGCATCAGGGGCGAGGCAGACCTGCAGCGTAACACACTACAGGCGAAAATCGAAATCACTAATCCAGATCCCCGCTTGAGGCCTGAAATGCTCGTGCGTGCCAAATTTTTTGGATCGGGTGATGCTGCTGGCAGCGCGTCAAACCCCTCCCCTAATTCCCAGCGACTCTCAATCTATGTGCCAGAATCTGCTGTGGTTTCCTCCAATCTTGTCTGGGTAGTCTCGCCTGATAACAGGGCAATTTCCCGAACAGTCAAACTCGGCACTGAGGTGCGCGACGCTCACCGCTTGGTCATCAGCGGATTAAAATCAGGCGAACAGGTCATCCTGCCACCGCACGATCAACTCGATGATGGTGTCCGCGTGACTCCGCAGCCTGAAAACTAATTTCCAAATTCAAGAAAACTCACCATGCCCTTTATTTCCATACGGTCCGTCACCAAATCCTTCACCAAGGGGAAAACAACCATCACCCCGTTAGAAGATCTATCTCTTGATGTCACCAAGGGCGAGTTCCTCGCACTCATGGGACCATCCGGCTCAGGGAAAACCACCTTACTTAACCTAGTTGCCGGCATCGACTCCCCCACCCTAGGCGAACTCACCATCGACAGTAGAAATATCGCTGGTTTGTCTCGTGCCGAATTAACACGCTGGAGAGCGAAGCATGTTGGATACATATTCCAACTCTACCACCTCGTGCCGATTCTTTCCGCTTATGAAAACGTCGAACTGCCACTCTTGTTAGGAAAATTCAGTAAGTCGGAACGCAAAGAAAAAATCATGGCGGCTCTTGATCTCGTGGGGCTCACGGACCGCGCCCACCATCGACCATCCGAACTTTCTGGTGGCCAGGAACAGCGAGTCGCAATCGCACGCGCCATCGTGCACGACCCCGGCTTGCTGGTAGCAGACGAGCCCACCGGTGATCTAGATCGCGAATCGGCTGACAGCATTCTCGCTCTCTTAAATCAGCTTGCAGGCGAGCACAACAAAACCATCGTGATGGTGACGCATGACCCCAAGGCTGCGGCGTCAGCCCATCGCACACTGCACCTAGAAAAAGGCCAGCTGATCGAGCAAAACTTGCAATCTTGATGAAATTACTCTCACTAGCACTTAAAAATCTAACACGTCACCGTCTTCGGTCTTTGTTGACCATTATGGGCGTGGCTGCTGGCATGTTCCTCTATTCATCCGTGCAGACGATGCAGGAATCCTTATCCGGTGCTACGGAAATGAATGCCAATGACACTACGCTCGTCGTTTATCGCGAGAACCGCTTTTGCCCTTCTACGTCGCGACTACCTGAGCACTACCTTGAAACAATCAAACGCATCCCCGGCGTCAATGAAGTTTTGCCGATTCAGATTGTAGTCAATAACTGCGGTGCCTCACTCGATGTGATCGCCTTTCGTGGTGTACCACCGGAGTCACTCAAGCAATACAATCCAGATATCAAAATCGAGTCTGGCTCATATGAACATTTCATGAAACGTAGTGATGCTGCATTGATCGGCAAGCACCTGGCGCAAAAACGAGGTCTCTCAGCAGGTGATAAATTTGAAGCTGTGGGTGTGAATGTCTACGTGGCAGGTATCATTAGCTCAGATGCTGCACAGGATGAAAATGTCGCTTACGTCCATCTGCCGTTTCTGCAACAGGCATCAAAAATAGGTTTGGGTATCGTGACTCAGTTCAACGTCAAGGTGGATTCCGTCAATCAACTCGATAGCGTAGCAGGGAAGATCGACGAGACATTTGAATCAGATCAACAACCCACTACCACGCGCCCAGAAAAGGCGTTTTTTGCTGAGACAGCGAAACAGATGATCGAGCTGATTGGCTTCACTCAATGGCTTGGTATCGGTGCGGTCCTGGCAGTGCTCGGTCTTGTCGCAAATGCTGTATTACTCATCGTACGTGGTAGAGTTAAGGAAACTGCTATTCTACAAACACTAGGCTACTCACGTTTCGCTATTGCAAAAATCGTGGTGTTGGAAGGCCTATTGCTTGGGCTTGTCGGAGGTGCTACAGGTGTCCTGGGAGCTCTTGGATTCTTTCATTTCAAGGCATTCACCATCGGTAACGAAGGGTTAACACTGGCTTTATCACCATCTCCTACGGTTCTATTAAGTGGCATTTCTGTCTCACTAACACTTGGATTGCTCGCCTCTCTTTACCCTGCATGGAAAGCCACATCACGCCCCCTTGTCCAGTCACTCTCGCACTAATCACGCTATCATTTTACACCAAACACATCTAACATGTTGCCGTTTACATACGCCCTGAGAAACCTGTTTCGCGATCCTTCACGGCTAGCGCAAACTGTCGGCGGCTCCGCTCTTGTGGTGCTGCTGCTTATCGCGGCTGTTGCACTCAACGAGGGCATGGACTCGGTGCTTTCGGCTTCCGGTTCATCAAAAAATGTCATTCTCGTTGGTAAGGGGTCAGAAGAATCCATCGAACGCTCCGAGGTACATCTTGATGCCGAGTCAGCAGCTGCCACCTCCATCCGAGGTCTCGATGGCAGGCTCGGCACGACTGCTGTTTCAGGAGAGATTTACTACCAGGCACCACTGGAAACGGAGAGTGGTCACAAGGATCAGGCTCTACTACGCGGGGTATTGGAAAAGGCACTTCTCGTACATACAAAGGTGCGACTACTGGAGGGCCATTTCCCTGGTCCCGGAGAAGTCATGGTCGGCCACTTAGCCCACAGAAAACTTGGCGTGGACGCTGATGAGCTTTCCCTAGGAATGCCGGTGAAATTTGGGGATTCACGATTTATAATTTCTGGAGTTTTCGCAGCCCCTGGCACTGTGTTGGAGTCGGAGATCTGGTTTGATCGCAATGACCTTGCCACGCTGACACAGCGCGACACTTTATCTGCGATCATAATCCGGCTAGACAGCGCGGAACTTGATGATGTGCAGGTATTCTCCCTACAACGCAATGATCTGGAGCTGGCAGCCATGGGCGAAGACGTTTATTACAGCAAACTTGGTGTGTTTTATCAGCCGATCAGAATTATGACCTGGGTCACTGCCGCGCTGGTATCGGCTGGAGCACTTTTTGGCGGACTGAACACTCTGTATGCAGCGTTTGCGGCTCGTATCCAAGAAATGGCGACACTTCAATCTATCGGATACACAAGATTTGCCTTACTCGTATCTTTGATACAAGAATCTTTATTAGCCACCCTGACCGGAACTCTAATTGCCTGTCTGATAGCATACTTCCTGCTCGATGGTCGCACCGTTCCATTTTCCATCGGGACATTCACTCTTACACTCAGCCCACAGGTTATCTTTACGGGTCTCATAACAGGTTCTTTGTTAGGAACTATTGGAACCCTGCCTCCTGCATTTCGCTGCTTACTCCCACCTCTCCCCAAAGCCCTCAGGTCTGCCTGATAAAATTGATAACAAAAAACCAACAAAATTATGAACAATAAAAACTGCATAATTGCAATCGTCGCTATTGCCCTGAGCTCATGCTCTGACAAGAAAGAAACAGCAGACAATACTGATATACCCCAAGTTAAGAATGCTATTTCTGATTTGATTATCGAGAACCCACCGGCAGATGCTAAGGGCATTTTTGAAACCCGCAAAGTGGCTTCTCCAGGGGACATAATAACGATCAAAGGAAAAGTTATGGGGAGTGAAACCCCATTGGTCAAAGGGCGAGCAATTATGCTCTTGGGTGACCCCAATATCCTCACCTCATGTGACCTGAAGCCTGGAGACGCCTGCACAAAGCCATGGGATGTCTGCTGCGATAGCCCTGAAGATATCAAGGCCTCGGTATTGACGGTGCAAGTGGTCGATAAAGATGGCAGACCTGTGAAAACTGGCTTCAAAGGCGTTTCTGGGATTAAAGAGTTAAGCCAACTCGTTGTCACTGGAGTGGTTGCGGAAGGGTCTAACAAAGACAATCTACTCCTTAATGCCACGGCAATCTATGTGAACCCATGAGACAACGCATCGCCTATTTGATTCTATCAGCCATACTACTGACTGGCTGTTCTGTGTTGCCACCTTCGATATCTCTCGACGATCATGCGACGTGGCAGAGTGTCCCTGCTTGGGCACAGAAGCGTGTGCAAAACCCATGGTGGAAGGCTTATGGGGATACAACACTGAACACCCACATTGCAGGCGCATTTAGTGATAACCCTAACCTTGCTGTCATCGCAGCGAGATTAGATCGCGCAGAGGCACTGCTCAAGCAAGCTGGGTCGGCAACCAAACCACGTTTTGGTCTGGAGTTAGGATGGCGTGATGGCAGAAAACGTGAAGCAGACTTTGGGCCGTATAATCTTGCTCCTTGGGTAGGTGGTGCGCTGTTCTCTTGGGAGATTGATCTTACCGGAAAGCTTCACGCGGCAACACGATCCGCCAGCTACACACGGGACGCTGCATTTTGGGATGTGCATGCCGCGCGCTTACAGCTTGCTAGTCGAATTGCCTCAACCCATTTTCTAATCAAACGACTCAAAGGAGACCTTGCTCTGTTACATGATAGCCATAACGCCAGTGCAGGCCTGGTGCGGGTGACGCGAACACAGAGCAATGCCGGGATTATTGCAGGCACGCGGTTAAGTGAGCAGCTGGCAGCTCACCAGCAAAGCCAACAGGCTATTCATGAGATCGAACGACTGCACAGGCTCTCAGTTGTCCAGCTGCGCACGCTTGTGGGTGATATGACATCCCCCGTTTCATCAAAATCATCATCACTACCTCACCCAAGCGGTATTTCCAATATTTCGAGCAAGCAGTTGTTAGCAGCACACCCTCGCATACTCGCTGCCGAAGCGCGTGTGAGAGCTGCTTTTCAGATGGAAAAGTCTGCCAAGCTAAACTTGCTGCCCTCATTCCGATTTAATGCTTCAGCTGTGGGTTCAGGAAATTCACTGACGCGTCGTTATAAAATCTGGCAGCATCAAGTGGGGCCGTCACTCGACTTGCCAATCTATGATCCCGCCCGCATGGCACAGGTAAAAGTCAATAAGGCAAAATGTAATGAAGCAGCGGCGCTGTATCGTTCTGAGATAATTAAAGTTCTAGGCGAAATCGATAGTGCTCGAATCAACTATCTAAACCGCAAAAAACAACTCGTATCCGCTCAGCATGAAGTGAGCGCGTTGAAGCGTAGCTATTCACATGCGCAATCACGATTTTCCGAGGGAGTTATTGCTAATGACGAACCACTTCGAGCTAAACAAAAGTTGATTATCGGGCAGATTCGCGAACGTTCAATACACAAGGCCATCCTTAACGATCACATCGCACTGATGAAAGCGCGAGGTGGAGGATAAGAATTGGCCAATATATTCAGGGGCCTGAAAATTTTGACTAGTTTCCGCTCTCTCACATTGACTTCTAGTCAATCACTCCATAACCATCCTGTGCATGGATAACTCAACCGCTTTATTTATTGTCATCGCTCTGTTGGCGCTGTGGAATCTTGACTTCATTTCTTCCATTCTGAACCTGAAGGCTCTCGATCCTAAACTGCCTGAAGAATTTCATGGGGTATATGACGAAGATAAATATGCTAAATCGCAAGACTACACGCGAGTGTCTGAGCGTTTTGGCATTATCACAGCGACCTATAGTTTTACCCTGCTGCTGGTATTCTGGTTTGTCGGTGGATTTGGTTGGCTTGATGGTTGGCTTCGTGGTTTCGGGTGGAATGAGGTGGTTACAGGCATCAGCTTTGTCGGTGTGCTATTTTTTGGAAATACGTTACTCAACTTACCGTTTCAAATTTACGATACTTTTGTCATTGAAGAACGTTTTGGGTTTAACAAAACCACACCAAAAACTTTTGCGGTTGATCAGGTCAAAGGGATATTGTTAGGTTCTATTCTTGGCATCCCGCTGCTTGCGCTCGTTCTATGGATTTTTGGCACGGTAGAAAATGCTTGGCTGTGGGCATGGCTAGCATTTACAGGATTCCAACTGCTGATGACGTATCTGGCACCGTCGCTAATTCTCCCCTTGTTTAATAAATTCGAACCCATGGAGGATGGTGAGCTCAAGTCACGTATCCAAGACATGGCGAAGGACTGCGATTTCCCACTCACTGAGATTCACGTTATGGATGGATCAAAACGCTCCACCAAATCGAACGCATTTTTCACAGGTTTCGGTAAGCGCAAAAAGATTGCTCTATTTGACACGTTGATAGAAAACCACAGCGTTGATGAGTTGTTGGGTGTGCTTGCCCATGAGATTGGGCACTTCAAGAAAAAGCATATCATCCAGCGCATGATCTTTTCTTTTGTCCAGACAGCGGTGATCTTTTTCCTTCTTGGTGTGGTTACAAGTCAGGAAAGTGTATTTGCACGCAGTCTGTTTGATGCCTTTGGTGTGAGCGATATTTCCACCTACGCAGGACTGGTCTTTTTCACTCTCTTGTTTTCACCTGTGAGCCGTATTCTCTCCGTGATTGGCAATCTAAATAGCAGGAAACATGAGTTCGAAGCAGATGCCTATGCCGCTAATGCACAGGGCACTCCAGAGCACCTAATTAAGGCGCTAAAAAAACTAGCAGCTGATAACTTGTCAAACCTCACACCACATAGTTTTCCTGTTTTTCTAGACTACTCACACCCTCCGATGCTGGTTCGGATCAAGGCATTGAGAAAGCTGGGGAAATAAGCGGTAAACGTATCGCTTATAGAGTCATTGGCTATCGTGTCGCAGCTGTAGTGATATTATTCATGTTGATATCGATTTTTTTGCTTATGAGTTTACCAATTTGGTGTTGAGAAACATTCATCCCTTTTACATACTTAACCTTTCTCATCACTTTACCCGATTCATACCATTCAGTGAGAGTGCCGTGCATCACTCCGTTTGTAAAAGAAACTTCGCCCGCTTTTTTGGCGCCTGTGTAAAAAATCGTATATATACCATGCAGCTTTTCACTATCTAACTGCCATATCGTTGCACCCTGGACTTTGCCATCCTTGTATTTCTGCTCACTTTTTAGCATGCGGCCCTGAATTACTTTATATCGATTTCCTACTCTCCATCCCGGCCAAGATGATAAACTGCGCCACTGAGATTCCACACCATGCATTTTGCCATTCTTATAGTTCATTTGACGACACATCTGGCCATTATCATACCACTCAGTATCAACACCATGTCTTTTCCCATCGATGTAGTATGTTTGACGTAGTTTTTGGCCGCTTTTGAACCAAGTAATATCAGCACCATGCTTGTAACCATTCCTGCAATGGAATTCATGTTTGCGCAAAGCTCCGTAACCATGCTGTTTGATTAGGCCAGTGAATGGGGTTTCACTATTAATTACATAATAAACGCCATCCCTATCTTGAATTTCATCTAGCTTGATTGTCTTTAGCCGTGATCTTTTAACTGTTTCCTCCTTAGAACAGCCGTCGCATGACAAGGCCATCACAACTAGAGTAAGAAATATCATATTAGATGGACTTAACATAAAGAGTAATACTATGTATCGACACACATGTTTCATCAAATATTTACAAGTGACTTTTTAGTCACAAAGGGCATTAGATTGATAGAGTAGCACACCAATACATTGGCCGAAACAACGAGAGCTATGTCGAAATGAAATTCATTTTTAGCCGCGATGAGCAGTGTAGTGCTGTGCGTGTTAGTTTTTATATAAAAATAATAACATATGATGTTCAAATGCTGCTAAAAATGCAGACGGTAATAGATCACATATGAATTCAGCTTTGAGCCTAACAGATGCTCAGATCCTAACAACTACTTGATCTCGATAACCAGCGGTTTGATTTCTTTTCCTTTCTCCTCTTTGAGGGGCCTGTACCATTTTACGTAGTAACCTTTCCACGGTTGCGATTTAGTTCCTTTTTTTCTGTTTTCAAGCTGTAGCACACCCTTGCCGTCAAGTGTTGAAAAAATGAATTCTTTATCCTCTTGGGCTGTCATTTCAACTTCAAGTTTGCTGATGCCGTCTGCCGCCAACTCCTTAGAGCTAAAGTCATACTCTTCATAGACTTTGAGCTTAATCGGCTTTCGGTCCTTGGGTCTGGTAATGCGGAAATGATCCCGCTTCATCTTAGCCTTCGCTTTATCTTTATCGTCACCATAGGTTTGGGTTCGATAAAACTCAGGCATCATTACTTTAAAACAAAAATAGATTTTATCATCCTTAAGTGTTCCACGATCCAGGATTTTACCATCCATGATGATGCGGTCGCCATCATATTTAATCATAACCTGCACCTTTGCATCACCTGTGGTTTCAGCCGTATATACTACCTCCTCATGATCTAGGCCGGGCTTCATTGTGGTGGTTAAAACCTCATCATCTTTAAGGCGTTTTGAGTATTGTTTGCCTTGGTTGTTCTCGACGACGATCTCGGTATAAATTTTTACCATTTTTGAATGACTGGCACGTTCCTTCCTGCTCTTCATTAAGTAAATTGTGCACAGAGCACCAGAATCTACTGTAAACTGAAAGTCGCGCCTCTGGTGGGCTGAAAATATTCCTAGCCACTCACGTTGATCAAGCATGCTTGGTAGTCTCTGCGCATGGGAAAAAGTCATGGTTGAGATGAGTAATATAGATGGAAATATATGTGTAAAAAACCGTTTCATAATGCCCCTAGCTTAGGGGGCGTTTTATAAATTGCCAAGTTTCTTCGAGATTCACCGTTGCACATATTGTTAATCTCTGGAGAATAGCAGTGAAGTCATTATGAACAACGAAGAGTTATCAGAGAAAATAACCCAAACATGCGATTGGGTTCCCGTCCTAAAAGAAGAAATGGGTAAGGTCCTCGTGGGCCAGGCAGACCTTGTTGACCGCTTAATCATCGGGCTTCTATGCAAAGGGCACATACTACTTGAGGGTGTTCCCGGTCTTGCTAAAACGCTCGCAGTCAAGGCTCTGTCGGGTTGCCTGCACACCAACTTTTCTCGTATTCAATTCACACCTGATCTACTACCATCAGATTTGGTTGGCACGATGATCTATAACCCTCAAGAGGCAGCGTTCTCGGCGAAGCTTGGACCAATATTTAGCAACATCATCCTCGCCGATGAAATAAATCGTGCACCTGCTAAAGTTCAGTCCGCCTTATTGGAATCAATGCAGGAAAGACAGGTTACAATTGGTGATACGTCTTACCAGTTACCTGATCCGTTTCTTGTGCTTGCCACGCAAAACCCGATTGACCAGGAAGGAACCTATCAGCTGCCTGAAGCACAGCTTGATCGTTTCCTGCTGAAAGTCACCGTGGGCTACCCCAGTCGAGACGAGGAACTCGTTATTCTGGATCGCATGGCCACTTCTGAGCCAACTTATCAGACCAGCCCTGTTGTAGATGACCAAAAAGTTTCTGAGAGTTCAGATTTGGTCAATCATATCTATATTGATCCAGCTGTGAGGAAATATATTGTAGAGTTGGTTCACACTACGCGTTTCCCGGCCAAAGTTGACACTAATTTGAACAACTTAATCCGCGTCGGTGCATCACCACGAGCAACTATCAATCTGGCGCTCGCAGCTCGTGCTTGCGCATTCATCGCTGGTCGTGCCTTTGTTACTCCGCAGGATGTCAAGAACATGGCACACGATGTATTGCGACACCGCATTCTGCCAAGCTACGAAGCGGAGGCAGAAGATATAAGCACCGACACAATTATAGACCGTATCCTTTCCCGCGTCCCTGTGCCATAAGGCTAAGGCGATACCAAGGATGCCTGTAATCAAGTTTAGTCATCCATGCTTACGCATTGGCACATGCTACCAATTCCTTCGATCCCCTGCTCAACTTGATCACCGGCAGAAAGATATCGCGGAGGATTATAGCCCATCCCAACACCACCCGGCGTGCCGGTGGCAATCACGTCTCCCGGAAGCAGCGTCATAAAACGTGAAATGTAACTCACAAGAAAGGGAACAGAGAAAATCATATCGCTGCTCCGACCGTTCTGTCGCGACTCACCATTGACCTTGGACCAGAGGCTCAAATCTGCTGTATCTGTCAGCTCGTCAGTAGTGACCATGCAAGGGCCAAGAGGGGCAAAGGTATCAGAGCTTTTGCCTTTCACCCATTGCCCGCTGTGCTCATTTTGCCATGCGCGTTCACTGTAGTCGCAGATGATTGTATATCCCGCAATATGGTTTATAGCTTCATTTTCAGTAACACGACGACAGGCTTTTCCAATGACCACAGCCAGCTCGACTTCGTAATCAAGCTTATCACAACCCGGAGGAAGAATCACATCATCATTTGGTCCACAATAAGCTGAGCTAGCTTTCATGAAAAGAACAGGCTCATCAGGCACGCCACCTCCAAATTCCTTAGCGTGATCGGCATAGTTCTTACCAACACATATAATTTTCGATGGACGATTAATAGGAGCTGCGAGACGCGCGCCATCGTTGATGACTGCGCTGTTATGACAGCCAGCCACGATCCAAGAACGTAACAAATCTATGCCGCCGCTCGCGAAAAAAACCTCATCAAATGAGGGGAACTCTGCGGATACATCTATCATCCTGCCATCGGCAAGAATCACCCCGGGGCGCTCGCTCCCTATGTCACCGTGCCGGATGAGTCGCATCTTATATGTTGTTAAGTATTAGAAAACAAAGCTGCCCCCTCGCCATCAGCAGGGAATGATCCACCACGTTCTTTTTTCCAAATAACATTACCATTCTGACGGATTTCGAAGATACCGCCACTGCCGCCAACTAACGTGACATTTTCTCCAGTGGCTGACTTGATTTCAGCCGACACACGGTCGGCTTCTGGAAGATAGTTTCACTGCTCACAATATTCAATTTCAATGGTCATACCCGATTATGTGTGTGCAAGGCAGCTGTTGTCACGTCAAAGCTTAAGAAATAATATACAATAAATGCACAACCCTTTCAGGGTTGAGGCTAGATAAGAATTGCAATTGGGAAATTATAATTAACTAAGCAGCGTCCTAGCAAAATCGGTCAGATCGCACTCAATGTTTGAATAATTAATCAGCGATGGGTTCGGATTTACTGTGCGATATAACTGGATCATCAATAGTGGATGAAGGGATGATGAAAGCATCGACATTAAGTGACTTGCCATCAGCCTCAATGAACTCCTCACCTATGG
>Ga0222716_10000842_pt1 | contig 26109 bp, 35 predicted proteins | sample C33_13DmetaG_FD_165044 | JGI IMG/M metagenome (GOLD analysis project Ga0222716, IMG submission 165044) | Estuarine water microbial communities from San Francisco Bay, California, United States - C33_13D | ecosystem: Environmental > Aquatic > Marine > Unclassified | place: USA: California... | reverse complement strand
ATGAACGACGGCAGCAGGTCGCCATCTGCTGTATAGACACCAGCCGGTTCGTTGTCGTACAGGTAGCTGTCCGATCCGCCTGTGATGACGTTATCGAAGATGCCGGTATCTGCCCATGTGGTAAACTTGCCGGTGCCGTAGACCCAGTAGTTTTCCAACGGGTTGTAGCTGACGTACCTGTCACACTCCAAAGAATTAGCCGACGGATACAGCCATGTAATCTCATTGAACTCCGAGTTTACCCCGGCAAAGATTTTGTCGCGCTGATCCCAGTTGAGGTCATCAAAAATATAACGACGAACAGTACAGTCCAGTGTCTGGACGGCACCACCCTGCCAGACAAAGAAGTTTGTGTCGCTCATCCAGAACGGGATACCGTTAAACTCTGCTGCTGCGTGGGGGGCAATGAGTCCTGTGTTGTCACCGATATGTCGGAAGCGGAAGACAAAAGGACCACCGACGTACTGCATTGTATGCGTAGCCACGTCGGTCCAGATCATGACGGCCTGACGGCTGTGCATCCCGCCGATAATCTTTGACCCGGTCCCGATTGGGTTGGACCCGGCGGTGTTGGTCGCAGAAGCCGTCCAGTCGTTGTAGTTTTCCTGACTAGACCAACGGACCAGCAGAGGATCGTAGTCACCAGCCTCATTCGTGCAGCCCAGACTGATGGCGAACTGACTGTCTGGCGTTACCAGAATCTGGTTGTTCTGCGTCGGGGAGGCAGTTACCAGAGTGGCCCTAGTTTCCGCCCCACCAGTTGCGTCCCACTGGTAGATACGCCCACCACGAGGATTTGCCAGAAGGTCTTCGCCCCAGTTAGTCATTGACCACTGACGAATCTCCACGGTAATGTTGGATGTTGTTCGCGGTGTGCCGTAAGTGAACAGTCCGTACGTACCCGCTGACCAGCCGTACCCCGGCTGAGACACCGATGGACCTGCTGGGAGAAGACGATGGATCGTGACATCACCACCAGCAGAGGCAGACGTTGCTGCTGCGGTTACGGAAATATCAACGGCAAACGATGCGGCATCAATAACTGATACCTCGTACGAATCACTGATTGTCGTCAGGAAGATATTGCCCCCAACCGTCGTTGTCTGCGAGGTGAAGGCGACGTAGTTGCCGTCTTCAATCCCAATGCCGGTCACGGATACGACAATCCGGGTAGACCCTGCTGTGGTGTTTAGGCCATTTGTTGCGGTAACGACAGAAACAATCGGGGTGATGTCGTAGTTCTCACCGCCCTCGTACAGATACAGTTTCTTCTCAGTACCGAAGCCGATCAGCCGGGATGAATCAAAGTCTACCCACGTTACTGTGTCTCGGGGTGTGCCATCAAAGACGCCGCCGCGCTTCTCGTATCCGCGAATGTTCTGCGGAGTACCGTCCCGGAATCTGACATGGTCACCGTCGTACCAGTGCCCCTTCTCGGCGTACCGGGTGTTCTCCCGATTGAAGCCGGGTCGGGCAAAGTTGAGTTCGGAGAGAACACCAGCCATGCTGCTTAACTCATATTACTTACGACAAACCCGCTGACTGCTGTTGATGTACGGACATTGTAGATCAGAGCATCAACTGCGGATGCAGCAGTAGACAGTGTAGGTGCGGTACCTCCTGTAAATTCCCAGTTTGCCGCGAATGATGCAGTCCTGCTTCCAGTTCCGTCCTGCCGGATGTAAATAATACCGGACTGTCCGGGCTGCGGATTGGTCGGATTGTCGAACGTGACGTTGGCATTCAGGACTGTCGTGAAGTTGTTTCCGGCGGCGAGGTCGTACTCAACCGAGGATGTAGCCACGGCCACAGAAACAGGGCTTGAGTATGCCTGTGATCCGGCACCAACAACCTTTGCCGTAAAGGTAGTAGCCGATGTAAATGTCTTTGCACTGGGAATTGTTGAGTCCGTGGACACGGCAACATAGCGGACGTCAGCAGACGAAACCGGAATAAGTTCGTTGACGGATGTTCCAAAGTTCAGCGTAGACGCAGTTCCAAGACCCAACGCAGTGGTGTCCACAGCATCAGTAACTGTGGTTCCGTCTGTCATGACAATAATAGAACCGCCCTGCGGGACTGCCGTTCCGGTACCACCGTCGATCAGGATTGTTGCATTAAACGATCCGGATGTGTTGTTCTTGACGATGTAGCTCTTGGTAATTCCAGACGGAAGATAGACCCCGGTGTCTCCGGTCAGAGTTCCGGTCAGTTCAAGCATGGCCGAACGGGCCTCGTCAGCTGTACCGTCATTGGTTGTCAGACTGACATCACCACCGGCAAGGCTGATCGTCGTGTAACCGGCAATGGCAAAGTCGGTAAGGTCGATGACCTCATCGTTAAGAACTGTACCCCACGTCGAGTCGTTGTCACCGGTCCCCTGCTTATTCAGCCTGATTCGGGTGGTAAACGTAGATGCCATTAGATTGCCTCCGGCCAGTTATAAATCGGCGCGTTACCGGTCGGATTGCCATCAGCGTCCGTCGGGGTAACGAACAGAGCCTTGAATGCGTCGAGATCAACACACTGAATGATCTGATCTTCGATAATCCCAGCCGCCAGACGGACTTCGTTGCGGTACTGCTGAATGTCCGTTGGAACGTCGATGCCAGTATCCTGCTTACGAATATACGCCCAGTCAGTCTGAGACAAAAGCGACCCCTGCGTCTGCTTCGTCTGGGAAATCCAGTTGGACTTCAGCCCCGGTGTTGATAGCTGTACCATCGTGTCCGGGTCGATTACCGGCACGTTGTTTTCGTCAACAGTTGGGATGTCTTCCAGAGCCTTTGGTGTCGTCGTGTACGTGCCGTCAGCGTTCTGTGAGAACCAGTAGAAGCGTTCATCTGGTTTTGTCTGAGGGGCGACCCAGACAAGACCGTGAGCAATCTTCTCGTCCTCAGACCAGATAGCCCAGTTAGCCGGATGTTGGACACCGTTGTCGTCTGTCCATGCCCGACCCTCTCGAATACGTTTTCCGTTATATGTCCACATTTTCTTCTCCTATCGAGCCGGGACGGGGGCGACACCATCGCCGCCAAAGGGGTGTTCTGCAAATGCCATAAAGATGTAATTGCCGCCAGATGCGTTTCGACCGGCGTGACTAGCCCTTATTTTGAAACCGTTCGACAAAAAATCTGTATAAAACGCGGCATTGTTGAGTACTTCAGCGGCAGTTGAATTTGCATAGATAGCATCGTCAATAAGATTGTAGGGATTACGAGCGTTATCTTGAACTTGCCAATCCTCTCCCCCACTGTCTGTGCGTTTAATCAACACGTAAGCAGGTCTGAAACCGCACCAGACAAACGGGCCATCTGTCGAGCCGTTTCCGGTGTAACTTCCGAACTTGCTAAAGCCCTCGACGGAGTGCCAACAGTAGGCAATCATTGCCGCTCCGCTGTCATTCGTAGTGAAAAGACTGCCGAGAGTAACGACCGTGCTAGATGGAGCAGTGTCGTTCCAGCGGGTAGAACCTGTGTAGAATGGATCAGTGTTATTAAGTTCGGCGTATTTAGTTGGACCCGGTACAACATGATAAACTGCCCAGCTTCTACCAGTGCCGTTGTCTCGACTTTTTGTGATAACGACTTCAGGTGCTTGAGAAAGACCATGCCCAATAGTTGCCCCAGAAGACCCATTGCCTGTATAACTGACGATACTGAACCCAGCCGTATTGGCCGACACCGTGGACGTGATGCTGCCATCGGTGTTCGACGCTGTGCCGTTAGCGGCTAACCATTGCCATGCTGCGTAGGTAAAACCACTTTCACCAGACGATCCGTAAAGCCCGTCAACTGTAAACCCATCCGCATCAAATGATGTTAATCCACCAGTATCTTCTGCATCTGTTCGATCTGATGAAAGGCGTAGTGAAGCACCGCGAACAGCATCCTCAAGTTCATGTCGGTCGGTACCGCTGCGTTTTTTAATCCATACAAAATCAGGCTGAAACGTCGAATTTTCTGACTGATTAACTTCGAGCGTAGAACCTGTTCCGGTATACAGCGTCGTCTGGAAATACGCCGAGCCGTCAGCGATTGCAGGTGTGGGCAGGTTGGCGGTGGACAACTTCGAGAAACCTGTAGGCGGAGTGTAGTAGAAGTCACCGGCAGGGCTGCTGTATCGACCGCCAAACGTCGCGTCCTGACCGCAGTTTAGAACGCCGGTCGTGCCGCTGGTCGCGCCGTAAAAACCAAACGCCGGGGCGAAGTATTTGCCTTGATGCGCTGATAGAATCGCAATGGGCGTGGCGTCAGTATAATCAGACCCGGACGTACTACTAGCGCCGTACCAAGTGCCGTTCTTACCCCAGTAAAGGTTGTTATTATCGAGGTCCATTGCGACCATGTAGATATCGGGGCCGCTTTCTGGACCGCCTGTGGCACTGGCTGACGAAAGGTTGGTATTATACGCAACAGTGGATGTGCCGGTGTTTGATTGTTCGCCGGACCCATTCAAATGCTTAATCATGTAGTTGCCTTCGGTCACCTTATCAGGGCGATAGAAGGAACCACCATCAATGCGGAAGTAGCTGTGGTCCGCAGTTTCGACGCAGACTACACCGCCGTACAAACGACCATCGTTATAATTCGCATCGGCTGCGTAGCTATACTCAAAGTAATACTTTCCTGAGTTAGCCGCCAAGGTGCCGAACGTGCCGACATAGTTGGCAGTCATCGTGGCTTCAAGATTGCCGTTGGCTTGTGTGACGACTGAACTGCCTGAGTTTACTCCGGTCAGCGGGTTCAGTACGCAGTAGCTGTCAGTGGGGCTATCTGGAACTTGGTCTGATGCCGTTAACCCTGACGATGTGAAATCGTTGGCGTTGCCTGAGTAATCTGCGCCGAGATCGGCACTGTCCTCGCCTGTAATGTAGAAGCCGTTGGTGCCGTAGGTTCCTGCATAGGCTTTCGGAATCCACACACCGTCGTCGTTGGTTTCACCGAAGTCAGTGGGAGAAAGCTCTGTTCCATCGACAAAAACTATCTCAGAAAAATACCCATCCATATAAGGACCGTTAGAGGCACCTAATGCCCCCTCGCCAATTTTATGATTAACGGCTTTATTGATACCGCTGCCAATGTTCGGGGAACCGCTTAGTGTTTGCAGTACGTTATTTACATAAACTTTATTCAGAGTTCCATTGCCGGTGAAAACAATATGATACCACGCTGATGGATCGCGGAATACCGCAGTCGTGTTGTATGTCGCCGCGCCGTCGTCAGCTACAATAATCTGGTCTGATGGGTTGATGCCAATTCCGCTGTTTACGGATGGTAGCGCAAAAAAGATTCCAAGATTTTTTCCAAGATTTCCTCGCTTCATCCAGCACGAAAACGTCCATGTGTTCCCACCAGCCGAGCCGAATGTGCGTTGCAGTGTCGGACTGTCATCGTCGTTAAACCGGATCGACTGGTCGATGGTGTACCCGCCATCGGCTGCACCAGATGCACCTGCAAGAATATCGTTTTGAAATACCATCTAGTTCGTCCAAGTGTTTCCAGAACCGGCAGTTACCGGATTCCATGAGTCTAGTGCCCCTGTTGATACCGTCGTCCAAACATCGTCAGGTCCGACAGGGACGACAATCCAGACAGGATATTGCCCAAGTATTATATCAGCAGATGCCCCAGTCACAACGATGTTTGCCGTACCAGTTACCGTAACCGTCCCGTACTCGGACGACAGGCTCTGACCAGTTACCGAGGCATTAGCGTCAGCCTTGACCGTTGGCGTACCAGCAAGAATATCAACCGACTCACCAGTCAGCGTCAGAACCGCGTCACCGGTAATAGTGACGTCGCCATATTCACTGTCTAGCGATTGACCGGTCAGAGTAACCGCTGCCTCGGCGGAGATTGTGACCGTTCCTTCGTTGATATCAACTGATGCGCCTGTCAACACAACAGATGCTGCTGCATCAACCGTCGGCGTACCGGCAAGAATGTCGAGAGATTCGCCGGTCAGCAGAACAGTTGCTGAGATGGCGAATGTTACAATGCCTTCCTGAATGTCAACGGATTGACCGGTGAGAGTAACCAGACCCTCACCGGTAATCGTCAAGGTTCCGATGGCCGTGTCGAGTGACTGACCGACCATGGCTACGGCTGCGTCATTTTCCTGCGTCGAAAGTGGCAGTTCTGAAAATGACGACATTCCAAACATTGTTATTCCTCAGTCTTCAACGACTCTGTCAGCATGTTGACAAAAGCCTGTTTGCCAACTTCCAGCTGGTCTACATTAAATCGTGTCGATGAAAGTTTACGATCCAGATCAGCAATATGATTGATAATCGTCTGCTGTTCCGGGGTCATGTCTTCGTACTGGTATTCAACGTCGTCAATGGTAATGGGGGTCTTTTCATTTTTTCCCATTTACATCTCCATTAGTTAGACCAAGGTGTGCCGCTCCCCTCAGTCGGGTTTTCAAGCAGCTGTAGTTGAGCAGCTACGTTCGCCTCAATGGAGGCAACCTCGTCAGCACCGAGGGCATCCAGCGTCCACTGAAGCGCCTCTGCCTCGGTGATGTCGGCATACGGGGTAAAGTTTGACAGGTCATCTGTCGGGATGGCTACGGACCCGTAGACCCGCGCCTGATTACCGGAGGCATCTTCGTCGATGCACTGCCAGTGCGAGTTATTGACCACGTCGGTATGTCCGTCTTCAGACAGGGCGTAGTCAAGCTGTACAATAGACCATGTAATTGCCATGGGTTTCTCCTAACTTAGATTGAGTGATGCCACAGCGTGTATTTCTGTGGATGATTTTACAATGTAGTCAATGCGATCTACAGCGTTAGTACCAGTTGAAAGTGTCGGGGCAGTGCCACCAGCAAATTTCCAGTAGGAACCAAATGATAGTGTACGACCACCTGTTGCATCTTGCACGACAAAGATACTACCTGTCTGACCTGCATCAACATTTGTTGGATTGGCAAGTGTACGGTTACCGCCTAGCGTTACTGTAAAGTTTTGATTAGCATCGAAGTCAGGCGTGATGGTTGCACCGTCTGTTAGCGTTCCGATTAAAGCACGAGATGCTTTGGTAATTTCAAATTGTTTTGCAGGGCTGGTAGTACCGATACCAACGTTACCATCGCCCTTAAATACGACATTAATATTCCCTGCTGTTGAACCACCAGCACAAAAAGCAAAATGCTGAGAGACGCTGTCGCAACCAAAACGGTTGTAACCCCCATCGTGGTCAAGATGTAGTGTGGCGTTAGCGTTGTTAGATAGGCTAAGAGTGCGTTTAGCAGACACGCCGGGACTTGGATAGATGGTAAAACTAGCACTAGGTCCACCAATGGCACCAACTACATCTAGTTTGTAACCGCCAGTTGGAGAAGACGTACCAATACCGACGTTGCCGCTGCTGTCGATACGCATCTTCTCAGAGCCGTTAGTTTCTAAAACAGTAACACTGCCGCCTACATTAAGAGGCGTATATCCACTGACGCCGTTGTTTACACCACGAATATAAGAAGAAGTGCCATATGCACCGACAGCAACAGACGAACCACCTGCCCCGGAACCGCCGCCAATTAAAGCGATGTTCACATCGTCAACGCCAGACTTGAGGACTTCAAGTTTTCTGCTTGGTGTTGTACCAATACCAACATTGCCGCTGCTGTCGATAACTAATGGGTATCTAATAGGCGTTCCCGCACTATCAGCTTGTTCAAATTGGATTGTTACAGCATTGCCAACGGACGGTCCAAATGTACGAATACGCGACACTGATCCTGCTTGATCCAGCGCGATTGAGTTTGTAGTCGCTGTAGAAAGAGAGCCTGAAACCTTTACGCCACCGCCGATAAAGTCCGTATCGCGGTTACCGTCGATACGCATGGCTTCTACGCCACCCGTAATTAGTGAAAGATTGTCCCCAGTCGGAGAACCCAAGCCTGTATCCGTGTCGGTCTTCCCAACAAGTATGGATGGTACCGTCGCAGATGGGCTTACGTTGCGGAGAGCAGGGCCATAAGTTGCTGCCATCTCAAAATCACCGGAACTGGTAAACCGTGCGGCCTCACTACCACCGGCTGATCCAAAAATTAAATTTCCACTTCCATCAGCTTCAATTGTTCCCCGAATAGTTCCGCTATCAACCCACCTAATTTCATTTGTTGAAGCAATACGCACGTTACCGCCAACAACGTCTAATTTATCTCCGGGATTTGTCGTCCCAATACCGACATTATTTCCGGTAGTAATGTGTAAAGCTGCTGTTCCGCTGGTAAAAAATGATATAGCATTAAATGCGTTATTATCATTATTAATGCCCGTAATACTTGCATATCCAGAGGCTCTCTGAATACGTAATCCTTCTTGTGCAGAAGTGCCGCCGCTAAATTGTACTCCTCCTCCTAACACGGCCATTCTCTGCGAAGCGGGATTAGTAGTAGTCCCAATAAGAACATTGCCGCTGCTGTCGATGCGGACCTTCTCACCATTAGCTACAAAAAATGTAACAGGATGATTTGACTTCGATCCAAATTGAACGGTTGGTCCGCCACCAAGCGTAATTTTTCCAGTCGTGGTGCCATCGGTGACGATAAAATTTTCACCTCCCAGCGCGGCTGCTGAACCAGACCCAATAGCAAGGTTGCCTACAATAGTCTGGGCATAGTTTGCATTAGGGCTGTTCGTCCCAATACCGACATTTCCGCTGCTGTCGATAATAACACGAGGCGTGTTGCCAGTGCTAAACGCAATTGGGTGTGCCCCAACTGTAATCAGGTTGAGCGACGACGCGCCGCCGTAACTTGTCTGGGCAGAGCCGTTTCGATAAATACCGGCGTCTGTGCCGCCCATTTGAATTGTTGACCAGCCAGAGGTGTCCGTATTGATTACACGAATTGCGAGATTATTCGCTGCTGCTGCGCCTTCGACATGGAGCGGTGTTCCGGGACTGCTCGTCCCAATACCGACGTTGCCACTGCTGTCGATGCGGACCTTCTCGGTGCCGCCCGTAATAAGCACAGTCGGGTGTGCGGAAAATGTACCAAACTGACCCTGACTGCCGCCGCCGCTGGAATACACGGCAGACTGGACAGAGCCGCCAGTGTTTCTAAAAATGCTTTCAGTAACGCCACCAATCTCAAGTCTGTAAGTAGGTGTGACACCAATACCGACATTGCCGCTGCTGTCGATAGTCATTGCATTGACCGCCGCAGCACCGCCTGAGTTAGTAAAGAACTGAATGTCGGTACTACCGCCGCTGCTATACGACATCAGATTTACTGTGCCGGTGCTGTCCGGCTGAATGTAGAAACCGTATTGACCGCCGGGGGTTGTATCAGGTGCCGCGCCAGTGCTTCGCACAAGCACCTGCCCATTTACGTCTAACTTGGCGGCTGCGTCAGGACTGCTCGTACCAATACCAACGTTGCCAGAACCATCAGCATAGATAGCTTTGTCGGATGGATAGGTAACGAAGACGTCCTTCGTCCCAGCCGAGAAGTTTACAGCCGCGTCAGAGTTAGTTGACTCAAGGATCGTATCGCGTGACAGCAGGGTACCGGCGGCGGTGTACGTCCCGAGGCCGACCTCCCATTCGTCAGCAGTCTGATGGACGATGGCATAGTACGTCGTGTTACCGTCACCAACTGCGGAAAAGGATTCAAAGCCAGACACAGCCCCGCCGAGAGTAACTGTCCCAGTACCGGTAGTTGTGGTCTGTTCTTTGACCCTGTCTTTAAGAACCAGCGTCATGGATTAGACCTACGAAGATTTGATGCGGATAATTGCAGTCGCAGCAGCAGCAGCCGGGAACTGAATGGTGAAGTCACCATCAGTAGAGGATTTGTCTGCCCCAAAATCAAAAACAGCAACAGCTTTGTCGGCGTTTGTTGAGTTGTAGATTAGGGCACCACGAGCGGTGATCGTTGCCGCGCTGACAACAGCATTAGTGATCGAGACAACTGCAACCGAAGAGTCCGTGGTTACATCTACTCCGGTAAGCGTTACGCCACCAGCCGAGTAACCGGTGCCGACAACTTCGTTAGTTACCGTGTACGCCGTTGTGCCGTCGGAGAGCGAAGCTGCCGAAGTATAGAGGGCAAGTTTAAGTGCATCTGTGTCCAGATCATGCTCACCCAGCATAATTTCCTTGCGGAAGGAAATACAGATTCCTGAAGTAATAGCCATTATGGGCCTCCGGTAAGTGTATTGGCGTTATTGGCCTGTTGGTTGTGCGGCTCCAGATCGTCACGACGGGCACGACGGGCACGATTGCGGAGCAATTCAATTTCCTTAGTGTAAAGTTCGGTCCAAAGTTTAACAACTTCGTAGTTCTTGTTGAACAACTCTGCCTCGACCATACAGGCGTAGAACAGGGCATTGGGTGTCTCTGCCGTGTAATAGTTTGTTGGATTGGCCGATGTTATGGCCGTTGGTTCAGCGACAAAAGCAAGTTCAATGTTAAATGCAGAGACGGGTGTCGGTGCCACAATGATCGTATTGTCGTCCCAGAGTCCGTAATACTTCGGCGTACCGGTGGATGTACGGACAGGCCAGTAGTCTGCGATAAAGTCCACGTTCCTGTTTAGCAGATTAATTCGTGTCCCGTTGGCCGTTATGTTGGCAGACTCGACGATGGTAAATCCGGTCGGCAATCCGAGGAACGGGTCGGATGCAACAAGCTGCGAATACTGATGCTGAGTCAGACCGGCATCGTCGATGTCAATGGTCAGCCGTGCCTCGGCCCGTGCAATGAACTGGTCGATCTGACCGGCAAACTCCGTGCCGTCATTCTCGGTGGACTCAATAATGTTGGTCCGTAGTTGTGAATAGGATAGTGCCATTAGTTTGCCTGTCCATTATGATATGCGGGTGAACTATCGTCTGGTGTCCAGCTTCCGTCAGTTGCAGATGTGTCAGCAGTCGTGTCGGGACGTGGATGGTCGAGACTGGGATCATCTGTTGTGTCTACGTTCGTCATGTTCTGCGGATGGTTCACCCTGTTATACGAGCCGTCAAAACATTCCGGACAGACCCAGACGCCTACTTCTACCTCATTGCGAAGTTCAATGTACTTGCACCGGAATCCGCACCGGTCACAGATAGCATTTGATCGACGACCCGTTGCCATCAGAGGTATCCCAGTCTTGGACGGATAAACATGGACGTCCGCTGCCGATCCTCCTCAAGAGCAAAGGCAAAGGTCTCCTCGTACTGCTGCTTCAGAAAGCTGATCTTCGACGGGTCTATGCCGGGGCGACGCATCCCCATCTTATAGGCCAGACCGTCTACCAATGCCGGGAGGAATCGGAACGGGACATCGCCGGTCTGAATGGCCGATGCTGTTACGTCCTGCACACGAGTCATGGCAAACAGGTTCATTGTGTAGGTCTGATCAGGTGTCGGCCAGACGTACATGCTGACGTTGTCCTTGCCACGGAGAAAGGAGAACTGTGTGGGCCGTCCGGTCTGTGACTTGTCAGGCAGTTTCATGTAGTCCTGATAAGTAATCCGGTTCATCTCCAGATCGTTGCTGTTCACGTTGATCGTGGTCTGGAGACTGTCGATAATGTCTGAGTCGAGCGTGTAGGATGTCGTGGATGTGGTAACGGTAACCGGAGTATCGACCAGCTTCCAGAGCAGGACACCACGGTTCTGCCACTCGGTAAGCAGCAGGTTCAGTGCAATACGCGCCGACCGGGCCTCCTCACCACTAATCGGCTGACCCCCGATCTGCTCGAAGGCCTGTTCGATTACGTCGTCTATTGCAAGATCAAATGTCGTCTGGCCTGAACTTGCCATGCTGAATCGCCTTCTCAGTTCGACGATGGACGAGATCGCGGTACGTCTTCCATGGGCATTCGTCGTAGTAGCCCTGCTCCGCCAAATTATAGGATGCAGCAGTCAACTTCGAAAGTTGCTGAACAAAGATCATGGCGTAGTCTTCTTCAACAATAGGCTCCCAGTCGGCGTCCAGATAGTCTAGTCCGTATTCGTTCGGATCGTCATCTGGATGGTACGCCATGAGCCACATATCTTCTGCCACCAGACCTTTGTTCTTGTCTTCCACATAACGGGCCAGTTCTTCAGAAGTAAGTCCTTCAACATCAGGAAGGACACAGATAAATACGTCACGACGACTAGCGGGATAAAAATCAAGAGCGTCAGTAACATCGTCCAAACCATCGCAAAGACCGACAGCAACAAGTCCAGCCTCCCAAGCGTCCGCTGCGAACGGACACGGAGGCATTCCTCCAAGCTGCTCAGATGGTTTCGAAAGGACTTCAGTAGTCCAGCGACGAAGGTCGTTAATGTAATCACTTACGGGTCTTACTCTTTGCACTGGTTTTGCCTCCACGCATCATTTTCTTAGGAGGTTTTACCTTACCGCCGCCACGCATCATAGTCTTTTTCTTTTTCATCATCCGGGGTTTCATAGCCATGATTAAGTCTCCTGTCCGACTGGCCTACATTCGGCCTCAACAATTTGATGACCAAATGCTGTGTAGGTGTTGAGGGCACTTGCTGCGTACTCGTAACAGGTCTCCTCAGATGCAAAGCCAGTAGTCTTTGTCTCGTGGAGCAGACCACCAGCAATGGTTATAATCATAAAGTAATAGATCACTTGCGATACCGCCTAACCTTCTTTGCCACACTTTTCGGCTGCGAGACATGCTGCTTTCCGCGCTTTGTCCCTTTCCGTTTGGCGGCTGATGTTGCGGCGTATTCTTTTGAACTCAGGGCTTTGATAGCCTTCTCCGGCAGATAGCGTTCGCCCGTTGCCTTCGAACCCTGCGTTGACGGTTTGCCCGACTTGGTCCGCCACTTCTGCCCGGTCCATTTCGCCAGTGACTTCTGTGGTTTCTTCCGGGCCATTAGTCTCGATAGCCTCCGCCTTTGGCTTTGTATTCTCGCGCCAACATCTGCGCTTTCCGTGCCGACCACTGGCCCGGTTTGCCGCCCTTACCCCCGGCTTTGATTTTCTTGAAGAGACGCTCACGCATCGCGGGTTTAGTATAGTTCCCAGCTTCATTCACCCGTGACTTGGGTTTGCCACCGGCCTTCATACGTACCGGTTTCTTTTTCGGAGGCGACTTTGTCGCAGGTCCACGAGTTACCTGCATAGGCGTGTTTGATCTGCGTATAGCCATTACGATACCAGCGTGTCATTCTTGATGTAGATAAGACTCAAGGTTGCTGCTACGACATTATTAGACCCGGACGAGATAGCCCGTGTCTCGATGTCGGTTTTCTCAGGAATTTCCAGTGGAATGTCAAAAGGAAAGTCAATGAACCCGTTCTGGAGAGTTACCTTGGCCTGTGTGCGAAAAACACCGCCAAACTCACGAGTAGACAGACGACCGGTCACGTACTGATTACCGTTAGCTGTGCCGACAGATAACGTTCCGCGAGACAGATATGCCGTGTATCCTGCTGGGACTGTCCAGATTGCCATCAAAGTTTGATTTTCGCCGAGCGTAATTTGGGCATATGTCGTGCCGCCATTGGTGATGTTCAGGTTGTCGGTCGGTGCCTGTGATCCGCTGACATAGGCACGAAAGACACGGCGGAATGTCTGTGTCGTCGTGGCGGTGCCAGAACCTGCCAAAGTTACTTCCTGACTGACCTCGTTATAATCTTCGTCCAGACCTGCTACGACAACCTTTACTCCGTTGTCGGTGGCTGGTACACCTGCTGCACTGGTCACCGTCATGGCAAGGGCAGAGCCGGGGTAGGCGTAGATACCGCCCACGTCCCAGATTGTTTCGTTCGATCCGTTGACGTCTGGATTCGACCCAAATTTGAACAGCTTTTTGTGAAAGGCGATCTGTCCACGTCCGACCTGCAACTCCCACGGCTCGTACGTCCCGACACGGGTGATGGATGATGGCGACAACCCGCCGTTCAATTTAATCTGAGAAGTCATTACCTTTTCTCCATCAGAATTTCCAGCTTAGTTTCAATCCGAGCGAGTCGGTCAGACATCTCTGATAATTTAATTGCTGATCCGGGAGGCAGGATTTCTGCGGATTCAAGTCGATCTTCAACTGCGGCCACGCGACCGGCAATGTCGGCCCCGAACCATACTCCTCCGGCAAGTTGTACGAGAATAATAACAACGGTGGCAATAGGAAGATTGATGCTATCCATGGTGTTACCATTTTACCTTATCTGCCCAGTAGGCTGCGGACATCTTGCCCTTCTTGATGTTCTTGGCATGACGCGCCTTGAAGGATTCACGCCGCTTACGGTACGAGGCAGATTCACCTTTTTTCTTGGGAGAACCGCTGACGCCTTTCTGTCCGAAGCGGATTAGCTTTACTTTGCTACCTTCCTTGGCAAGGACAGCATGAGACTTTTTGGCGTGACCGGGGGTACGCTTCGGCTTGTTATACCCAGAGAACTTTTCGCCTCGGTACTCAATAGCCATTAGCCGTACTGTACGGTAAAGCTGGTCGTAGATGCGGGGGCCGACACCTTGACGATGCCGTCAAACCGGACGCCGAAGTCTTCGATGTACATCTCGGTGACGTCTGCGGCAGTCGTGTTTACGAACTTGATCTTGGTCGTAGCCGCTGAATCAGTTACGTCAACAACGGTGAATGTTCCAACACCCGTGGCGTGAATGCCATGAATCCGGCTAGTCGTCAACGTAGTGTTGTTTTCAAGCTGTAGAAGGGGACCACTGCCATCAACGTACGCAAAATTTACGTTAGTTGCCATTGTATTCTCCAATAAAAGGGGGAGACGGTCTCCCGACTCCCCCGATTATCACACACGAAAATTGGCTTAACAAGTAGCGATTAGCTACCGGCAGAGCCGAAGTAACCGCGCCAGTCAGAGACACCGAAGCTATAACGCTCCCGAGCCTTGAACCGGAGGTTACCCGTGTCAAAGTCTTCTTCCATCTTCGTCTGAAGCGGCGTACGGTTGAACATTTTCGCACCGTTCGGAACATCAGTCTTGATGAAATAGCCGTTCGTGTCGGTGAAACGACGGTTGACGAAGTAACCGCCCGGAACAGCACCCATCGCACGAATGGCGTTGATGTCGTTCTTGGCATAGTTATTCGTGCCGTTCGTCGAACCCGGCGACATGAGAATCTTCTCAGCGGTGAACTGGAGGGCCGGGGGGATGTGCAGAGACGTCGCACCCGCGCCGATCAGAATACCACGATCATCCTTGATAAGCTGGATGTTCGTAAGAATGGTCTCAAGAGCAGCCTCGGACAGGTCCGAAGCAGCGGCAAGGTTAGACTGGGTACCGTCACCGATGGTCGGATGATCGGCGCTGAAGAACGCCTGACCGTCACCGATGGCATAGTCACCAGCCGCGAAGCCGTTGTTGAAGATGTCGGCAGCTTTCACCTGCTTGGTGTTCGCCATCGCACGGGCCAGACCACGGGCACGAACCTTCGAGAAGGTGTCGTACAGATTGTCTTCCATCGCTTCTTCAGTGACTGAGAAGGCGAGAGCGACAGTCTCGTGGTTGTAACGTGCGGTGTACGATTCCTGTGCAGTGTCAAACTGAACAGCCGAACCTTCGGTCTTGGTCGGAGCCGAGCCGAAGCCGGTGAAGAGAACTTCCTCTTCAAAGCTGCGGTCTGAGTTCTCGACGTCGAACAGAGGAACATGCTCGTCGTTTACATCACCATACTCAACACCGAAGACAGCGTTGAGGCCGGGGAGCAGTTCCTTTGCGATATTACTGCGGTTAATAGCCATTGTTAATTACTCCCCTTAGTCTTCATCATGCGATGATACATCGGCATCAACATGCTGAACGATACGGACTTCAACCTTCGGATTTGCATCCGAGAAGGCGTTACCCGGCTCGTTGTAGATGTCGAGGACACGCACCATGCCAGTGGTTTCCTGACGGCTGGTTGCGATAATACCGAAGCCGGAAATACCGGTCACGGCAGAACCCGCACCAAGCGTCACGTCAAAGTTCAGGTTGATGTCGCCAACGGACACGGAGGCGTCGGCCTGAACAATGTAGGTAGCTGCCGGATCGTCAACGACAAACGCCGTCACGTTACCAACAGCCGAAGAGACACCACTCGGATAGTAGTTCGAGAAGGTGGGCTGCTTCGTTACAGGGTCAATGTACTCACAACCCTGAAAGGCACCCGTGCTGTAGCTACCAGCAGAGGTAATCGGTTCAATAAAGCCACCGTCCAACTTAACGAGGTCACCGTAGAAAATGTTGCTGCCAAAGGCGTTGGCAACACGATAACGGCTGGAACCGGTGCTGTTCGCACCAGACCCACGACGACGCGAGGGGACGAAGCCATTAAGTGCTTTCGACAAAGCCATAATGTTACTCCTTAATCATTAAAGGAAGGCGTCCTTCCCTTAGTTACAGATGATTTGGAGGTGTTATGAATCGGCATTGCTGAGTTTGACTGACGCATCAACTGAGCATTTACGTTATCCATCATTGTCCGAGATCGGTTCTCGTAAAACTCTTGTCTGCTTTGCATACGCTTTGCAGAAGCCTTTGCGAGAGCAACGTCACCACGGACGACACAACCTTCAAATCGGCCCTCGTCCACGACACGAGAATTAGCCATCATTTCTGGTACATCGTTCGGTTCGACAAAGGACCACCCATCGTTCTGTCGGTCGCCTACGTTCTTATAATCATCCTGTCCGTTGATCATAATACGGACCCAGCGAAGTACTAGGCCTTGATCTTTGAACCGGTCAATTACAGAATCGGGAATTGACAACCAATTAGGTTCGGTGAACTCATCATCAAATCGTTCTTCGGTCTTGCGACCACCATCAACTCGACTCGTACGTGTTTTACTTTCACTCATGTTTTCGTCCTCCGCGTATTAACCAACATTGATGGACGTATAGTCGCCCACCGCCGTCGCTTTTTCGGCCTTCGCCTTTTCTTTGGCGTACCGCTCAAGTGGGATGTTCCACTTCTTGGCAAGTTCGATATCGTCACGGGTCAGCTTGACCTTACGATTACCTTTCTTGCCGCCGGTAGAATCGGGAGACTTACGCGACTGTCCCCCTACCACTTGCTCCTTGGGTGACGAGGCAGGAGCAGCCCCGAACTTGTTAGGAAGTTCAGCACGTAGTCGCTTATCAACTTCCTGATAGAAATCGTCCGATGTCGGATCGTAGCCCTCGTTCTTGAGGTTGGCGTCAATGGCAAGTGCTGCCGCCGTTGCTACCTGATCCTGACCGAACCACGTATTCTGTTCAGCCCATTCAACAGCCTTCGGATCGTATGCCGGTTGCTGCTGCTGTGCCGCTACTTGATTATTATAGGCCTCGGCCTGTTTTACAAGGTCGGTAGAATATTTCTCAACGTCTTGACGACCCTGCCGGACCAAGCTGATATTCTGCTTGGCATCGAACATAGCTTCTTGAGCGGCCAACATAGCTTCTTTGTCGCCGTCATCGTAAGCCCGGAGATATGCCTGACGGGCCATCTCAGACTTTTCCTGAAGCTGTCGTTCAGTGACGTCATAGTTTTTCTTAAAGACTTCGGCATTCTTCTGCTCCGTATCTTGCAGTCGGGCCTGTAGTGCGGCCAGTTCCTGCTGCTGGGCAATGATCTGCTCTTCGCGTTCCTTCCGCTGCCGGACTAGCTGTCGGATTCGTTTCTGTGCCCCGTCGGTGTCAACACCTTCAAGTTCCGGAGCAGCTTCGACAGGATCAGGATCGGGGGCCGACTCGTCCACCTCGACGAAAGCTGTATCATCTTCAGACTCATTGACAGGTTCAGCTTTCTCTTCTGTAGCTGTTGCTTCCTCTTCAACTTCGTACTCTACTTTGTCGTCACCGTCTTGTGCGGATTCAACATCAATTTCATTCCAGTCATCATCGGCCATGACCGATTCCTCCATAGTTTACGCCTATGAGGCGATGTTAAACATCGGATCAACATCCGAGGGGTCTTCAATCTTCATGATGATCTGGTCATCGTAAAGCATGATAAGGTTTACGCCCTTATATCGAAGTTTGTTCCCGTTCATCTTCCCGTAGCAGACAATGTCTCCTACCTGACACCACGGGCCGAGCGGGAACTTTTCGTCGTCCCGGTAGGCAAGATCACCAACGGCCAGTACACGGCCAACGGTGGTCAGGTAGTTGATGTCGTCCTTGAACGCATCGGGGAGTATGATAGAACCCTTCGTCCTGCCCTGAACTTTCAGAGGCCTGATGAGGAGTCGGTATCCGGGGATTGTGGGGAGCGGGGACGGGTCCGCAATGTCTTCGTCCTGTGCCCAGTCGGCATTACTGATGGCACCTGCCATTTTTGGTTCCATGACCATTAGTCGTCTTCTCCTTCCGCTGTACGTTTCTGGATTTGTGCGACCAAATCCCGACACCACTTCAGTCCTGAAATAGTGCCGACGTATTGACGATAGGCAGAATAGTCCTCTGCGCCATTGGACCCAAGGAGTTTTTCGTACTCCGTAATCTGGGCTTCTATTTGTTTCTTGATGTCTTCGAAATACATGGGTTCTCCGTTACGTGGGGAAGACGAGGGGGTGACTACTTACCTTTCTTAATCTGATAAGTAGACTTGTCGGAGTTCCGAAGAACTTCACGTTCCGCACGGACACTGAAATCCGACTGCGGAATCTTGGCGGTGTCGCCGTAAGATTTACCTTTACCTTTTGCCATAATGGCCTCCTATTTGGGTTGACGGGCTTGGCGGTAGCCGAGGCGACCACCCGATGCTTTCTTTACCGGAACCATTTCGATATCTGGTCCACGAGTTGCTCCCGTCTCCGGGTCAATAGACTGAATTGTGATAGGCTCAAAGCCACGAGTCGCCCCGGTCTTAGGATCGACAGAACTTGTCGGCTTGGGCTTCGGCATTGCTTTCTTGGTCATGACATAATTCCTTTTCGGGGACGGGCAGAGCGATAACCCTGACCGGTTGGACGACATACTGCACCACCAGCGGCCATTTTAACAGCGTTAGATTCTGCTGCTGCGATAGCCTTTGCCTGTTCAGGATTTGTCACTTTCTTACCGGAACCAGATTTTAGATCACCGGCATAGAATTCTTTCATTACTTTACCGAACTTAGTGTCAGCCATTAATCATCTTTTCCCATATTTGACAGTACGTCGGACAAATAATATGGATTTAGATATTTTCTAATCTGCCTACCATAAGACTTGTCTTCGTCTAGGCGGTCACGAATATCAGAAATTTCTTCAGGAGAAGTTGGGAAATACATTTCATATTTAGGAAGTACCCGCGTTTTCCCTTTTTCTGGTTTTATGCCCAGATGTCGACTAACAGACTTACCATCGGACATCATGGCGTAGTTACGCAGAATGTTGTCGCGGACAGACATGCCCCCGGCCATTCCAATCGGGCCGAGACGATTGATCAGATCATCGAACGCGCTGGTCGAACCCTGAGTCGAGCCAAGTCGCTGGGCTGGGGACGGGGTAATCGGAATGTCTGGACCGCTACGTTCGCCACGCGCTGCTGCACGGGCACGGGCTTCTGCCGCCTGACGGGCACGGGCTGCTGCCTGTGCTGCCTGTCGGCCCTGTGCCCCTACCTGTGCTGACGGGACAACGTAGGAAGAAGGTGCACCCGCAGTTGGTTTGGGGAGAAGAAGCCGAACTTCCTGCTCAATCTGAAGTCGAAGCTGGGGATTACGCGCAATCTGCTGCGGGGAAAAACGACCAACGCCAAGACGCATCGCAACATTAGCAAGTGATCCGGCAGGAAGGGCACTGAGAGCAGCCGTGCCGCCAGTGATGAGAGACGCTATCTCATCTTCAGGTGTTGCTTCACGACCCATACGTGCGTTAAGGAGGGCACCACTCAGACCAGTTTCCTCCCCGGCAGCGGCGCGAATACGGGCACCCTGTGTACCGTAGACACCTTCCTGACGGGCCTGATCTTCCATCATACGGATGGCAGCTTGTTGTAAATCAGCAGCACGTTCCGTATCAGATCGGGCACCGTCAACAATGTCCTGTGCCATGGCCTCCTGAAGTCGTGGAGACTTCGATATAATCTCTTCTCGAATTTCGTCCATGCCCTGACCCTGCATGGCCGCTCCGGTGTCGTCCACCATCAACATTCCGGCCTCGCCCGGACCCGCACCCGGCATCGGGGTCAGGGGTTGTAACGGCTGGGTGGTCACGGGTGTGCGTGGAGCAGTGTCGGGGGACGGCATTACTTCCATCATCCGTTCGGCTGCACGGGTATCGTCAACAATCATATCGTCAGGAACAGGAGATTGCGGCACTGCCGCAGCAGTGGCACCGTCCCCGGCATCTTCCATGTACTTTTCGATAATATCAGCAACCCGACTTCCGGTAAGAGGATCAAAGCGCATCTGCTCTTCAATACTCATCTCAGGATTGTCTGAAAGCATAGCAATTTCTCGCATTGCCTTGGACCGGTTATCGCCTGACAGAAGATCAGCCATCTGGCTGTACATTTCTGATCCTGTGCGGCCACGATCTGCTGCCCGGTTACCTGCATCGCTGACCTGAGACAGCATTGCTATAATATCGTCTTGGATTGCCATGATTACTTTCCTTGCTGTGACAGACGGCTCATCAGGTCTGAAAATTGTGCTTGATCTTCTGGGGCTAGTTTACGACTATCCCCACCTCTATCCAATAGACCGCGAATAGACTCGTTAAGGCGGGACAGTAAACTTGTAGTATCTTCCGGCTCTGCCTCCATATATTTAGCAGCGGCTTCTTTTCGTCGTTCCATATGTGGAACACTCGGCCTTTCCCATAGATTGGAAACGGCTTCGGCAATTTTTGCAGGATCATCGGTTTCAAGCACATTCCGAAGTTTCTCGGCGTTACCAAATCCGACTACGTCTACTCCGACAATGTCCCGGACTCCGGACGGATCGTAGATGGTGTCACGAAAAAACTGAATCTGACTGGCATCGCTGTCCTGACGACCTGTATTTTTAAGCCATGTCTGATATTCGTCTAGTTTTCCTGCACCGGACTCCATCTGAAACAGTCCACGTCCCGGTCCACCAGAATACTGTTTCTGTCGGGGGTCGAAAGAACCGCCGGTTTCAACGTCAATGTTACCCATAATTCCAGCAGTGGCTGCGTCACCGAAGCCGCTTTTGGATAGAAGCTGTCGAATCTTGTTGCTATCAGCCACCAGCGGCCTCTGACTTGGCAGCATCAGCAAGAAGATCAATAAGCATCTCACGACGACTTTCTTCACGGTCAAGTTCTGCCTCCTCCTTGTCCGACATTAGCTTGAGACCGTCCTTCAGTGCGGCCATGCGCTGCTGGTCTTCCTTCAGGTCCAGCTGACGATTCTTGGTTGCAATGTTGGCCGCATCCTTGATGGCATCCAGCTGAAGTTTTTCCTGATCAAGGCGGAGACGCTCCTGATCAATCTGGACCAGCCGTTCCTCGGGGCTACCCCCACTGGCAATCTGCTGGTTCGCCGTGGCAACTCGGGCAGCAGCCTCTGCAATGATTGCGTCCTGCATTCCCTGCTGTACGGCCATCTGATATTGCTCGGGCGGTACTGTCTGGGCGACGACGCCCTCGATCTGTGTCTTGTACCGGAGCATCATATGTTCCTGAATGTTGGCCTGAATGACCGGGGCAAACTGTTTGAAGGCCTCAGACGCACCTGCGGTCGGGTCGGACAGGAAGTTGGTCTTGACCTGAATGTGTGACTCATGATCTTGACCGGGGAAGGCAGCAATGGGCATTCCCTTTGTGGCATTCATGATGTCGGTCACCGGGTCTGCCGGTTGGGCTTCCTGCTTGGCCGGGATGACCTGATCAATGTTCGGGAAGTCTGCTGCCTCAAGGACCTGACGGATCAGTTCGGTGTTGTTGAATGTCCCCGGAGGCGTCTGTGCTGCCAACTGGAGAGCCAGACTTGCCAAGGACAGGCGGTGAGCACGGCTCGGGATGTTCGGGTCCGAGACGGGGAGAACGTCAACACGACCATCAAAATCCTGCTGGAAGATGGTCATGTCACCTTCCGGTGTGGCGTACGGGTAGCCGTTGACAGGGACAAACGTCTCATTGATCTGGGCCAGAATCTTGAACTGCTGACGCTGGGCGTGGTGGAGACGCTTGTGGACTGCCGAGAAGAACTTGGCAGAGGCCTCGATCAGGGCCATGGTTGTCCCGACAGGACCGTATCCGGAGGAATCGTTGACGACCTGATCGGTCTGATCGGCAAACTTTTCTGCTGCCCCGGAGACAAAGCCGAGCAGCTGGAAGAGTGTCTGGGACGGTTCTTTGTAGGGCAGGTTGACGATGGCCTTGTTCAGGTCCATGCCGAGTGCCTCTACTTCCTTGAACTCACCGGGGCTGATCGGGTCGTTGTCGCCGACAACCCGGACACCCTTCGCCTTGAAGCCGCCGGGAAGGTTGGCGAACTGACCGGCATCGACCAGTGCCCTCATGGCTGACGTTGCCGTCATGGTCAGGTTACCGATCAGGTGGATCAGGCCGAGACCGTAGAAGCCAAAGCCGGGGACAAACCGATAGTGGGTGAAGTGGATCATCTTCTCGGCGCGGGGGTCGTCTTCACGGTAGTTGCGACGGAGAGAGAGGACCTGACGCGAGGACTCCTCGACTGTCACGATGTAGGGATACGGCATGTCGTCGTCTTCGAGTTCGAGATAGACATGCTGTTCGAGAAGGGTGTACTCTGGGTCTTCGGAGTTGTTACCGCTGAGTCCCATGATCTCGTCAATCTTGGACGAAATCTCATTGTCTGATCTGCCACTGTCCGGACTGTCTGACAGGTCTTCGACATCACGGTACATCCCTGCTGCCATGTCTCGGCGGATATCGACCGGGGACTTGTAGATGATGTGGGTGTACCGGTCGGCACGACGTAGGTCAGTTGCCGAGTAGTTGACATAGAACTGATCAATCGGGATGTGTTCGGCAGTCGGTCGTTCCAGACCGCCGTCGTAGTACATTTTGACGATTGCAGAGCCGACAATGGGGAGATGGAACAGCATCCGCTCCATCTCGTCGAAGTACTCGGGCATCATCTCGGTCAGTTCATAGTTCATAAACCGGCGGACACGGTTGGACTGCTGGACGATCTGACTGTCAGGATCACCGATGATCTGTGTGCGGACAGGACCGTTGGCGGGAAGAATCTCCTGAGACGCCTTGGATTGGAACTTTACTGCTGACTCGATGATCAGCGGGTGTGTTGCTGCACACGATCCATCGAATGCCGTGCCGGTCTCCTCGAACTTCAGGCCGAGCAGATCGAGGCCACGGGTCAGTGTCTCGTCCCATTCGGAGCGGCTGTCCTTGTCGGCCTCGAATCCTTCGATGACACGTTCTGCAATGTCCGACAACTCGTCGTCGCCAAGATACTCGGCAAGGTTGGCGAAGTGCGGGATTTCAATTTCTACTGCAACTTCTTCCTGCATGGACGCCATGAACGCCATGTCGTCGGGCGACAGACCTGAAAGGTCCCCACCCTCCACCATGATGTCTTCCAGTTCCATCTCGAACTCGGGGAGGCCTTCTTCGAGTTCTGCTTCCGGCAGCATAGGTCCGTAGTTTTCAACGAGTGACATTCTATTGTCCTTTTGCTTCTAGGAGCGACAGGCGTACCTGTAGATCGTGTATGTGATGCAATAAATTTTCTCGTAGTTCCTGACGAGCAATGGCATTGTCCGGCGATGGGACAATCTGTCCGTCGGGGGTGACCAGCTGCATCATCCGTGATTCTACCTGATAGAGACGGTTTTCCAACTCATTTAACGACATCATTAGATAGCCGACTGCTGCGAAGAGTAGCGGTGCCGTGGTCGTAATGACAGATTGAAGATTAAATCCCATGTGGGAATTATACGGGTGGTCAGGGCAGTACCCAATAACCGCCGCGTTTCTTTCGAGGCTGGTCGTCTTCCCACTCCGGATCGTCGGGGTGTTCGATTCGCCATGAATCCTTCATGTACAGTACTGCCATTGCCATGGCGTCTACCATGTCGTCGTGCTTACCGCCGGGGAACCGTAGTGCCTGATTGAGTAGATCGTCTGCCCACTGTCGATCTGCCGGTATCCAGACTCGTCCAGACTCCATTAGCGGGGTGACTGCATTGACACGAGATACTTTGTCGCGGTCAGGGTTGTATTCCATGATTGGCAGACCGGCACGACGCAGGTCTTGGATCAGCGATTGACCCGATGCCTTCTTCTCGACAATCATCAGATCAGGTCTGTGGTGGTCGTACTCCTCCTGTGCAAGGGCACGTAGTTCGGGATACTCCCACCGCCCGTGTTCGTTGCCGAGCAGGATTATGTTGGCGACAATATGTTCTAGTCCTGCCGAGTCGGTCTGGGCTTGATGAAATATGCCCCATGTCTGGATTACCGATTCGTCGGCAGTCTGTCTGGTGCTGAAGGCGGTGTCGAGTGTCTGGACGACAAACTCACAGGCAGGTGGATCGCTGTCCTTCCACGGCTGGAGGTAGCCCATCTTGATGATACCGCCGTCGTCGGGCGTCGGGTTCTGCATGTAGAGCGACTGCCAGTACTTGGCACCGTTGTTCGACCTGATTTCTGCCTCGTCCTGACGTAGCAGTTCATCTGTCTTCCACTCGGGGAAGTACGATGAGCCGACTGGTAGTCCGAGAAGGTCAGACGCCTCGTCATCGACCCATGCAGGTATCTTGATGACCTTCCATGGCTGTGTCTCTACCTCCTCGTTGCCCTGATTTCGCAGCAGCCACCCGCAGAGGTCGTCGTCGTGGTAACGGGTGTTGATGATAACGATGGAACCGCCGGGCATCAGACGGGTTCGGAGGCCTGACGGGTACCAGTTCTTGATGTATTCACGACCGGCGTCGGAGAAGGCGTCCTCTTCAGACATGGCATCGTCGATGATGGCAACATGGGCACCGCGACCGGCAATCTGGGACTTAACACCAGCCGAGAAGTACGATCCGCCCTTGTTAGTCTTCCATTTACCCGCAGCCTTGGCGTCTTTCCGTAGCCGGACCCCGTCGAATACCTCCTCGAACTCCCCAGTTGCTACCAGATCGCGGACAGACCGGCCAAAGTCCGAGGATAGCTGCTCATTATGGCTGATTGTCAGAATTTCGTGGGCAGGATTGCGTCCCATGTACCACGATGGGAACAATCTGGAGGAGATCAGGGACTTGGACGACCGTGGTGGGAGGAAAACCATGATCCTCTGTCCACCCTGATCGACACAACGCTGCAATTCACGACAAATAATGTCGATATGTCGCCCCCATTTGAAGTCTGGGACAATCAGCGGGGCCATCATCTTGACGTAGGATGCGAAATCGTCGTGTGCCGCCTGTGCAGCACGGGCCTTCATCAGGGCGAGGAGGACCTGTGGGTCAGTGCTTGACTGGCTGCTGGATAGCTGCATCGATAATGCCCTGATACTTGGCTATTTCGGCGTCGAGTTGATCGGCAGACATGGTTATCTTCTGTTCGATCATGGCCTTCTCGACGAACATGCCGAGGTGTTTACCCAGATTTTCCAGTGCACGGTTGGCATTGGTGAAATCTTCCGAGGCCATTGCCTGATTGTACGTCGTGAGAAACTTCTCCACGATGTCGTCGATGTTAATTACCAGCTTGTCCATTGCTTTTTTCCTGATGTATTCGACAAAGGCGTTGACCTTTGGCTGTGCAAGTAGTTCCTTGGCCTTTCCACGAATCTGAAATGGCTTTTTACCGTCTACCGCGTATCCGGCTTTCAGATATGCACCGTACGCATCGCCTGTCTCGATGAACTCATAGGCAAACTTATACTGCATAGGCGACAAACGGAAGGGCAATGCCGTCATCTGTGTCCGGCGAAGTTTCTGCGACGGGTTGTTGAAGGCTTCGGGCCGCGACATAAACTCAGGCAACTCGTTGAATTCCTCACTGGCTTCCAGCCTGCGACATTCTGCCGCAATCACCTTGGGATCGTTGTCGTCGCCGTACCGGCCTTTGGAAATGCGGTTGCTCATGGGTTGAGAATAGCCGGGAAGACCGCCACAGGCAAGGAAATTGCGGAACAATTGTACAGTAATTGCGTGTAAATCAAGTCTGATTTTTTTGAAAAATTTTTCTGGGGCCTATTTTGTGTGTAATGCAGGCCCCCCGATTTTTTGCCCCCACCCCCCGCGTTTAA
>Ga0222716_10000839_pt1 | contig 26113 bp, 31 predicted proteins | sample C33_13DmetaG_FD_165044 | JGI IMG/M metagenome (GOLD analysis project Ga0222716, IMG submission 165044) | Estuarine water microbial communities from San Francisco Bay, California, United States - C33_13D | ecosystem: Environmental > Aquatic > Marine > Unclassified | place: USA: California... | reverse complement strand
TCCGAGGGGGTGGCGAGAAATTGCCACTCCTTTTTTTTGGACTCAATTAAAATTAACTAAGGGCGACAATGGAAGAAATAAATAAAAAAGGTTTTGTAAAATATCACTTACCCTGTCCACTATGTTCTAGTAGTGACGCAGTATCTGTTAACGCAGACAACTCAGCTTATTGTTTTTCATGTCAAGAATTTATAAAGGAATACGATATGGAAGCACAACCAACAATACCACAAACTAAAAATGAATATGAAGTAAAAGACTTCATGAAAGAATCTAACTATGCAGAGATTATAGATAGAAATATTTCAGAGGATACCTGTAAGAAGTTTGGAGTTACAGTTAAGATGGATAGCATGGGTACTATCACTAATCACTACTACCCATATCATGATACACAAGGTGCAAAGATAGCAACTAAAACTAGATACACTAAACTAAAAGAGTTTAGCATACAAGGTAACACAAAAGATTCTGGTTTGTTTGGTCAACATCTTTTTTCTAAAAACAAATATTGTATAATTACAGAGGGTGAGTTAGATGCTTTATCAGCTTATCAGATGATGCTCAAAGGTACATATCATACACCAGTAGTAAGTATTAAGAATGGAATATCTTCAGCAGTAAAAGATATTAAGAATAGTTTAGAATGGTTAGAAAATAATTTTGATAATGTCATTGTTAATTTTGATAATGATGAGCATGGTATTGATGGTGCTATGAAAGTTGCAGAGTTATTCTCTCCAGGAAAATGTAAGATAATGCATTTACCTGAAGGGTTTAAAGATGCGTCTGATTGTTTAACTAAAAACAAAATACAAATATATAATAAAACATTTTGGGATGCTAAAGTATTTGCACCAGATGGAATTATAAATGCTAATACATTATTAGATGATGTACTTAAACCAATAACAAAATCATTTGTTCAATATCCATTTGAAGGATTGAATAAAATTACTTATGGTCTACGACCTTCAGAGTTAGTTACCTTTACAGCAGGGTCTGGACTAGGTAAGACACAAGTAATGAGAGAAGTAGTACATCACATTATAAAATCAACAGAAGATAATATAGGTTTGTTAATGTTAGAAGAAACACCAGTCATAACTTCAAAAGGTTTGATGAGTGTTGAAGCTAATCAAAGACTACACTTACCAGATGTTCATGTAAGTAAAGAAGAAATGAAAACATACTTTGATGCAACAGTAGGTACTGGTAGAGTATTTATGTTTGACCATTTTGGTTCTAACTCTATTGATAATATTGTTTCAAGAGTTAGGTTCTTAGCTAAAGGTTTAGATTGTAAGTATGTAGTGATTGACCATATAAGTATCATTGTATCTGACCAACAACATGGTGATGAGAGAAGAGCATTAGATGAAATTATGACTAGACTTAGAACACTTGTTCAAGAGACAGGAGTATCTATGATAGTTGTATCACACCTTAGAAGACCTGAAGGTAAAGGACATGAAGAGGGTGCAGCAACTTCACTATCACAGTTAAGAGGTTCGGCTAGTATAGGTCAGCTAAGTGACATGGTTATTGGACTAGAGAGAGACGCACAGAACGATGACCCTGATATTCGTAACACCACTAGGATAAGAGTATTGAAGAATAGATTCTCAGGTATTACTGGTCCTTGTTGTGATTTAAAATATGATATAGATACTGGAAGATTAACTGAGGTTAAGTCTGATGACTTTTAATAAAGTTGTATTTGATATAGAAACCACTATGACTGCTGATAAGATATGGTGTATTGTTTGTAAGCATGGCGATACTTATTATCAGTTTAAAGAAGATAGACTACATAGGTTTGCTGAACTAATAAAACAAACTGAAGAAGTTATAGGTCATAATATAATTGGATTTGATATACCAGTAGTCAATACAATTTTTGGTTATGATGTATTTGCTAATTGCAAAGTAACTGACACTTTAGTTTTATCTAGATTATTAAATCCTATGATAGAAGGTGGACACTCATTAAGAAACTGGGGTACTAAGTTAGGTCAAAACAAAATACACTTTGAACAGTTTGATTATTTCTCTGAAGATATGTTAACCTATTGTAGAAATGATGTTGAACTAACTGAAAGACTTTATAAATTTTTAATTAAGAAGACAACAGACTTTGGTCAATCAGTTGAACTTGAACATAAGGTTGCACAAATAATTCAGAAACAACATGAACGAGGATTTAAAATTAATGTTGTTGAAGCATATGAATTACAATCTAAGTTTCAAGAAGATATGAATGACTTAACTACTAAGGTAAGACAAACTTTTCCTCCAATGAAAATAGAAGAAGAGTTTATACCTAAGTCTAATAACAAAGCAAGAGGTTATGTGAAGGGTGTTCCCTTTACTAAAGTTAAATACAAAGAATTTAATTTAGGTTCAAGACAACAGATTGCTGAACGACTAATGTTACTTGGGTGGAAACCTAAGAAGAAAACAGATAAAGGTCATGTGATTGTTGATGAGAAAGTATTATCTGAAATACATAATATACCTGAAGCTAAATTAATAAACAGATTCTTAATGCTACAGAAAAGAATTGCTCAAGTTAATTCTTGGATTGAAGGCATTAAGGAAGATGGTAGAGTACATGGTAAAGTAATAACCAATGGTACAATTACAGGGAGGATGAGCCACCAGTCGCCCAACATGGCTCAGATTCCTGCTGTGTACTCTCCTTATGGTAAAGAATGTAGGGCATTATGGACAGTAAACAAAGGTTATAAATTAGTAGGTGTTGATGCTTCTGGACTTGAGTTAAGAATGTTAGCACACTACATGAATGATGAAAGGTACACATATGAAGTCGTTAATGGAGATATACACAGAGCAAATCAAGCTGCTGCTGGTTTGGAATCAAGAGATAAGGCGAAGACTTTTATCTACGCATTTATCTATGGAGCAGGTTCAAAAAAAATCGGAAGTATCATTGGAGGTTCGGAAAGAGATGGCGAAAGAGCTAAAGAAAAATTTCTTAGAGCAACACCAAGTCTTAGAAGCTTACGAGAAAAAGTGGAACGAGTGGCTCAACGAAGATGGGTCAGAGGACTCGACCAAAGAAAAATAATAATAAGACATCCTCACGCAGCATTGAATACTTTATTACAAGGAGCAGGTGCTATTGTTATGAAGTATGCGTTGACATTGCTAGAGGAATATGTTATAAGAAAACAAATCAAAGCATTTCCAGTTGTAAATGTACATGATGAATTTCAATACGAGGTTGAAGAAAGTAGAGCCGAAGAGTTTGGAAGGTTAGCAGTACAATCAATTATAGATGCAGGTAAACAATTAAATGTAAGGTGTCCACTAAATGGCGAATATAAAATCGGAAACAACTGGTCAGAAACACATTAGTACGATAGCAACAGACATCAAGCAATTGATTTCTGATATATCTACTGGTAAACCTGCCAACATGACAGAGGAAAACTTAAATGTTTTTCTTAATAATATTAAAGAAGCTATTCTATCTTGGAATACTTCTCAAGTAAAAGCAGAAAAGTATGAAGGCAAACTTAGAATGTCTTCTATTGGTAAACCTGCAAGACAACTATGGTATGATAAACATAGTCCTAAAGATAGAAAAGATGAAGACACAGGATTAAATTTAAAATTCTTATATGGTCATATCATTGAACACTTAGTACTATACTTAGCTGAACTTTCAGGACATAAGATAAAAGACCAACAAAGAAAAGTTGAAGTGTCAGGAGTATCAGGACATATAGATAGTATTATTGATGGTGAAGTATGTGATGTTAAGTCAGCTTCACCTTTTAGTTTTAAAAAGTTTCAATCAGGTGAGATAGTAGGTGATGACCCATTTGGTTATCATGCACAGTTAGCAGCATATGAAGAAGGTTGTGATACAAAAGCAGGTGGCTTTCTTGTTGTTGATAAATCTTCTGGTGATATTTGTTTTTACAAACCAGATGATATGGCTAAACCTAATGTTAAGTCTTTGATTAAAAACCTAAGAGAATCTTTAGAGAAAGATACACCACCAGAAAAATGTTATGAGTTTAAGACAGAGAAGAATGGTAACAAAACTTTAGCTACTGGTTGTATGTTTTGTCCTCACAAATGGGAGTGTCATTCTGATGCTAATGGTGGTAAAGGTTTAAGAGTATTTAAATATTCTAATAAGAATGTTATGTTAGCTGAGGTTGTTAAAGAACCTAATGTAGATGAAATTACAAATCAATATAAGGAACAATTAAAAAACTATGGAAAAAGAACTGAAACACAAGCACCTACTAATTAGAGCAGAGGTACAAAACCCACCTAAGAATGAAGAAGAAACTATTTCTTGGATGAGAAAATTAATTAAAACAATTGATATGAATATACTTGCAGGTCCTTATTCTTCACAAGTTTCTAAGAAAGGAAACAAAGGATTAAGTGGTGTTGCTATTATAGATACATCACATATTAGTATTCATACTTGGGATGAACAGAATCCTGCGTTAATTCAATTAGATGTTTATTCATGTAAAGAATTTAAGAAAGCAGATGTTATAGATTGTTTAGAAGAGTTTAAACCTATAACTGTTGAGTATAAATACTTTGATAGAGAAACTAATTTTATAGAGGTAAAATAGTGAAGTGTTTTATTTGTAATGGTGATGTACTTTGGGGTAATGATTTTGATGCTGAAGATGTATATGACAATGATGAATATTTATTTGTAAGTAATTACAGTTGTAAAAATTGTAATGCTTCATATGAAGTTTGTCATGGAAAGAAAGAAAATGAATAGTAAAAAAATGAAACCTATAAGAAGAAAAGCAAGGCACATACTTGTTGAATGGCTACAGTCTTTGTTGTCTAAAGAAGAAGCTAGTAAGATTAATTATAAAAATGTATTTGATTTTATACCTAATCAAACTCATTACTATGATAGTCAACAACAATTTAGATTACAACCTTGGTCTTACAAATGGATAGTAAAGAAACTAAAAAGAAATTCAGAGTTGACAATAGATGATTTAAATGCTATGTTACAACCAACAGAAAAACAATTAAGAAGACAGGATAATATAATATAATGCCAAGTAAAGAAATGTTTAAAGGTGTTGCTTATGATAGCTTAGATAAGCAAATTGATGGAGACCACTACAAAGGTATGAAGATACAACCTGCTCAGTTTATAAATGAGAATCAATTATTATTTGCTGAAGGTAATGCTATTAAATATATTTGTAGACATAAGCTAAAAGGAAAACAAAAAGATATAGAAAAAGCAATTCACTATTTAGAAATGATATTGGAGAGAGACTATGACTAATGAATCACAGATAACACAATTAGAAAAAAGAGCAAGAGGTTTTCGCAGAATTATCTCAGCACTAAATGATTTACCTATGTATGGTATTAACAGACACTTAGATAAAATACTTCATGTTAAGATTGATGCATTGAAAGACCATCTTAAATTAAAGATAACAAGAAACAATGATAAGCTAAATGAAATGTATACTGAAAGTGTAGATAGTTTAGCTGATGATGATGGACAACAAGGAGAAGTAGCACCTGTTGTTATAGAAGATATACACAATAAGGAAATTATTAATGACAAATAATATAGTAGGTTTAAATGGTAAGAATATTAAACCACCTGAAAAAAAAGATGTATATAATTTAAGAGTTTGTTTAATAGGTTCAGATGATATAGACATCAAAAGAGTAGAAACATTTGGTGTTGCTGAAGATGGTTTCTTTATGGTAAAGTCTTTAGACAATCCTAAGTTTCCTATATTCATGACTAATCCTGTTAGAATTAGAACTATTGAAACCTATAAAGAAGGTACTAATCCTATGACTAAACTTAGAAGCGAGAAGAATGATGATGATTTTCTTGTTGACTTACTGAAAGAGAAACATGAAAACCAATCGAAAACTTAAACAAAAGAAAAGAGTTAGAAGAAAAGAAGCACACCTCATGGGCTTCAAATTAATTATTAATAATCAAGGACAATTTATTACTGAGTTATCTAAGTATCCTTTAGATAAAATACATCTTCATTTTAAGAAAGAAAATGCTGGAGTTATTAAAGCTTTGTTAAGAGAGTGTTCTGCTAAGTTTGAATTGTTAACTGAAGACTTAGAAAAGATTGCTTCAGATGTTTCTTATAATTAAGATTCAACAATATCTTTAGGCACACAACTAAATCTTACATATAACTTTGCATCGTTAATCTGTTGTTTAGTTAAATCACTTCCAAATAAAACTTCATATCCATCACCCATTCCATGTTTAACACAATCATAATGAGTTTCATGTTCAGTAATTACTTGTGGCATAACACATTGAGGTTGTCCTACCGAACATAACATTATTGTTAATATATATATTTTTGCTGCTGTCATATTTTTATTTCCTTATTGACAAGATAAACACTCATCACTATCACTATCTAAATCAGCTAAAGCTTCTTCCTTACATTGTTGGCTACAAAACATATCTAATTCTTCTTTAGCTTCATATTCTTTTTTACATTTATTACAATTTTTTTTCATTTCTATTCTCCAATTATTTTTTTAATTGCTTTACTACCATCAATGTTTGATTCTAATTCAGCTTTTACTCTTCCACATTTGTACTCTATATTATCATTAGCTGTTCTCTCAGCTACTCTCTTTCCTTTTAAACAATCACTCATTGCAGGTTGTATTCTGTGTTCAGTTAATTCCCCTGCTATAAACATACATAATGCTACTACTGTACTAATGACTGTTTCCATTTGCTCTTACCTTATCTTTTAGTTCTTCTACATCATTTAAAGATTTTTCTAATTGAGATTTAAGAAATTCTATATTAACTTTGTTAGTCATATTCTGTTCTTGATTCTCAATTAATTTTTCTACATCTTCAAACAACGATTCTATTAACATAAATTGTTCTTGGTCTGTAGGTTTCTGTTCTGACTTTTTTAATAAGTCTGCTTGAAATAATTCTCTTGATGTTTCTAAACTGGTAAGTCTTGCTGTTACTTCTGTATACGCAAACACACCCATAGCTACAGCTACTACAATCCCAATCATATTTTTAACTGGCATACTTACTGATGTGTCTTGTGATATTTTCATAAATTAGGTCCTCCAAAAAATGCTAACAATACAAATGCAACAATTAATAAACCTGTAAAATAATAATTCATAACTAGAGTCCATATTATTTAGTTGCTTTCTTACCTTTGTTAACACCTTCTTTTATTATATAAGACTGAGTACCATTAGCACCAATCTCTACTTCTTTCTTTAACTCTTTAAACAGTTCCATTCTCTTTTTTTCTTTGTTTACTTTTTCTGTGTAAGAATTTATAAGTTTTGTGTCTCTCATTTACTACCCCCTATGTATCCACCGATAACACCAATCAATCCTGTAACTGCCATTTTCATTAATGTAATTACACTTTCATCTACAGGTCTATTCTCTTCTAATGCTACCCAATAATCACCAATAATAATAACACCAAGAAGTACTAACACTCCAGTTGTTATTAATAATATAACTATATCTTTAAAATTTTTAATCATTTCTTCTTTCTTTTCTTTCTTAATAATTCTACTCTTGAGTGCCATAACCATGTAGTAAACTTAATTGAATAAGTTTCTAACCACGAAAATAAATTATCAACTGAAGAAAATAGTTTATAAAAAAATTTATCTATCATATTATTTCTTAACTAGTGAACCTCCAAAGTACAAACCAATAATAGCTGATACTAAGTTTGTATCTAATGGTGTAAGTACTAGTCCTTTAGCTGATAAATATTCCCACTTTAACACATCTCTACCCTCAGTTAGAAAAAAGAATCCAGGTTTAAATTCTAAATAACCTACGATTACATTTGCTTCAGGGTCAATCAATGGTAATAGTTTTGGTAATACTATAATAGCAAATACAGCAGTCAATGCTATAATTCTTCTAGTCCATTGGAATCCTACATTCTCATATTCTCTTGCATCTTTAAACGCAGCAGTTTGCACCTCTGCTCTTTGCAGTAACATCTTTTGTTCTGCTTGTTTAGCCTTAATACTTTGCGACCATATACTCATAAATCCTCCGAGTACAGTTGAGCCTAGCATTGTTATCATTTCAAATGGCATATTATTTATCTCCTTTTATTTTTTTAATAATTACTCCTGATGTTCCTATTTTATATTTACTAGGAATTTTTTCTACTTTAAATTTATCGCCTAAGATACTTTTAATATATTCTTCTAATTCTTTTTGACTATATCCTTTTTGAAAAGTTTTCTTATCTCCCTTACCAAATATCCAACCATCATTAAATGGTGTAGCATTCTTAGAAGATTGGGCTGCTTTAGTAACTTCATTACCTCTTGTTGTTATAACAGCCATACCTTTATTACTAATTAATTGTGATATTTGTCTAACAACATTTGCTCTTTCAATAGGGTCTTCAATTACATTTAATACATTCGCATTAACAACACCATCTTTAGATGCAAATCCTTCTTTAAATATAACATCATCTGCTGTTTTATAATCAGGTACTTTACCTTTTACTTTTATAATTTTTTCTACTGGAACAAAAGGTTCATGATTAGTTACAATTTTATTTGTAAATTCTTTTGAACCTAAACCTAAACCAGAACCAAAATCATGTACAGTTTTAACATTAGCATCATCAAATATTTTATTAACTTTTTTATATGTACCTACTGTAGTTGATATTGCTGTATCACCTCTTTTAACTGCAGCTTTTGATAGTCCTTTTGCTATAGCTTTACCTACTATACCACCTATATTTTTTTCTATTCTATCAAAATTAATACTAGACATTAAAGCAGCTAATTGCTCTGCTCTTCCACTATTTTCCATTTGTTTATTCCAATTAGTTTTTCCAATTTTGTTACCTTTATCATCATAGTTAAATAGCATTTGCTTTGCTGCTTCTTTATAATCTTTTCTATTAACAGCTTCTAACATTTTTTTAAATTTAGGTAATTTTGTACCTCCAATTTGATGTGCCATTTCTATTAATACTCCATAAGCTTTAGGGTCAGTAGTATCTTTATCTATTAAACTATCAACATCTCCTCTAGCTACTTCTAAATCTCTATTAAATATATCTTCAGCTTGTTCTTTTGTTAAGGTAGATATTTTATAACCATATACTTCTCCACTTTTAACTTCATCATCAGTTAATTTATGACCATATCCTATAGTTTTATTTCCTTTCTCAACTGAATCATGAACTATTTCACTTGTATCATCCTTAAATAATTTATCATTTTCATTTATTTTAATTCTAGTTTTAACTGTTTCAGGAATTGTATTATTTAATTCCATTACAGGTAAACTATTTTCATCTGTTTTTTCTGGTTTTGCTATAGGTAATATTACTTCTTTAGCTGCCTGTTCAACAGCATCTCCATTACTAAATTTTTTTCTTTTAACAACACCTCCCATTGCAAAAGGAGAAAGAGTTCCACTAGAAGAAGTTTTTAATTCTTTAAGTGGAGAACCAAATATTTTTACAATGTTCCTTCTCCAGTTAGGTAAAGGTAATAGTCTTTCATTTATAATTCTTACTGCTCTATCAGTATTACCATTCCATGCAGCTTGTCCTGCTTCAACTGGTACTGATGCAATTTGTGCAGCAGGAGGAAATAAAAACCAAGGCTCTCTAGAACCTGGACCAATAAATCTATTTGCAACTAATTCAGGTAAATATCCAAACATACCAGATAATCTAGCACCCTCAGACCACCATCTATTATTATTAGCATCGTAATCAGTTATAACTTCACCATACTTTGCTATTTCTCTTAATGATTGAACACCAGAATAAATAGGTAATACAGCTAAAGTTTTTACTAAAGTTTTAGCATTACCATTTTCCATTCGTGCTAAAATTTTATTTGTTTGTGCAGATTTTGCCATAGCCCATGATAAAAACTGACCCATTAATCTTACCCATTGATTATTACTTTGTGTAAATAATAATCTATTAGATACTTGAGGTATTAATGCATCTCTGTTTGCACCAATAACACCTGTTTGATTTAATATTTTTTTATTGTTACTAACTTTAAGTGCATCATCTAAATTTTTAAACTTACCTATTTGTAAAGCTTGATTAGTTTTAACACCATAATTATTTTCTAAGAAATATATAATTTGTTTTGCTTGTCTTTTTTCTAAGTTACCTTTTGATGCTAATTTACTTAAAGTTTTAGATAAATAATGTGCATCAGCAACAGCAGTATTATAAGCAAACCTTCTAGCATAACCAGTCAACCATTGTAAACCTAATGCTTTAAACATAATGTTATTAACTTTTTGTGTAGGAGTTTTACCTACCCATCCAGCATTTAACATTATATTTTTACCTTCAAATCCAGCAGACCTTTCTAAACTAGATGCAATAGCATTATCTATATCTTGATTTAAAGCTTTTGCTGCTCCTGTTTCTCTTCTATTTGTTAATGCTGTATCTTTAAATCCTTTAACAACACTTCTCCAATTAGCAGAGTTTTGAAAAGGTTGAACAATATCACCTAAAGATGATATAGTAACTCTACCTAGCATATTTAAATTACCTAGTGTTGCTAATATACTTGCACTAGATTTTGCAGCACCTGTCATAGCTTTTCCATATCTATCAAAGTATGCATCAATACTATCAGATACTAATTTTATTTCTTGAGCAGCAGCACTTGTAGCTTTTTCTTTTGCTAAATTAGAATTTAAATATTTAGTTTTTATTTGTTGCATTAAAGGAGTAAGTAATTCTCCATTAGTTCCAAACTGTCTAGCAAAAGATATAGACTTAACTGAATCATTCACAACATTACTTAATATAGAACGAGCATCATTTACTAAATACCCTTTCTTTTCTAATACTTCTTCTACTAATTTATAAGGACCAACTAATGTTCTTTCTTTTTCTATATGGTCTGATACTGGAGTTTTAATAAAATTTCTATTTGTTAATTTATCTTTACCTGCAAGTATTTCTTTTAATACACTACCATTAAGAACAGTATCTTCACCTGCTGTATGTCCTTGATAATATCTTTCTGCTGCCTTCTTAGGGTCTTTATATTTTAAACTTCTATATATACCTTCTACTGTTTTTAAGAAAGCTTTCTCATCTTTTTTAATTACATCGTAGTTTAATAATCTAGGAAAATAATCTTGTATTTCTTTTTTAGAAAAGAACCCTGAACTATTATATAAATCTTTAAATTCATCCATATAACTTCTTAGGTCTTTAGATAATTTTTCTACATTACTAGGAGTATCTTTTGTTAGTTGTTTACCTCTATTAATAGAAACAGCAGCAGCTATTTCATCATCAGTATATCCTTTAGTTATATCATTAATTTTTCTAAAGTAATATCTTTGCATTTGTTCAGCAACAGCAATAGCTGATTTTTCTTGAACAGGAGAATCAACTTCCCTAAACAACATCTTACTTATTTTTTCTGTAGCACCACCATATGAATTTAATTTAGATGCACTTGTTCCTGACATTAAATCTCTAACTTTTTGCATAGTTAGCTGTGTCCACTCTCTATCAATAATACCTAATACTTTTCCTTTTTCTAAATTAGTACCAAACTTAGAACTTCTTTGAATCATTTTTTGCATTTGACCTGCCATTGCACCACCAGCAATCCAATACATTAAATCAGTTTCTTCGTCACCAAATAAAATACCACCAGTTGCACCCATACCAGCACCTACTAATGGTCTAACAGTTGCAGATAATAAACTTCTTACTGCCCAATCAATTTTTGTTTCATCTTTTTTTAATGCTTCTAATATTTTTGTATTTCTATTAGCAACTAGCTCACTCCATTTATCTAATTTTTTAGATTGTTTATCTATTAATATTTTCTTTGCAGCTTCACTAGCTTTCTTAGCATCTATAATTTCGTTTCTAATATTTATTATTTGCTTACCTAAAGGTTCTTGTTTTAACATACCAGGAACATTTGCTTTAGGTTTTTTTCTACCTTTTAATTTTCTTATCTTAATTAATAAATCTCTTTTATCTAATAATGTTTTTTCTAATGATTTAAATTTTGCTGTTTCTGCAGCTATAGGTCTAACAAAATTATTAGTCCATTTAATTAATTCTTGACTAGCATTTTTAACTTCAGTATTATTTGCAGCCTTTTGAATTTTTTTTAATTGAGGAACAGTAAGATTGTTTTGTTTTGCTAGTTTACCATCAATAAAATTTTTAACTAATTCAACTTCACTTTTTATTAATTTAGGTGCATACTTACTTAATACTTTACCACCTATAGGAATAACACCACCAACTGCTGCAGCAACTCCAGAACTAACAGCTACATTACCCCAATCTATTTCACCAGTTTTTGCTAAGTTATCTATAACAACATCACCACCAACTAATAAACCATTAAGTGTTGCAGCACTAATAGGATTAGTCATAGCTTTTAAACTAACAGGATTTAAATATCCAGCTAGATAATAAGGGTCTAACAACATTGATAGTACTGAACCTGTTGTTACAATACCACTATCTTTAGCTTCATCATCAAACTTCCAATGTTCTTTTTCAAAAGCATCTATTCTTTTCTTTTCATTTTCAATAATAAAATCTTTAAATGTTTTATCATCATCAAATAAATCTTGTACTTTAGCTTTACCTATTCTAAATAAATTACCAAGTACCATAGTTTCTTTATCCCAACCATATTCTAATTTTTCAAGATTAGATATTTCTGGTTTTTCTGCAGACATAAGAAACCCTTCTAACGAATTAGAATCAGGTATTGGCTCAGAACTAAAAAAACTTTCTAGTTCAGTTTTAGGTTGTGTTTGAGAGGGTAGTTCTTCAGTAAGTTGAATATCAGATTGAGGTTCAATTGATTTAGTTTCTTCTTGTGTACTAACTGTGCTAGTATTAAAAAAATTTTCTAATTCATTTTCTGAAGAAACATTATTAGTTAAAGTCTCTGAAGACATTGTTTCTCCTATCCTTTACTAAATGGTCTAATATTAGTTTTATTAGTTTTCATCTTTTGAAAGTTACCTTCGCTATCAGTAAATGCTTCAGTTATTTTTTTAGTGTTAGCATCTGTACTAGCTTGTATATCTTCAAAAGTTGTTCCTTTTACTTGTGATGATTCTTTAGAAGATTTCCATTTATCATATTCTAATTTAGTAACATCATCTAACTTAGAAATTAAATTTGCATTTTCTAATTCTTCCCAACTTCTAAATTTTCCATTTGCAGTAATACCATTTTTACCATCTTGAGTTACAACTTTAAATTTCATTGTAGATTTTTTTTCTGGTATTTTATTATCTTGTATAGTTTTATCTTGAGATGTACCTTCTGTAGATGTACTTTCTATTTCTGCTCCTGCAGATTCTGCACTAGTAATTATATCTTTAAATAATTCTGGATTTTTTTCAGCAGCATAATTTAAAAATTCACTCATAGTAGTTGCATCACCTTTATAAAGTCTTTCATAAACTCTTCCAGCTTGATTTTGTTCATCAACATCTTTATTTTGAGAATACATTAAATTAGCTTTTTCAATAATATATTCATTCATAGTATTACTTAATGCTTTCATATCTGATTTATTACTAAAATCAATTGATGTACCATTACCAAATTCCATTTTATTATTTTGGTTAACTAAAGATAAGGGAACAAAAGTTGTAAGTCTTATGTCAGTTCGTAAATCTAATCCAGATTCTGAAATGTTACCACCTCTACCATCTAAAATAGTAGACATTTTATTATAAACAGTATCAGCATTCCAAGTTTTACTTACATCTCCTAAATTTTTAGTAACAGTATTATAATGTAATGTCATTGTGTCATCAGAATTTTTTACTTGATTAAACATATATTCCATTGCAAGTAAATTTTCTGTTGCAGGTGCATTCATACCTTCAATTTTACTGTCTGTTTTATTAAACTTATAACTTATCTCATCATTACCACCAAGTTTACCAGTTAAACTTAAAAATTTAAAAGTATTATTATTATCTTTTGTTAAATCAAAATTAATAGTTCCTCTTTGATTTTTCCATTCAGTTTGATATTCTTTTGGTGGAACTCTTAATCGTTTAGTACCTTCTGCAAATGTAATAATTTTTTTATCACTATCAATTGTTTCTTCAGTTACTACTTTAGCAGCTTTTAATTGTGATTCTATATCTGCATTAACATCTTTATCAATAGTAGATTTTTTATTAAGAATTTTATTAATTAAAAAACTATCACCTTTAGCATCTTCAATTGCTTTAGAAAAACCTTTATTAATAATTTTAGTATCAGTACCAAATTGATTATCAAGACTATTTCTATCTATAGTAAATTTATAGTCTAAACCTCCATTAGCTTTAGCTTGATTAGCAATATTATCAACCATATCTAAAAATCCTGCAGGGTCAGCTTTTTGTAACGCATTAAATTTTTCTGTACCTAAGCTATGTAATAAAAATTGTTTAGCATAAGATGAATTATCCATATTACCTGCAGCAGCAGCAGAGTTTAATTGTTTAATTTCATTAGACTTAGCTTTTTCTTTTTTGTATTCAGCAATGTCAGCAGCATACTTATCTTTCTTCATTGCAATCATTAAATCTCTATTAGCTTTTAATTCTTCTGCTCTAATAGCTAAATTTTCATTAGTAATTTCTCTATCTCTTTCAATCATTCCTTTTGCAAAATTACCGACATCTGTAAAAAATCCCATATTACTCCTCTACCTCTTCTTCTGTTGCTTCTTTTACTTTAGATTCTAATTCATTATCTACTCTTGCTAATAAACTTTTACTTAATGAATCTGGTTTAATGATTGGTTTAGTACTAGTTTCTGTATCAGGTTCACCATCGCCATCCATATCAACTGGTGTAACATCATCTTCAGGTATCATAGTATCTGGGTCTTCATCTTCCTCATTATATAAAACATAATCTTTTATTTCTGCATAATCAGCAATAGCTATTAATAAATAAATTGTAGGCTCTGCTAACATTAACATCATATCAGGTGTATATTTTCCTTCAGTATATCCTTTGTATAAAAGTACTTGTGCTATTTCATCTAAAGGTACACCTTCAGAAATAATACCTACTAATTGTCTTAGGGTATCTTGTTCAGTTAACACCATGTATACAGCCATCATAGCTTCATCTTGGTCTGTATATTCAGGTGGTCTTTCCCATGCTCTAGGAGTTTCAGGTGATGCTGTTAATGATTCTCCAGGAATAGGAGCATTAAAAGGATTAACACCTACTTCATCAAATTGATTTTCTTTTATTTTTTCAGCCATTATGTTCTATACTTTCTTACTTTGTTTGCTATACTCTTTGGTTGTTTAACAAATTGTTTTCCTGCTGCTTTACCTTTTCTTTTAGCTGCACTTGTTCTTGCATACTCAGAAGCTGATAAAGCTTTTATTGCAGCACTTGGTAAATATCTTTCTCCTGTTTTACTAGAAGGTTTACCAGACTTTGTTCTCCATTTTTGCTTACTCCAATTCTTTAAGCTTTGTTGAGACTTAGCTAGTGCCATTATGATTTATATCCTCCACCTGCTTTCTTATAAGCTTTAGCTAGAGCTTGTGCTTTTCTTGCACTCCATTGCCCAGCTCCTGTTCCATGAGAAGCTTGTGATTTAATTCTTTGAAATATTTTTTTTCTCATTGTAGGTTTTGTATAGTTACCTGCTTTATTTACTGCCATAATTAATTAATCCCTGCATAGTTTTGATGTAACAAATTCATATTTTTATAATATGTTTTTAATTTTTGTCCTGCTTCTTCTCCATAAACTTTGGTAAAAAAATCTCCACCAGCAGTACCTTTAATATCTGTCTCACCATAATTAGCTAAACTTGTTTGCATAGTCATATCTTGGTTAGCCATATAAAAAGGTGTTTCAACACCTGGTCCATCTGAAGGTTTTAATAAACTTTTTGCTATTTTTGAAGCTGCAGCTTTACTATCAAATTTCTTTTTAGGTATAGGGTCTTGAGCAAAAGTTTTATCTCCTGTATATTGATAAAATTCACTTTCACCTGCAGAACCTGGAACTAAATTATAATCTCCTGTTTGAGATAAATCAGCTATTTCAGTTTTAATATCATATTTACCAGTACCTGTTCCAGTATAATCCATATCACCACTATAAGAAAGTACTTCTTTACTATAATTTTTAGCTGCACTACTATCTGTAATCATTGAACCTATTTGGTCATCACTTAAATAAGTTCCTTTTTGTAATGCAGCAGCTTTAGTATCATTAAAATATCTTAAAGTATTTTTATCAAATCCTGCTAATCTTTTTTCATATGCTGTATTTAAAGTATCTTGTACAATTTTATCAGACTTAACTCCAAGAGTATTTGTTTTAGTAAACCATCCTGTAGGTTCACTTAAAGTTTTCATATTAACTTGTCCTGCTGTTAATTGTCCAGATGCTATCTTATCAGCAACAAGAGTATTATCCATTAACATAGGTCCTTCAGCAGCTTGACCTAAACCAAATACTTCTGATTGTCCAACAGACCCTTGTTTAAATTTAGGTGTATATTTTTTCATTGTTGTTTTAGCTGAGTTATATAAATTTTTAGCACCTGTAGAAATATTAGAAAACATATTTTTAACTCCTTGAGGAGCAAATCTTTGAAAACCTTTTGAAATAGATTTTGTAATTGTACTAAAAGTTTTTGATACACCAGCATTAAAAGCTTGATAACCTGTTCTAATAGAATTACCTACTGTACCTATACTTTTTAAAAATGTATTTGTACTATTCATAGCTGCAGTAGTTGCAGTACTTAATCCACTTAAAGCATAAGGCATAGCAATAGCCATAGCAATAGAACCTAGTGGTCCAAGTTTTTGATTTAACTTAGCAACACCACGCATAGTTGCTTTACCAACTTTCATAATACCTTTAACTACACCTTTAAAAGCTTTACTAATAGGTCTCGTTACTGCTCGTTTTACTTTTTTAAATACTCTTGATACACTTCCCATATTATTTCCTTAGTTAAATTTTCTTAATCCCATTTCTATTTTCATTTTATTTATTCTTTTAATTCCTCTGCCTGATTTATTTATTCTAATCCAATGACAGTATTTATCTTTACCAATATCTTCTGCTAATCTTGTTGCAGTATATTTGTAAATTTCTTTTATCTTATCTAGTGCAGTATTTACTGTTTCTATATGCCAACAAATATCTCCACTATCCCAATCTAAATTTTCAAGTAATCCTGTTTGTAAAAATCTTTCTTCAACAGTCTTGTTTAAATATGCCCAGTTAGTAAATGCATAAGCAACATCAGTATTTGGATACCTAAATATTTTAAACTGATTTAATGACAAAGAAGGAATTATTGCTTTTGCAATATCTCTATCAGAAAGATAATTATATTTAGGAAACTCCCTATATAATCTTATTATGTCTATTATATCATTAGAATTGACCATTGTCAATACTTATAAATCCTATTTATTAGAAGGCATCTTAGACCAAATATCCATAGCAAAACCACCAAGAGTTTTAAGTATGTCTGCTCTACCTTGGTCAGAAGCAGCTTCATTTCCTAATGCAGCAATAGCTAAATTAGTTTGTCTTTCTTGTGCATTTTGTGCTGCTTCGTATTCCCACTTAGCAGAGTCTCTCATTTCTTGCCATATAAAAGATAAACCTTGATTACTTAAATTAAATGCATTCATAGCATTAGCTTGATTAACAGCATTAACTCCTGCAGTATTTGCAGTATTTAAATTTCTTCTCCATTGTACATTTGATTGTTCAATTGCTAAAGAGTTTTGTGTATTAAATTGATTTCTATTATAATCAAGTTGTTCATTAAATTGTTCTATCTGACTATTCAATGTAGATTGTAATCTTTCTGCTTCTAAAGAGTTACCTTGATTCAATGCTTCAATTCTAGTTCCTTCACTAATATTGTATTGTGTCATAGCATCATTTCTTGCAGCATTTTGTGATTGTATTGTTGTTGCTAATGATGAAACAAATTGTTGTGTCTGATTATCACTTGATGCATTAAACTGTTGAGCAGCATTTGCAGCAGCTTGGTCAGATAACATAGCTTGTTGTCTATTCTGTGTATTTAATACTTCTGTCTGTTGAGCATTAGTTAAGTTAGCCATATCCATTTGCAAGAAAGCTTGAGCATTAGCTACAGCTTTTTGTTGTGCATTAGATAAATTAGCCATATCCATTGTAGCTAACTGTACAGCATTTTGCATAGTAGCTTGTTGAGTATTAGATAAATTACTTAATTCAAATGTTCTAAATAAATTAGAGTTTGATATTGCAGTTTGTTGTTGGTTGTTTAAATTTAAAACATCCATACCTGCAATTGTTTGTGCATTTGCTAATGATGTTTGTTGATTAGCATTTAAATTAGCTAAAGACATTTGCTGTGTTAACTGTGCTTGACTTAATCCAGCTTGTTGTAAGTTTGCTAAGTTTGCTAGTCTTACTTGTTGTTGTTGATTAGCTGAAGCAACAATTGCTTGTTGTTCATTCATAGCATTTAATTTTGTTAACTCTTGTGCAAACTGACCATTCATCATATTTGCTTTCATATCATTTTCAGCATTAACTAATTGTGATTGAAAACTTTGTTGAGCAGTTAGTACAGCAGCTTGTTGTTCGTTAGTTAAATTTTGTGATGCTCTTTGTTGTAACGCAGTAGCATTTGATTGTGCAATAGGTAAAGCATTTTGTATAATAGCATTTACTAATGCATCTCTACCAATAGAAGATTTACTTAAACCTCTAGCAGCTAAATTCTTTTCAACATTTTCAACAGCACCTCTTGCCCATGTAGGAATTTGTCCTGTGTCAATACCATCTAACAAAGTATTAATTTGTGTAGATACTAAAGCATCTGTAGGCAATGAAGCAACTTGTGCTTGTACTGCAGCAGGTTGTTGCATAATAGTTGCTGTAACTTGTGCAGGATTACTTGCAACTGCTGCTTGAATATTTGCAGGTAATGTAGCAGTCTGTCCATTAACAGTAGCAGCAGTACCACTTACAACTTGTGCTAATGCACCAGAAGATAATTGTCCTTGAGCTGCTTGAGCTATAGCTGAAGTAGTTGGAGCTGCTGTAGCACCTGTAGCAGTACCAGATAAAGTTCCAGTAACTGTACCTACTTGAGACCCAGTACTTAATGTTCCAGCTTGTGCAGTACCAGCTTGAGCTGCTCCTGTTTGAGCTGTCATTTGAGCTGCAGTTAAAGATGAAGGAGTTGCTACTTGTTGAGATACTCCAGTTGTAGGAGCAGAAATAGTTGACCCAGTAATAGTTTGTGTACCTACATCTGTAGGTGCAGCCATAGTTGTACCAGCTAATAATTCATCAGACTGTACAGCTTGAGTAGTATATTGTTGAGTAGCAGCACTTGCTAATTCAGGAGATTTAATTTGTTGAGTAACATATTTATCAGCAAACTCTTCTCTTGTTCCTAACTTTTGTTGTTGAGGTTGAGAAGCAGTAGGAATGTTTTCAAACTTTCTAGCTTCATCACCAACAGCAAACTTCTGTCTCATTTTATTTAATCTCATTCGTTTTACTTTTGTTAACATTGTCTACCTTATTTAATAAAAAAATTGTATGCACTACCTATAATACTAGCTATAATTAATAGTATCCAAATAGCACCTTTACCTTTGTTAATATCAGCTCTAAGATATTTAGTTTCAGAACGAAGTTCTTTAACTTCTCTTACTAAAAAATCTATCTTAACTTCTGTAGCTGATTTCTTTGCCATTATCTTCCTTGTCCTTTATAAATCTTTACACCAGTTTGTCTTCGTTTATGTTTATTCATAGTACTTGTGTTTGGTTTTTTACCTTGTGAACTTCCTTTTTGTATTCTTTCATGTGCTACAAAATCTTTAAACTTCTTAGCCATTATCTTGCTTTAGCTGTAACACCATTAGTTCCAACTAGGGGTGCTTCTGCAAATGTCATGTAGATGTAATTATTACCACTAGCATTTTGACCTGCATCTGTAGTTCTGACTTTAAATCCATTTGAAAGTAGGTCTATTCTTTGTAAAGCACTTTCAGCAGCAGAATCATGTGGTTGTAGTAAATAGTTATTTGGATTGTAACCTAATCTTTTGTTGTCTTGTAGTTGCCAACCTTGTGTAGCACTTGTATTTTTTTGAATAACAAAAGCAGGTTTAAATCCTGTGTAAATAAAACTACCATCAGCACTTCCATTACCAGTATAAGAACCAAACTTGCTAAATCCTTTTTTCTCTGCGAAGCAGTAAGCTATGTAATCTTCGCCAGAGGTAAAACCAATTCCAACTCCTACTCCAATAGTAGATGAAGTCATTCCAGCACCAAATACACCTGGACTATCATTAGATGAACCATTTGTTGAATTTAAAGCTACATAATAATCTTCTGGTGCAGATGAGTTTAAATTTTCATTGTAAGTATTCCATGGATTAGTTGTACTTGTTGATTTAGTTATAACCATTTTAGGTTTTACTCCCAACCCATGACCGACAGTTTCATCGCCACTTCCTGATGCAGTAAATTTAACAATACTAAATCCACTTGTAGTATTAGCTGAAACTGTAGAACTTATAGAACCATCTGTATTAGCTGTAGTTCCATTTGCACCTAACCAGTTCCATGATGCGTAAGTAACTCCATTAGTATTTTGTTCTCCTGCTAATGTATAACCATCATTATCAAAAGAAGTAACTGAAGATGAATTTGTTTCTGCATCTGTTGTAGATACTTTTAATCTTTTCAATGTTCCTCTTACTGCATCAAAAGTAACATGATTACCTGTTGAACTTCTTGTTTTATTCCAAATCCAATCAGGTTGAAATCCTACACCTGTAATAGATTGTGTTGAACCATTACCTGTATAAGTAATAGTATTAAAATAATCTGATGATTTATTAATTGTTGTGTATGCCATTATAAGTTAAGTCCTTTCGTACTAAGAGCTGTGTAACCTGTAGGCACATCATACTCAAATATTCCATTGTCACTAGCATTTGTACCAGCACTAGATACTGCTGTAGTTCCAAAGTAGCCATTGCCGAAGTTCCAATGACTAGCAGGGTCACCACTACTTCTATGTTCTGTATATGGCATTATAAATGTTCCATCTGTAGGTATTGTCGTATAAAAAGGATTTGTTTGATTAGCAGGGTCAGAAGTATTATTATCTGCATCTTTCCAAACTCCATCAATAGACATATATAATTTTCCATTATCCATATCTAAAGCAACACCAATTATAGAATTACTTGCATAACCTTGTAAGGCATTAGAATTACTAAATGTTCCATTATTATAAGAATTGATGGAAGCACCTGTACCATTAGATTGCCAACCCCAAAAACCTGCATCTGGAGAACCACTCATATTATTTATTGTTAATGTTGTATCACTTTTTGTAATACCTAAAACCTCACCACCATTTACTGCTTTAATTTCCCAATAATATTTTCCAGATGATGCACCTAAAGTTCCTCTCAATCCATAATCATTAGTATTAGCGGCATTTCCCATAGTTAAATTTCCATTTGATAAATTAAAACTTGTAGAAGTTAACCCTTTATCTAAAGGATTTAATGTAGCAAAAGTATTATCAGGATTATCTTTTAAATCTGTAAGAGTACCACCACCTAATGTAAAGTCATTACCTTCACCTGATTGGTCAGTAATACCATTACCATCTTTAAGAATAAAGAATCCATTAGTTCCATAATTAACTGAAGGACTTGTCTTAGCTTTCCATTCACCTGTAGTAGTATCTGTTTCTCCAAATGCTGAAGCATCATAAGCTGTACCATCTATAAAATGAAAATGTGAAATTAATCCATCAAAATAACTGTTACCAGTAGATTGTCTGCCAATTTGCACATAAGCACCTGAATTTAAAAAAGTATCTAAATTTTGATTTGGATGAGTTCCTATGCTAAATGATGTTTCTTGAACACCATTAATATAAATTTTTACTCTGTCTGATGTTGTTGATTGTGTAGTATCAACTGTTAAAACAATGTGGTAGTAAGCTGATGTATCTCTTAATAATCTATTAGTTTTATATCTAAATGTATAACCACTTTGATAATCATAAAACTCAAAAGTATCATCACTTTTTAAAACAATTCTTGCTTCATTAGAACCACCTGCTGGAGTTGTTTCTACACCCATTACTGCTTGTTGAGAAGTAAGAAGCGATTTTTTTAGCCAAAAAGAAATTGTGCATTTTTTTCTATTTGTTGCTGTTCCAAAATTTGCTTCTGTTCTTGTTAAATATGTACTAGCCATTAATTAAATCCTCCTGAGCCTGACATCTCAAAAACAAAGCTCATACTAAAAGCTCTGACTGCTGTTTGTCCTTCGGCATCTGTTGCTGTTATACTAAAATTCTTTGTAGCTGCTGCTGAAAATTCTGTTTGTGTTCCTGCAATTGTACAACTTCCTGTACCAGATGTAAATGTTAATCCTGTTGGTATTGCACCTGTTGTTACTGCAAATGATGTAGCACCAGTTGCTGATAAAGTAATTGTACTTACAGTTGACCCACCAGTATAAATAGAACCTGCTGCTGTTGTCCAAGCTGGAGCATCTGATACTGTTAGTAAAGCTGAACTACTTCTTACTGCATTACCATCATTGTTCTCTACTCTTAAAAAATATGTACCATCTACTGGTAAAGTAAATGTTGCAACTATTTGAGTAGCACTTGTAAATGTAATACTATCTGCTGCAACAATAGCACCTGTAGAATTAATTGCTTCTACTTGAGGTACTGATATAAAATTTGTTCCTGTTATTGTAACTGCTGTTTGTGTATTTTCTATAACTGATGGAGAGATAGAACTTATAGTAGGTTTTGTTTCTCCTACTGTTACACTTCCACCTAATGAAACTGCTGAACCATTTATTGTAATTGATGAATTAGATAATTTATCATTAGCAATAGAACCTGCTAATTTTGCATTAGTAACACTACTATCTACTATTTTAACAGTTGAAACTGAATTGTCAACAGGAGTTGAAATAAAACCTGTACCCATGTGATAAATAAAATCACAAGTATTTGAATCTGATAGAGCTGCATCAAATGTAATTGTAGAACCACTTACTGAAAAGTTACCATACTGAATAACTCCATCAATAGATACTACCATTGTATCTGCTGAAGATGGTGTAAATGCTACACCACCTTTTAATAAATTATAAGGACCAGCACCTGTTGCAGTAGCTGGTGTTATAGCATCTAGTTTTTCAACACTACTAAATCTATCTAAGTTTTGTCCGATATAAGCCATATTAATATTGTAATGATACTCCTCTTATTCTAGCTTCTTTAGAGCCAGATTGATTAGCAAAAGATATTTTATATTTTAATTGTGTTCCTGCTGTAACAGACAAGTCATTTACTTTTGCCATTTTAATTCCAGAAGCAAAGTTAGGCATAGCTGTCATTGTAGCTGTTGCAAAATTAGAACCATTGTCTGCTGATAATTGTAAAACAATATCTGTATTTAAAGTGTTTGTTCCAGATGCATCTTGATAAGTAACTATTGCTCCCATACTAGATACTGAAGATGGAGCTGTGATTGCATTGGATATAAAGTTTCCAGTTGCAATTATTGTTTCAGTTGTTGCAGTAAATCTTGTAGTTGGAACTGTAATACTACTTGATGTTGGCGTGTATCTTGCAACATTTGAAAGTCTAATATCTGTAATATCTAAATGTGAAGAATTTGCTCCATTATATCTATGTCCAATACCAAGTTCATTACTGTCAGTCATAGTCATGTTAGCTGTTTTTCCAGTTTCTAATTTAACTCGACTACCATTAATCCAATGTGCTACATTTCCAGAGCCATCTCTTGAAGTTGCAATATGTCTCCAATTACCTACTCCAAAATTAGTATCCCAATCATAAGTACCATCTGTACCAAATAAATTACCATTGTAAGCATTTGATGCAACTGAACTACCACCATAAGCAGCCATTGAAACTCTGTTATTACTACCATTATTGAAATCATAAACATATTGATGAACATTATCTGAATAAGAACTGTCTACTAATTTAACAAACATTTCGATTGTAAATGCACCTGTTCCAAAACCTAAATCAGAAGTTTGTCCAGATTGTTCTCTAATAAAAAATCCATTACCAGAAACATCTGTACTCCAACCTGCTGTTCTTATAGCTTTTTGTCCAGATACTCTCCCAGTTTGTAAAGAGCCACCTGCTGTATCAGTAGCTAAATAAAGAGTTCCAGTTGCATCAACTATATTTGCGTCATAAACAGTTTGAGTTGCATTATCTATTTGTGTTGTCCATAATCCTTTTACAGAAGTGTCGGTAACTGAACCTATAGAAGAAACATATTCACTAGCATTTCTCGGTGCATTAGTGTTTGACGCAATTCCAGTATCATCTTGGAATACATCAACATACATTGAGTTAGTATTGTAAGCACCTTTGTTTTCGTTAGATGCTTGTCTAATAGCTAAAGTAGAAATATCATTAACAATTTTATTATCGTCAAAAGATGTTGCGTGTTGAGATACATTAGATGCTGCTATTCTTGCATCATCAAAAGTACCACTTCCAATTTTACTTGCAGCTAATGAAGGTATTCTATCTGCACCTAAAGAACCAGTAGTAATTTTACTAGCATCAATATTAGGAATCTCTGCTGCATCTAAATCTATTGCTGGGTTTTTAATTTTTATTATTGCCATAATTTTATATTACCTTGCTGTACATGGTACATTGTTTGAACCTACTAGGGGTGCTTCTGAAAATGCCATGAAGATGTATGTGTTTCCATCCCAGTTACTTTGTGCATTATCTACACCTCTCATTTTAAAACCATTACTTAAAAAATCTAAAGATTTACTTGATGAAGTAGATTCTGCAAAGTCACCTTGTGCTTCTAATCTTGTATCTATTAAATTATATGGGTCTCTTTTATTATCATACATTATCCATGCTCCAGTATAACCAGAATTTTTATACATAATCCAAGCAGGTTTAAATCCTGTATAAACAAATGTTCCATCTGTACTTCCATTACCAACATAAGAACCAAACTTGCTATAACCAGTTACATCTGCGAAGCAGTAGGCTATGTAATTTCCACCACTACCATTTGTTTTATTATCACTACCTACATAAAATAAAGAAGCAGTTGGATTAGCACCATCCCAAACTGCACTATCAGTTTGTTCTGCAGAAGTTAAATTTAATTCTAAATATTTCGAAGCATTACCTAAACCTGCATGATAAACTCCCCAATTAGGAGAACCATTTAATTTTTTAGTTATTATCATTTTAGGAACAACACCTAGTCCATGACCTATAGTTGCACCTGCTACAGCATTTCCTGTATAAGAAACAATACTAAATCCACTTGTAGTATTAGCTGAAACTGTAGAACTTATAGAACCATCTGTATTAGCTGAACCTGCACCATTTGCTTTCCAGTTCCATGATACGAATGGACCACCACTATTACATTGTGCATTTGAACCTAAAGTAAAACCATCTGTTCCAAAAGCAGTAAGACCAGATATAGTAGTTTCGGCTGCATTTTCATTTGTAGTAATACTTTTTGTTACACCTCTAACTGCATCAAAAGTGTGCTGATTATAAGTACCATCTGTAGATTTTATCCATGTCCAATCTGGTTGAAATCCAACTCCTGTAATTGCATGACCTGCTGAATTATTACCAGTATAAAGTTTAGTATTAAAATAATCTGAAGATTTATTAATTCCTGTGTATGCCATTATAAATTTAATCCTTTTGTTGATAAAGCAGTATAGCCTGTTGGTACATCATATTCAAATATTCCATTTCCACTTGCGTTAGTTCCTGCACTAGATACTGCTGTTGTTCCGAAGTAACCATTGCCGAAATTACATTGATAAGTCATTGTTTGCGTTCCAGAAGCATCTGAAATTAAAGGAAACCAAAAACCATTATCTGTTAAACTTGAAAAATCAATAGCACCAGTTTTACTAGCACCAGATGTTGGTGAACCAC